>Ga0228535_1000540_pt1 | contig 100655 bp, 107 predicted proteins | sample SJ1metagenome_FD_168457 | JGI IMG/M metagenome (GOLD analysis project Ga0228535, IMG submission 168457) | Enriched culture of PCE-dechlorinating microbial communities from Ithaca, New York, USA - SJ1 | ecosystem: Engineered > Modeled > Simulated communities (microbial... > Unclassified... | reverse complement strand
CGGAAGTATATGTACTGACCAAAGAAGAAGGCGGCCGTCACACCCCATTCTTCAACGGCTATCGTCCACAATTCTATTTCCGTACAACTGACGTAACCGGCGTAGCTGAGTTGCCAGAAGGCGTAGAAATGGTAATGCCTGGCGATAACATTACGATGGAAGTAGAACTGATCACTCCGATCGCTATCGAACCAGGTCTGCGTTTCGCTATCCGCGAAGGCGGCCGTACCGTTGGCGCAGGCGTTGTTGCTGCTATCGAAGAGAAATAATTACCAGCCAAAAAATGTTAAAGAACGAGGCCGGTCACCCTTAGACCGGCCTCATGATTTTTACATAAACAGTGGTTGACATAAAGTGTCAGCTATGTTACGCTATATTAGCGACAATTTTAGAATAGTAGATTTTTAGCGGTAAGAGAGGTGTGAAATAATGGCTAAGGCTGGAGCACGTAATGGTATTACTCTAGCTTGCACAGAGTGCAAACAACGTAATTACCAGACAAATAAGAATAAGAAAAACGATCCTGATCGTATTGAGCTTAATAAATATTGCAAATTCTGCAAAAAACACACTTTGCATAAAGAAACAAAATAATTTTTTTATTTCTGGCTGGTTGTGTTATTATTAGCTATTGGGCAAGGATGTGAAAAAATGGCCGCTTCGGACATGACAAACGTGAAAAAGGTCAATGCTGTCTCTCTTTTTTTGCGTGAAGTAAAGGTTGAACTGAAAAAAGTAACTTGGCCTACGAAACAACAGCTGATTGCGTATACTCTTGTTGTTTGTATCACGGTTTTCATGATTGCAACGTTGATTTGGGTCATTGATTCCTTCTTCAGTGTCGCTTTCCGTTGGTTATTGAAAGGCTAAGACTCAAGGAGGTAGGGAAAGGTTTATGCTTTCCCGCTGTTTATGGAATCAGAAAAACGCTGGTATGTTATTCATACCTATTCTGGATATGAGAATAAAGTAACTGCCAATTTGGAACGCAAGATTCACTCCCTGGGTATGGAAAATGAAATTTTCAATGTTCTGGTTCCTATGGAAGATGAAGTTGAAGTCAAAGACGGCAAAAAAAAGGTCACTTCCAAGAAAGTCTTTCCTGGCTATGTGCTGGTTGAGATGATTGTAAATGACCGCTCTTGGTATGCTGTTCGCAACACTCCTGGAGTAACTGGTTTCGTTGGCTCAGGCTCGAAACCTATTCCTCTTACCGATGCCGAAGTTACCAGAATTCTTGGGCATATGGGGATTGCAAGTAAGCATCCTAAAATTGATATTAAGTTACAACAGATGGTGCGTCTCAACGCAGGGCCTTTCATGGGTTGTGTTGGCAGAGTCGCTGAAATCAACGAGGAACGTGGAAAACTAAAAGTTTTGGTTGAAATGTTCGGGCGTGAAACACCTGTTGAAATTGATTTTACACAAGTTGAAGAAACAGAATAATAAGGAGGTGTGAACAAATGCCGAAAAAAGTAATAAAAATGGTAAAATTACAGGTTCCTGCTGGCAAAGCTACACCGGCTCCACCGGTTGGTCCTGCGCTTGGTCAAGCTGGTGTTAATATCATGGCTTTTGTTAAAGATTTTAATGAACGTACGGCTAAACAAGCCGGCCTCATCATTCCGGTAGAAATCACCGTATTTGAGGATCGTTCCTTTACTTTCATAACAAAAACTCCGCCGGCTGCAGTACTTTTGAAAAAAGCTGCTGGCCTTGAAAAAGCATCTGGTGAACCAAACAAGAAAAAAGTTGCTAAACTTGGTCGCGATAAAGTCCGTGAAATTGCTGAAAGCAAAATGGAAGACCTTAACGCCGCTGATGTTGAAGCTGCAATGAGAATGATTGAAGGTACTGCCCGCAGCATGGGTATCACCATCGTCGATTAATTTTTCGACGTATTAAGTGGGAGGTCTGTGACCGCTTATACCACAAGGAGGATTTAAAATGGCAAAAACTGGTAAGAAATACCAAGAAGCAGCTAAATTAATTGATGCTGCAAAACTTTACTCTCCTAAGGAAGCTGTGGAGCTTGTAAAGAAAACTTCTGTAACAAAATTCGACAGTTCAGTAGAAGTGGCAGTAAGATTGGGAGTTAATCCTAAATATGCTGACCAACAAGTACGTGGTGCACTTGTACTTCCTCATGGTACTGGTAAAAGCAAAACCGTTTTGGTCTTTGCTAAAGGACCTAAAATTCAGGAAGCTGAAGCAGCTGGTGCTGATTATGTAGGTGCTGAAGAACTCGTTACCAAAATTCAAGGCGGTTGGACCGATTTCGACGTTGCAGTTGCAACACCGGATATGATGGGCCTTGTTGGTCGTCTTGGTAAAATTTTGGGACCAAAAGGCTTGATGCCTAACCCAAAAGTTGGCACAGTAACCATGGATGTTACTCGTGCGGTTAATGAAATTAAAGCTGGTAAGATTGAGTATCGTACCGATAAAGCTGGTAATGTTCAAACTTCCATTGGTAAAGTTTCCTTTACTGATGAACAACTTCTGGATAACTATATTACTTTGGTTGAAACTTTGATTAAAGTAAAACCATCTGGTGCAAAAGGTCAGTACATCAAATCTGTAACGTTGTCTACGACAATGGGACCTGGCGTATCTGTTGATGTATTGAAAGCTTCCAGCAACAAATAAGAAACTTAGCAATCATTATCATTAAATCATATCGAAAAAGATTATCGGGCCGTAGACAGTGGGTGCAGCTTGCTGCATAAAGATGAAAATCGCCTGCCGAGGCTGGAGACGTATAGATTATTGTGCTTACGACCTCCGGCTGCGTGCCGAGAGGTCTTTTTGATTGATAATATTCTAACGAGGAGGTGTATTGTATGGCAGTTATTAGACCTGAAAAAGTAGCAAAAATTGCTGAAGTTAAGGAACTTTTAACGAACTCTAAATGCACTATTTTAGTTGACTACTGCGGCTTAACCGTAGCACAGGACACTAAACTGAGACGCGCTATGCGTCAAGCCGGCGTCAAATACAGCGTTGTAAAGAATACTTTTATTCGCATCGCTGCTCAGGAAGCTGGTATTGAAGGCTTGGATAGCTTCTTGGAGAAAAACACCGCGATTGCTTCTTCCCCGGAAGATCCGGTTGCAGTAGCAAAAATTCTTACAGATTTTGCAAAAGAAAACAAGATAATGACAATCAAAGCCGGTGTTCTTGACGGTAAAGTAATCAGCGCTGAAGACATTAAAGCACTTGCAAGCTTGCCTTCACGCGAAGTATTGCTCGCAAAAATGCTTGGCAGCATGATGTCCCCAATCTCTGGATTGGCAAATGTGTTGCAAGGAACCATCCGCAACTTCGTTTACGTTCTGGACGCAGTTCGCAAAGAAAAAGAATCCGCGTAAACAATTTAAAGCTAGTTAGTTAGGGAAAATCCCTACAAATAAAAAATAAAGAAATTTTTGGAGGTATATATTATGACTAAAGAACAAATTATGGAAGCCATTGAATCAATGACAGTACTTGAACTTTCCGAATTGGTGAAAGCTCTTGAAGAAAAATTCGGCGTTTCTGCAGCAGCTCCAGTAGCTGTAGCAGCAGCAGCTCCTGCAGCAGCAGCTGCAGCTGAAGAAAAAACTGAATTCGACGTAATTCTTGCTTCTGCTGGTGCGAGCAAGATCAACGTTATCAAAGTTGTTCGCGAAGTAACTGGTCTTGGCTTGAAAGAAGCTAAAGAACTCGTTGACGGAGCTCCAAAAGCAGTAAAAGAAAAGATTTCCAAAGCTGATGCTGATGCTTTGAAAGCTAAACTTGAAGAAGCTGGCGCAACTGTTGAAGTAAAATAATCTTTTTGATTAGAAAGAACCCTCACAATGAGGGTTCTTTTTTTATGCAAAAAGTGTTGACATAATATGAACAACGTGATAAAATACTGTTCTACAATGAGCTAGGATTGTGTAATCAATAAACGGCACGAGGACTCAGTGGTTGAGTATCGTGTTTGGTTCATATCGGGGAGATGGAGTGTGTTGATACTCATCGAATAATAAGCAAGGTCCTTACAGTAATAGGATAAGAGCCTTGCTGTTTTTTTCGTTTTTTGAAGCACGCTTATTCGTTTCTGCCTGAAAAATTTTTTAAAGGGGTGAGGAAATAAATGTTTAAACCGGTTCCAGTTGGAAATAGGACTCGGTATAGCTATGCGAGGATTGTAGAAGTCCTTAAAATGCCTCATTTGATTGACCTCCAGAAAAAGTCGTATGAGTGGTTCATGCGCGAAGGTTTATGTGAAATATTTAAAGATATTTCACCAATCAAAGATTTTACAGGTAATTTGGAACTATCCTTTGAAGGCTTTTCCTTGGGCGAGGCTAAGTATAATGTTGAAGAATGCAAGGAACGTGATGCAAGTTATTCAGCACCTTTGAATGTCAATGTTAGACTTTTATACAAAGAGACTGGCGAAATTAAAGAATCTAAGGTTTTCATGGGAGATTTCCCATTGATGACTGAAACCGGCACTTTTATTATTAATGGTGCTGAACGCGTTATAGTAAGCCAGTTAGTAAGATCTCCTGGTGTTTATTATAGTGCAACTATGGATCCGAGCGGCAAGAAGATATATGGAACAACTGTTATTCCTAATCGCGGTGCTTGGATAGAATATGAAACTGATATCAATGACGTTATTTATGCACGTGTAGACCGTACAAGAAAATTGCCGGCTACAGTGCTTTTACGTGCTTTAGGACTTTCAACAAATGACGAGATTGTAAATGCTTTCAACAGCCATCCGTCTGTTTTGGCAACCTTGGAAAAAGATACTACTACGGGTACGGAAGAAGCTCTTATCGAAATCTATAAGAAACTTCGTCCTGGCGAACCGCCGACCGCTGAAAATGCGCGTCAGCTTATTGAGAATACCTTTTTTGATCCAAAACGCTATGATCTTGCCAATGTAGGACGTTATAAGCTTAACAAAAAACTTGGCTGGCGCAGACGTCTTCTGGACAAAACTTTAGCAGAACCGCTTGTAGATGCTTCAACAGGTGAAATCATTCTGGATGCTGGTGTAAAAATCGGTGAAGAAGCTATCGACAAAATAGAGCAAAGCGGTATTTACAATGATGGCGCTTTGCATTCTGCTATGATCGACATGAAAGGTCAGCCGATGAAGCTGATGTTTACTGCCGATATTCATGAAAAACACCGTACAATAACCGCAGAAGATATTCTTGCTTCTTTCGGCTATTTGCTGAACCTGATGGATGGTCTTGGTAATCCTGATGATATCGATCATCTTGGCAACCGTCGTGTGCGCAGCGTTGGTGAATTGCTGCAAAATCAATTCCGTATAGGTCTTGCCCGTATGGAGCGCGTTGTTAAGGAAAGAATGACGATTCAGGACATTGAGGTTATTACGCCTCAGGCTTTGATCAATATCCGTCCGGTTGTTGCTTCTATTAAAGAATTCTTTGGTTCCAGTCAGTTGTCCCAATTCATGGACCAAAACAATCCTTTGGCAGAACTTACGCATAAACGCAGATTGTCAGCACTTGGACCTGGTGGTCTCAGTCGTGAGCGTGCAGGCTATGAAGTCCGCGACGTTCATCACTCCCACTATGGCCGTATGTGTCCTATTGAAACCCCTGAAGGCCCGAACATCGGTCTTATAGGTTCACTTTCTACTTTCGCTATCATCAATCGTTTCGGGTTTATGGAAACTCCTTATCGTAAAGTTGATAAAAAGAACCGTAAAGTAACGGAAGAGATTGTTTACCTGACTGCTGATGAAGAAGATGAGTATATTATTGCTCAGGCCAATGAGCCTTTGGCTGAAGACGGCACATTCCTTGATGAGCGTGTAACAGCTCGTTATCAGAACGAAGTTCTTTCCATTCCAGCTGAGCAGGCCGATTATATGGACGTTTCACCAAAACAGGTTGTTTCTATTGCAACTGCGTTGATTCCGTTCCTGGAAAACGATGATGCTAACCGTGCCTTGATGGGTGCGAACATGCAGCGTCAGGCGGTACCGCTTCTTTGCACACAATCTCCTGTTGTTGGAACTGGTATGGAATACAAAGTTGCCGTCGATTCCGGCGTATGTATTCTTGCCAAAAATGCAGGTACAGTTGTTCGCGTTGCTGCTGACGAAATTCGTGTTCAGAGCGCGAAGGGCATTGATGTTTATGAACTTTTAAAATTCAAACGTTCTAATCAGGGAACTTGTGTAAACCAAAGACCGATTGTCAGAAAAGGTGAAGCTGTAGTCGAAGGTCAGGTATTGGCTGATGGACCTGCGACTGATCACGGTGAACTTGCTCTCGGTCATAATGTTATCGTTGCTTATATGCCTTGGGAAGGCTATAACTACGAGGATGCTATTTTGCTCAGTGAAGACCTTGTTAAAGCTGATGTTTTCACTTCTATTCATATTGAAGAATACGATTGTGACGCACGCGACACTAAACTTGGTGCCGAGGAAATCACCCGCGACATTCCTAATGTTGCTGAAGAGGCGCTGAAGGATCTTGATGAACGCGGTATAATCCGTATTGGTGCCGAAGTTCGCCCTGGCGATATTCTTGTTGGTAAAGTTACACCAAAAGGTGAAACTGAACTGACTGCTGAAGAACGTCTGTTACGTGCCATCTTCGGTGAAAAAGCACGTGAAGTACGTGATAGCTCTCTGCGTGTTCCGCATGGCGAAGCTGGTAAAATTGTCAGTGTGAAAGTGTTCACCCGCGAAAACGGAGATGAACTGCCACCTGGCGTTAACGAGCAGGTACGTGTACACATCGCTCAGAAACGTAAGATTTCTGAAGGCGATAAGATGGCGGGTCGTCACGGTAACAAGGGTGTTGTTTCCCGCATTATGCCACGCGAAGATATGCCGTTCCTGCCGAATGGTCAGCCTGTTCAGGTTGTGCTCAATCCATTGGGCGTACCGAGCCGTATGAATATCGGACAAATTCTGGAAGCACATCTTGGTTGGGCTGCCTGCGCTCTTGGCTTAAAAATCGAAGCTGGTGACGCGGCTCTTGCTGAACAATTAAAGCAAGCTGATTATGATACTGATAAATATGGTATGCCTAAGGTAATCGAACATGCTGTTAAGATGGCGGTTCCTGTATTTGACGGTGCGCACGAGCAAGACCTGAAAGACACTTTGGCTTTGGCGGAAGTTGATCCTAGCGGCAAGACCGTTCTATACGATGGCCGTACCGGTGAGCCTTTCGATAACAAGGTAACTGTCGGCTGCGTTTACATGCTGAAACTGCATCATCTTGTTGATGATAAGATTCATGCGCGTTCTACCGGCCCGTACTCCTTGGTTACCCAACAACCTCTTGGTGGTAAAGCACAATTCGGCGGACAAAGGTTCGGTGAAATGGAAGTTTGGGCACTCGAAGCATATGGCGCTGCTTATACACTGCAGGAAATCATTACCGTTAAGTCCGATGACGTTGTGGGTCGTGTAAAGACTTACGAAGCTATTGTTAAGGGTGAAAATATTCCTGAACCAGGCGTACCAGAATCCTTCAAAGTTCTTGTCAAAGAATTGCAGAGCATCGGTCTCGATATCAAAGTTCTTAACGAGGATGAAGAAGAAATTTCTATGCGCGACAATGATGAAGATATTGCTGAGACAGCTCGTGAGCTTGACCTGAATCTTGCCGGCGAGATGCCTGCGGCTCCGGCTGAAAAGAATGAAGATTTAGTTGAAAGCGAAAACGGCGAAGTAAGCGATGATCTTGATTTGATTGCTGATGTTGGCAATATCAGCCTTGATAATTATGATGACAAAGAAGACTTCAATGGAATCACCGAAGATGATGGTTCCAAAGATGATTTTGAGTAGAAGGGAGCGATCGATTCTTGTTGGACGTAAATAATTTTGACTCAATGCGTATCGGTCTGGCTTCACCGGAACAAATCAGAGACTGGTCATATGGTGAAGTGCGCAAACCTGAAACAATCAACTACAGAACATTAAAACCTGAACGCGATGGTTTGTTTTGTGAAAGAATCTTTGGACCAACTAAAGACTGGGAGTGTCATTGCGGTAAATATAAGAGAATTCGCTACAAAGGTATTATTTGTGATAAATGCGGCGTTGAAGTAACGCGTTCTAAAGTTCGTCGTGACCGTATGGGCCATATTGAACTGGCAGCCCCTGTTTCTCACATCTGGTACTTCAAGGGAATTCCGAGCCGTATGGGCTCAATCCTTGATATTGGACAACGCTCTTTGGAGAAGGTTCTTTATTTTGCCAATTATATTGTACTTGACCCAGGTGAAACTCCTCTTACCAAGAAACAGCTTTTAACTGAAGCAGAGTACATTGAGAACTACGACAAATATGGCAACCATTTCACTGTTGGCATGGGTGCCGATGCCATTAAGAAATTATTGATGGAAATCGACCTGGAATCACTTTCTACTCAGCTGCGCGCTGAATTGAAGGTTGAAACCAGCACTCAAAAACGCCGTAACATTGTTCGTCGTCTTGAAGTTTGCGAAGCTTTCTTAAAATCAGGCAACCATCCTGACTGGATGATTCTTGATGTTGTACCGGTAATTCCACCGGAACTGCGTCCTATGGTGCAATTGGATGGCGGCAGATTTGCCACTTCCGACTTGAACGATCTTTATCGCCGCGTTATTAACCGTAATAACCGTTTGAAAAGATTGCTTGAGCTTTCTGCTCCGGATATCATAGTTCGTAATGAAAAGAGAATGCTGCAGGAAGCAGTTGATGCCTTGATTGATAACGGCAGACACGGCCGCCCTGTAACCGGTCCTGGCAATCGTCCTTTGAAATCCTTATCAGACATGCTTAAAGGTAAACAAGGTCGTTTCCGTCAGAACCTGTTGGGTAAACGTGTTGACTATTCCGGTCGTTCCGTTATCGTTGTTGGTCCTGAGCTGAAAATGCACCAGTGCGGTCTTCCTAAAGAAATGGCTCTTGAACTTTTCAAACCATTCGTTATGAAGCGTCTCGTCAACAGTGGCCAGGCCAATAATATCAAGAGTGCAAAACGCATGGTTGAACGTGCTAATGCAGCCGTATGGGACGTTCTGGAAGACGTAATCAAAGAACATCCTGTACTTCTGAACCGCGCCCCGACCCTGCATAGACTTGGTATTCAAGCATTTGAACCGATCCTTTCCGAAGGCCGCGCAATCAAATTGCATCCTTTGGTATGTACTGCATATAATGCCGACTTCGATGGTGACCAAATGGCTGTCCATTTGCCGCTTTCCGCTGAAGCACAGGCAGAAGCACGCATGTTGATGCTTTCAGTCAATAATATTTTGGCTCCGAAAGATGGTAAACCTGTTGCGGTACCGACACAGGACATGGTCCTTGGTGCTTATTACCTGACAATTTTCAAAGAAAACGCTAAAGGCGAAGGCATGCGTTTCAGCAGCGTGAATGAAGCACTTATTGCTTATTTCCATGGCGTTGTTGATTTGCAGGCACGCATCAAAATCTATTTCCCTAATGCGGAAATTTATCCTGAAAAATCAAACGATGGTTTCAGCCTTGTCACAACTTCCGTTGGTAATGCTATCTTTAACGAAGAGCTGCCGCTGGAAATGCGCTACTTCTCCAAAACTAAAGATGGCTGGAGCCTGGGCAAGCTCGCTGACAAGAAAGAATTAGGACGTTTGGTAGCTAAGGCACACAAACTGTTCGGCAACCTGCGTACTGCTGAGATTCTCGATAAAGTCAAGAAGCTTGGTTATGATAATGCTTGTAAAGCCGGTATCTCTATTGCTGTATCCGATATCAAAATTCCTGCTGAAAAAGCGACGATTTTGTCTGCCGCTGAAAAACAAGTCGATAGAACGGAAACAATGTTCCGTCGTGGCTTGATGTCAGAAGATGAAAGATATCGTAAAGTTATTGATTTGTGGACAAAGGCAACTGACGATGTTACCGAAGCTTTGATGAAGGATACACTTGATCTGTTCAATTCAGTTTACATGATGGCTTCTTCAGGAGCCCGCGGTAACGTACAACAGATTCGTCAGCTCGCTGGTATGCGTGGTTTGATGGCTGACCCATCAGGCCGCATTATCGACCGTCCGATCAAAGCTAACTTCCGTGAAGGCCTGACAGTTTTGGAATACTTTATTTCAACTCACGGCGCACGTAAAGGTTTGGCCGATACGGCTCTGCGTACTGCGGACTCCGGTTATCTGACCCGTCGTTTGGTTGACGTTGCACAAGATGTAATTGTTCGTGAGGATGACTGCGACGTTGTCGGCATGAACCTCGTAAAAGAACGCAGCCGTCTTTGCAAGGCTACTATTGGAGCCAGCCAGAACAAATTAAAGGAATTGGTGATTGGCCGCAACTTGGCTGCCAATGTATTCCATCCAGTTACAGGCGAACTGCTTGTAGAGGCTGATACCGTCATCAGAGAGGATATTCTGAATAAAATCAATGCTGCTAAAGTTATGGAAATTACACTTTATGCAAGGGATGATTTTGACGGCGAATCTACGGAAAGCATGCAGATCAATGTCAGCGAGGAAAAAGTGCACGAAGTGTTTAAGGAACACATGATGCATCATTTCCTTGGCAAACCACTGGCAGAAAATGTTGTAACTGCTGATGGCAGAGTACTGGCAAAAGAAGGAGCAATCCTTGATGAAACTACAATAAATGCTATTCTTGCGAGCGGAGACGTTCGTGAGGTCAAGGTTCGCAACCACACTATAGAAGGTATTGAAATGGAGGCTATAACTGAAGGTAAGAATAACCAGACAGTTATTGAATCCCTGCGTGACCGTATCGTAGGCCGTCATTTGGCTGAAGATATCGAAAATGCCAAAGGCAAGATAGTATACCATATCAATGAGTATATTACTGATGACATGGCAGATAAGATCGCAGAACTCCGAACAAAGGTCAAGATTCGTTCCGTATTGAACTGTAAATCCAGATTTGGTGTTTGCCGTAAATGCTACGGTCGTAACCTTGCAACAGGCAAAATCGTTGATGTCGGCGAGGCAGTTGGTACAATTGCAGCACAATCAATCGGCGAGCCTGGCACGCAGCTCACAATGCGTACTTTCCACACCGGCGGTGTTGCCGGCGACGATATTACACAAGGTTTGCCGCGTGTTGAAGAATTGTTCGAAGCACGTAAACCAAAACATCCTGGTATCCTAAGTGAACATGCAGGCCGTGTTCGTTTTGCCGAAAAAGATGGCGCACGTCGCGTCATAATCGTGCAGGAAAACGGCGAAGAAGAAACCTATGCGATTCCTTACGGTGCTAAGATTCATGTTGTCGAAGGCGACATTATCAATGTCGGCGACAGGTTGACAGAAGGTTCTCTCAATCCACATGATATTCTGCGTATCAGTGGTGTAAGGGCAACACAACGTTACCTGGTACAGCAAGTTCTCGGCGTTTATAAATCACAGGGCGTTGAAATCAACGACAAGCATATTGAAGTTGTCGTACGTCAGATGATGCGTAAGATCCGTATCGATGAAGCAGGTGATACTGCAATGCTGCCGGGTGAAACTGTGGACGTATCCGAGTTCGATGCACAAAATATGGATATGATTGATCAGGACAAAGAGGTTGCAGAAGGACATCCTGTACTTCTGGGTATTACCAAAGCTTCTTTGGCAACTGATTCCTTCCTTTCAGCCGCATCATTCCAGGAAACTACCAGAAACCTGACTGACGCTGCAATTAAAGGTAAAGTTGATCCACTTCTTGGTCTGAAAGAAAACGTTATTATCGGTAAATTAATTCCTGCCGGTACCGGCATGAGTCGTTATCGTAACATTAAAATTAAATATAATAACGAAACAAAATAAGATCATGCAAAAAGCCCCAACCATGTTTAAACATAGTTGGGGCTTTTTTATAACAAAGAAATAGGCAGGCAAAATAATAAACAAGTAAAATTGAATACAAAAAAGAAACAATTAAAGAAAAATATAAAATTTTATAAAAAAAATTTGTTTGCGAAGAGAAAATCTTCAAAAATAGAACAGAAAGCTGAAATTTTAGAGTAAAAAGTTTACAAAACAAGGAAATTGAACACAAAATATTTCTTCTTGTTACGCTAATGAAACACTAGGATACGTGTAAACAAAGTAACGCATAAATAGAGGCTTTTTTGCATTAAAAAGATGAAAAAAATGTTGACATGCTGTGTTTAGAATGTTACAATACTTAAGCATCTCGGTATAGCTATGCGTTTTTGGAGGTATTCACTATGTCAGTTGAGCTGTTAAAAGCAGGAGCCAAGCATGTTATTGGCGTGAAACAAACTGCTAAAGCCATTGAGAAAGGCACTGCGAAAATAGTCTTTATTGCAAAAGATGCTGATGCCTGCGTAATTGATCCGCTGATTGCCGCTTGCGCCGAGGCCAACCTTGTTTATGAAACGGTTGCCTCTATGCAGGAACTTGGCAAACTGTGCGGCATCCATGTTGGTGCTGCCGCCGCTGCTATACTCAAGGATTGATAGGGATCCTTAATGCTTAGCATTAGGATTTTTATAATTATTAAAACTAATTATTTTGGGAAGGAGGTGCCGATATGCCTACAATTAACCAATTGGTTCGTAAAGGTAGAGAGGTCCTTAAGCAAAAATCCACTGCTCCGGCTTTAAAAAATTGCCCACAAAAACGTGGGGTTTGCACCAGGGTTTATACAACAACCCCTAAGAAACCTAACTCTGCGTTGCGTAAAGTAGCAAGGGTTCGTTTGACAAACGGAATTGAAGTTACAGCGTATATCCCAGGTATCGGCCACAATCTACAAGAACACAGTGTTGTTCTTATTAGAGGCGGAAGGGTAAAAGACCTTCCGGGTGTCCGTTATCACATCATTCGTGGTGCGCTTGATACTGCTGGCGTTGCAAATCGTAATCAAAGCCGTTCTAAATACGGTGCTAAACGCGCGAAAGCCGCTGCAGCAAAGAAATAATTAAAACATCACGATTGATTTCTGAGAAGGAGGGAAACACATGCCGAGAAAAGGCCCTGTGACTAAAAGAGACGTTTTGCCGGATCCAGTATACGGTTCAAAACTATTAACTAGATTTATTAACAAAATTATGCTAGACGGCAAAAAAGGTGTAGCTGAAAGCATTGTATACGATGCATTCGACCTTGTCCGTGCTAAAACTGGTAAAGATCCATTGGAAGTTTTCGATGCTGCTATGAAGAATGTAATGCCAATCCTTGAAGTACGTGCCCGCCGTGTAGGTGGCGCAAACTACCAAGTACCGGTTGAAGTTCGTGCAGACCGCAAAACTACTTTGGGTATCCGCTGGTTGGTAAATTACTCACGTTTACGTGGTGAAAGAACCATGTGCGAACGCGTAGCCGGCGAAATTCTGGATGCTGCTAACAGCACTGGCGCGTCAGTTAAAAAACGTGAAGATACCCACAAGATGGCAGAAGCCAACAAAGCTTTCGCTCACTATCGTTGGTAAGCAATAAGCTTACTCGTGTTAGGAATTAAGGAGGATTAAAACTAGTGGCCAGACAATTTCCACTTGAAAAAACAAGAAATATCGGCATCATGGCTCACATCGATGCCGGCAAGACCACTACGACTGAACGAATCCTGTTTTATACCGGAAAAACGCATAAGATAGGCGAAGTTCATGAGGGTGGTGCCACAATGGACTGGATGGTACAGGAGCAGGAGCGCGGTATTACAATTACCTCTGCTGCAACTACTTGCCAATGGGCAGGCCATCGTATCAACATCATTGACACACCAGGCCACGTTGACTTTACGGTAGAGGTTGAACGTTCTTTGCGTGTACTCGACGGTTCTGTTGCAGTATTCTGCGCTAAGGGCGGCGTTGAACCTCAATCCGAAACTGTATGGCGTCAAGCCGACAGATACCATGTACCTCGTATGGCATATGTAAATAAAATGGACATCACCGGCGCTGACTTCTATAGAGTAGTACAGATGATGAAAGACCGTTTGAATGCTAACGCAGTGCCAATTCAAATCCCAATCGGTTTCGAAGATACTTTCGAAGGCATGATCGACCTGATCAAAATGCGTGCGATCGTATACGGAGATAAATTGGGTAAAGATGAGGAGTTTGTTGAAATTCCGGCTGATATGGTTGAAAAAGCTCAGGAATATCGTCAAATGTTACTCGAAGCCGTTGCTGAAAGCGACGACGAATTAATGATGAAATATCTTGATGGCGGAGATTTCACCGAAGATGAAATTAACGAAGGCATCCGTAAGATGACAATAGCCTGCAAAATGACTCCGGTCTGCTGCGGCTCTTCTTACAAAAATAAAGGTGTACAACCACTTCTTGATGCGGTTGTAGCTTATATGCCAGCCCCAACTGATATTCCTCCAATCAAAGGTGTTGATCCTGATACTGGCGAAGAAGACGAACGCGCTTCCAGCGATGAATTGCCGTTCTCCGCTCTGGCTTTCAAAATCATGACGGATCCATTTGTAGGAAGACTTGCTTTCTTCCGTGTGTACTCCGGTACTCTGGGCTCAGGCTCTTATGTTTATAACTCTACAAAAGGTAAGAGAGAACGTATCGGCCGTATCCTGCAAATGCATGCAAACCATCGTGAAGAAATCGAGATGGCATACAGCGGTGATATCGCTGCTGCCGTTGGTTTGAAAGATACAACAACAGGTGATACTCTTTGTGATGAAAAAGCTCCTATTATTCTTGAATCCATGGTTTTCCCGGATCCTGTTATTTCCGTAGCAGTTGAACCGAAAACTAAGGCTGACCAAGAAAAAATGGGTATAGCTCTTCAAAAACTTGCTGAAGAAGATCCAACTTTCCGTGTAAATACTGATCCGGAATCTGCTCAGACAATCATTTCCGGCATGGGCGAATTACATCTGGACATCATCGTTGACCGTCTTCTTCGTGAATTTAAGGTAGGCTGCACAGTAGGTAACCCACAGGTTGCATATCGTGAAACTATTCGTAAAGCAGTTAAATCTGAAGGTAAGTTTGTACGTCAATCCGGTGGTAAGGGCCAATACGGTCACTGCTGGCTGGAAATTACCCCGCGTCAACCGGGTGAAGGCTTCTTGTTTGAAAACAAGGTCGTTGGCGGTGCTATTCCTAAAGAATACATCGGACCAATCGAAAATGGTATCAAAGAAGCAATGCAAAACGGCGTAGTTGCAGGTTATCCTATGGTTGATATCGGAGTAACTGTTGTTGACGGTTCTTACCATGAAGTTGACTCTTCCGAAATGGCATTCAAAATTGCCGGTTCCATGGGTTTCCGTTCTGGCGCACTGAAAGCTACCCCGGTTATTCTCGAACCTTACATGAAGGTAGAAGTTACTGTTCCTGAAGAATACATGGGCGATGTAATCGGCGATTTGAACTCTCGCCGTGGCCGCATTGAAGGTATGGAAGCTCGCAGTGGTGCTCAGGTTATCACCGCTTTCGTTCCACTCTCCGAGATGTTTGGTTATGCTACCGACCTTCGTTCAAAAACTCAGGGCCGTGGCAACTACTCAATGGAAGTCGATCATTACGAAGACGTTCCTAAAAATATTGCCGAAGCAATTGTTGCTAAAACAAAAGGCACTCAAGCTTAATTATTAAAAACGATTATCTGAGGAGGAAAAAATAATGGCTAAACAAAAATACGAAAGAACCAAACCCCATGCTAATATCGGCACCATCGGTCACGTCGATCACGGCAAGACTACTTTGACTGCAGCAATCACCAAAGTATTGGCAGCAAAAGGCGGCGCACAATTCATGGACTACTCCATGATCGATAAAGCACCGGAAGAAAGAGAACGCGGAATCACCATCAACACCGCACACGTTGAATACGAAACAGCAACTCGCCACTATGCACACGTTGACTGCCCGGGCCATGCCGACTATGTAAAGAACATGATCACCGGCGCAGCACAAATGGACGGCGCAATCCTGGTAGTAAGCGCAGCAGACGGCCCGATGCCTCAAACTCGTGAACACATCCTTCTTGCTCGTCAAGTAGGCGTACCAGCAATGGTAGTGTTCCTGAACAAAGCAGACATGGTAGACGATCCTGAATTGATCGAACTCGTAGAAATGGAAGTTCGTGAACTTCTCTCCAGCTACGATTTCCCTGGCGATGACATTCCTGTAATCGTTGGCTCCGCATTGAAAGCACTTGAAGGAGACCCAGCATACGAAGCAAAGATTGACGAATTGATGGCAGCAGTAGATGCTTACATTCCAATTCCAGAACGCGCTACTGACAAACCATTCCTGATGCCAGTAGAAGACGTATTCACTATCACCGGCCGTGGCACAGTAGCAACAGGCCGTGTAGAGCGTGGAACTATTAAAGTAGGCGACACTGTAGAAATCGTCGGCATGTCCGAAGACAAGAAATCCACAGTAGTAACCGGCGTAGAAATGTTCCGCAAATTGATGGACCAAGCAGTAGCAGGCGACAACATCGGCTGTCTGCTCCGTGGTGTTGACCGCAAAGAAATCCAACGTGGTCAAGTACTTGCAAAACCAAACAGCATTCATCCGCACACAAAATTCAAAGCGGAAGTATATGTACTGACCAAAGAAGAAGGCGGCCGTCACACCCCATTCTTCAACGGCTATCGTCCACAATTCTATTTCCGTACAACTGACGTAACCGGCGTAGCTGAGTTGCCAGAAGGCGTAGAGATGGTAATGCCTGGCGATAACATCACCATGGAAGTAGAACTTATCACTCCGATCGCTATCGAACCAGGTCTGCGTTTCGCTATCCGCGAAGGCGGCCGTACCGTTGGCGCAGGCGTTGTTGCTGCTATCGAAGAGAAATAATTTTATTTAGATCCCTATGAGGGGCTAAAGTTCGCCCCTCATATTATTATGTTTGTTTGTATGGTCCTGCGATGATGTGAGAGGTTGCTTGCCTGTTAGACAGGGAGATTTTCACGGAGTATGTCCGTTCTCAGAAACTGGGCGAATTAGGAGGAAATTTAAATGGAAAAGAGTCAAAAAATCAGAATACGCTTAAAGGCGTATGATCACAAAGCACTTGACCAAAGTGCTGCAAAGATAGTTGATACTGCGAAACGTACTGGTGCACAAGTTTCCGGTCCTATCCCACTTCCTACTGAAAAAAATATCTATACGATTCTACGTTCCCCTCATGTAAACAAGGATTCCCGTGAACAATTTGAAATGCGTACACACAAAAGACTTGTAGACATTTTGGAACCAACCGCTAAGACTGTTGATGCTTTAATGCGTCTTGATCTGCCGGCTGGTGTAGACATCGAGATTAAACTGTAAGGAGGAGGTGCGATAATGGCTAAAGGAATCTTAGGCAAAAAAATAGGCATGACCCAAATTTTTGAAGCTGATGGTAAGATGATTCCGGTAACTGTGGTAGAAGCCGGTCCTTGCTTAGTAATTCAAAATAAAACCGAAGAGACGGATGGATATAACGCTGTTCAACTCGGATTTGGCGAAATAAAAGAAAAACATACTAGCAAACCAATGAAAGGTCACTTTGACAAAGCTGGTGTTACACCGGTTAAGTTTGTCAAAGAATTGCGTTTGTCTGCTCCTTCTGAATATACAGTCGGACAAAAAATCAGTGCTGAAATCTTCACCGCTGGTGAACTGATTGATGCAACTGGCATTTCCCGCGGTAAAGGTTTTGCAGGCACGATTAAGCGCCACAACTTCTCTCGCGGACCAATGGCGCATGGTTCTAAGTCCCATCGTGAACCTGGTTCTATGGGACCAATGCATTCCGGTCCTGGCGGTCGTGTAATCAAAGGTAAAAAATTACCTGGCCGTATGGGTAATGCAAAAGTAACCGTGCAACGTTTGACCGTTGCAAAGGTTGACACTGACCGCAATCTTATTTTGGTTAAAGGCTCTATTCCAGGAGCTGCTGGTTCTTTTGTGGTTTTGAGAGAAACAGTAAAACCAGGTAAGTAAGAGCAAGCGAAAGAAAGGAGGATGCTTAAATGCCGAAGTTATCAGTATATAATATTGCCGGTGAAAAGACCGGTGAAGAAATAGAATTAATGGACTACGTTTTTGGCGTAGAAATGAACGAAGCTGTAGTTCATCAAGCAGTCGTTATGCAACAAGCTAACGAACGCCTTGGTACTCATGCTACTAAAACTCGTGGTATGGTACGCGGCGGCGGCCGTAAACCTTGGAAACAAAAAGGTACAGGTCATGCACGTTCTGGTTCAATCCGTTCCCCATTGTGGGTTGGCGGTGGTACCGTTTTCGGACCACAACCACGCAGCCATGCAAAAAGCATGCCGCGTAAAGCTCGTAGACTTGCTATTCGTTGTGCACTCTCCGCAAAGGTTGCTGCTGGCGAATTAGTAGTTGTGGAGGGCTTGACCTTTGAAGCACCAAAAACAAAAAGCGTTGTTGAAATGCTGAATAGTTTTGAAGCTGCTGATAAAAAAGCTCTTATCATTACAGAGGGCATTGATGAAAATGTGGAGAAATCTTCTCGCAACCTGCCGAAAGTTAAATCCCTTTCCAATGGCTGTCTGAATGTTTTTGACTTACTTCATCACAACAAAGTATTTCTTGCTAAAGATGCAGTAGCAAAAATTGAGGAGGTGCTCGCATAATGGCTGCTAACCCTCGCGATATTTTACTTCGTCCGCTCATCACAGAAAAAACTTCTGCAATGATGCAAGACAATAAATATACTTTTAAAGTAGCTCTTGGCGCCAACAAAGTTGAAATTCGCCAAGCTGTTGAAGAAATCTTTAAAGTTAAAGTTGTTAATGTTAACACCATTCGTGTATTTGGTAAAACCAAAAGAATGGGCAAAAACGTTGGCAGACGTTCCGATTACAAAAAAGCAATTGTTAAACTTGCTGAAGGTCAGACAATTCCAATTTTCGAAGGAATGTAATTTTCGTACTAAGGAGGTAAAAAAATGGCTATTAAAAGCTTTAACCCGTATTCTCCTTCGAGACGCTTTATCACAGTGTCAGCCTTCGAAGAGATTACCGCAAGCAAGCCTCATCGTGCACTTGTAGAAAAACTACAAAAACATGCAGGCCGTAACAATACAGGTAAAATGACCGTTCGTCATCAAGGCGGCGGCCACAAAAGACAATATCGTATTATTGATTTCAAACGTACAAAAGATGCCATTCCTGCAAAAGTAGCTACGATTGAATACGATCCAAATCGTAACGCACGTATCGCCCTTTTGAATTATGTTGATGGTGAAAAACGTTATATCCTGGCACCTCTTGATCTTAAAGTTGGTGATACAGTAGTAAGTGGTCCAGACTCCGATATTAAAATCGGTAACTGCCTGCCGCTGAAAAATATCCCACTTGGTACCATGGTTCATAATGTTGAACTGAAAATCGGCAAAGGTGGCCAATTGGTTCGTTCCGCCGGTACTTCCGCACAATTGATGGCTAAAGAAGGCGACTATGCTCTTCTGCGTATGCCTTCCAGCGAAATCCGCAAAGTGCATATCAATTGCCGCGCTACAATCGGTCAAGTTGGTAATATCGATGCTGAAAATATCACTATCGGTAAAGCAGGTCGTTCTCGTTGGCTTGGTATTCGCCCGGCAAACCGCGGCGTTGTTATGAATCCTAACGACCATCCACATGGTGGTGGTGAAGGTCATTCTCCTGTTGGTCGTAAACGTCCTGTTACTCCTTGGGGTAAATGTGCATTTGGTACTCGTACCCGTAAGGTTAAAAAAGCTTCTTCTAAATTAATCATTAAACGTAGAACGAAATAACAGGATAAAGAAAGGAGGCCAACATAGTGTCCAGATCAGTTAAAAAAGGACCTTATGTCCACCCAAGTCTTCAGAAAAAAATTGAAGCGCTCAATGCTGCTAGCGATAAAAAAGTCGTAAAAACTTGGTCTCGTAGTTCTACTATTCTTCCGGATTTCCTTGGTCACACAATTGCCGTTCATGACGGACGCAAGCATGTACCAGTGTTCATTACGGAAGACATGGTAGGCCACAAGCTTGGAGAGTTTGCTCCTACGCGTACTTACAAAGGCCATGCCGATAAAACGACTTCGTTAAAATAAGGGGAAAGGGGGCACATACACGATGGAAGCTAAAGCTATTGCTAGATATGTTCGTATTGCGCCGCGCAAATTGCGTATCGTAATTGACCTTATCCGCGGGAAATCTGTGGGTGAAGCATTCGCGATCCTCAAACATACCCCGAAGGTTGGTTCTGAGGTTATCGAAAAAGTGTTGCATTCCGCAGTTGCTAATGCAGAACATAATTATGATATGAACGTCGACAACCTTATCGTATCGAGTGCGTTTGTTGATCAAGGTCCGACATTGAAAAGAGTCCATCCACGTTCTCGTGGACAGGCATTCAAAATTTTGAAACGTTCCAGTCATGTTACCGTTGCGGTAGCAGAAAAATAATATCCCGAAAAGAAGGAGGGAAACGATAGTGGGTCAAAAAGTACATCCACATGGTCTTCGCGTTGGTGTAATCAAAACTTGGGATTCCAAATGGTTCGCTGACAAAGATTATGAGAAATTTTTATTGGAAGACATTAAAATTCGTGAGTTCATCAAAGAAAAATTATTCTTGTCGGGAATTTCCCGTGTTGAAATAGAACGTGCTTCTAACAGAGCTCGCATTTCTATTCATACTGCTAAACCGGGCATGGTTATTGGCCGTCAGGGCAGCAACATCGAATTATTGAAAAACGATTTGAAAAAAATGACCGACAGTATTATCGACATTAATATCATTGAGGTGAAAACTCCTGATATGGATGCAACACTGGTTGCAGAAAACATTGCTAATCAGTTAGAACGCCGTATAGCTTTCCGCCGTGCAATGAAACAATGCGTTGGTCGCACAATGCGCATGGGCGCAAAAGGAATTAAAGTTCAAGTAGGCGGCCGTCTTGGCGGTGCTGAAATTGCCCGTAGCGAAAGCTATCGTGAAGGCAGCATTCCTCTTCACACCTTGCGTGCTGACATTGATTACGGAACTGCTGAAGCTCATACAACTTACGGCCGTATCGGCGTAAAAGTATGGATTTACAAAGGTGAAGTTCTTCCTGAAAGCAAAGTTGTAGCACCTGCTGCTCCGCAAGAAGGGGGCGTAAACTAATGTTATTACCGAAGAGAGTAAAACATCGTAAACAACATAGAGGTCGTATGACCGGTCGTGCTATGCGTGGTAACAAGATTGCCCATGGCGAATTCGGTCTGGTAGCTTTGGAGCCGGCTTGGGTAACCAACCGCCAAATCGAAGCAGCTCGTATCGCAATGACTCGTTACATCAAACGTGGCGGTCAAGTATGGATTCAAATTTTCCCGGACAAGCCTATTACGGCTAAACCGGCTGAAACCCGCATGGGTAGTGGTAAAGGTTCCCCAGAGTATTGGGTAGCAGTTGTTAAACCAGGTCGCGTTTTGTTCGAAATGAACGGCGTTAGCGAAGAAGTAGCTAAAGAAGCTATGCGTCTCGCCAGCCACAAGCTGCCTATCAAAACCAGATTTGTTACCAAAGCTCAATTGGAAGCCGAAATCGCTGCACAACAAAATGGAGTGGGTGGTGAAGCTTAATGAAAACAAAAGAAATTATAGAAATGACCTCAGCTGAATTAGAAACTAAAATAGCTGGTTTGAAAGATGAACTCTTCAATCTGCGTTTTCAAATGGCAACTGGACAATTGGAAAACCCGATGAAAATCAGGGAAGTAAAGAAGTCTATTGCTCGTATTAAGACCATTCAGCGTCAACGCGAATTGAAAGCCTGAGTGTGTTTTTAGTCTAAATGAAGGAGGAATCGTCTCGTGACCGAACAGAGAAATTTACGTGCTACTCGCACAGGCAAAGTGGTTAGCGACAAAATGGACAAGACTGTAGTAGTTGCCATTGAACGTTTTGTACAGCATCCCCTTTATCAAAAAGGTGTAAAACATACTGTTAAATTTAAAGCTCATGACGAAAATAACGAAGCACATATTGGCGACACTGTGCAAATTGTGCAAACCCGCCCATTATCCAAGGATAAATGCTGGAGAGTTGTTCAGATCTTAGAGCGTGCAAAATAATTAAAATTGCTAACTTATTCCAGATAAATTAGCAAGGGAGGGAAAACCATGATACAACAACAAACAATTCTTAATGTTGGTGATAATACTGGCGCTAAGAAAGTTATGTGTATTCGAGTATTAGGCGGTTCTTACCGCAAATATGCTAATATCGGTGATGTTATTGTTTGTGCAGTTAAAGATGCATCACCCGGTGGCGTTGTAAAAAAAGGCGAGGTAGTTAAAGCCGTTGTTGTACGTACCCGTAAAGGTGTACGTCGTCCAGATGGTTCTTACATCCGCTTTGATGAAAACGCTGCAGTTGTAATCAAAGACGACAAGAGCCCTCGCGGCACTCGTATCTTTGGACCAGTTGCTCGTGAATTGCGCGATAAAGACTATATGAAAATAGTATCATTGGCACCGGAAGTGCTATAATACGAAAAAAATTACGCACTAGAAGGAGGTGTTTCTGACATGGCTACTGCTGAAAAATTGCACGTAAAGAAAGGCGATACAGTACTTGTTCTGTCCGGTAAGGACAAGGGTAAGGAAGGCAAGATTGTCGAGGCTTTGCCTAAAAAGGCTAAAGTTGTCGTTGCTGGCGTAAACAAAGTAAAGCGTCATACCAAACCTTCCCAAGCTAATCCACAAGGCGGTATCGTTGTTAAGGAAGCAGCTATTTCCGCTTCCAAAGTCATGTTGGTATGTCCAGCTTGCAAAAAAGCTACTCGTATTTCAAAAACCGCTGTCGCAGGTGGTTTCGCAAGAACCTGCAAAAAATGCGGTGAAGTGATCGATAAATAAATCCGGGAAAGGAGGATTATGAATGGCAAATACTAGATTGCAAGAAAAATATTTGTCCGAGGCAGTCAAAGGTATGATGGACAAATTCAATTATAAAAATGTTAACGAGATCCCTAAAGTTGAAAAAGTTGTCATAAACATGGGAGTCGGCGATGCTATTGCAAACAGCAAAGCACTTGATGCAGCTGTTGCCGATTTAACTTTGATTTCCGGTCAAAAGCCGGTTATTACCAAAGCTAAAAAATCTATTGCAGCTTTCAAAGTGCGTCAAGGTATGCCGCTTGGTACTAAAGTTACCCTTCGTGGCGACCGTATGTATTACTTCCTTGATAAACTCATGAACATTGCATTGCCGCGTGTACGTGACTTCCGTGGCGTGAGCCCAACGGCTTTTGATGGTCGCGGCAACTATGCAATCGGAATGAAAGAACAATTGATTTTCCCGGAAATTGAATATGACAAAGTAGATAAAGTACGTGGAATGGATATTATCATTGTTACAACAGCGAAGACTGACGAGGAAGCAAGAGAATTATTGAGGCTCCTCGGAATGCCGTTCAGCGCATAAGTGAGGAGGGAATCCCTTGGCTAAAACAGCCCTGATTGAAAAATGGAAGAATGAGCCGAAATTTAAAGTGCGTCGCTATAATCGCTGCAAAATCTGCGGTAGACCACATGGCTACATGCGTAAATTCGGTCTTTGCCGTATCTGCTTCCGTGAATATAGCTACAAAGGCGCTATTCCGGGAGTAACCAAAGCTAGCTGGTAATCGCAGCAGACAGGAAGGAGGGTATTTAAGTATGGTTATGACTGACCCAATTGCCGATATGCTTACACGTATTCGTAATGCAAATTCGGTTCATCACGATAAAGTTGAGATCCCAAGCTCAAAGATTAAAGTCGCTATTGCTGAGATCTTGAAGAGCGAGGGTTTCATAAAAGATTTCGAAGTTCTTGCTGATAACAAACAGAACGTTATCCGCGTCAGCCTGAAATACGGCGCTAACCGCGAAAAAGTTATTTCCGGTATTAAACGTATTTCCAAACCAGGCTTGAGAGTTTACTCTCAAAAAGATCAGTTACCCAGAGTCCTTGGTGGATTGGGTATTGCGATAGTATCCACATCACAAGGTATGATGACTGATAAAGCAGCACGCAAAGCTGGCCTTGGTGGAGAAGTAATCGCTTACGTTTGGTAATGACTTCTAAAAGATAGGAGGTGCTCATAAGTGTCAAGAATTGGTAAATTACCTATTACTGTTCCAGCTAATGTTACAGTTACAATAGAAAACAATCTGGTTACTGTTAAAGGACCAAAAGGCGAGCTTACTCGTCAAATCAACAAAGATATGATCCTCAAACTTGAAGACGGTCATCTGACTGTTGAGCGTCCAAGCGATGACAAAGAACATCGTGCTATGCACGGTCTGTCCAGAACACTGATCAACAACATGGTTATTGGTGTTACCGACGGTTTTGCCAAAACATTGGAAATCAACGGTGTTGGTTACCGTGCGGCTAAACAGGGAGAAAACATTAACTTTACCCTGGGTTTCTCACACCCGGTAGTTAAGGAACCACCTGCAGGAATCACTTTTGAGGTTCCAGCTCCTAACAAAATCGTTGTTAAGGGCGCAAATAAAGAGACTGTTGGCGCGGTTGCAGCTGATATTCGTACACTTCGTCCACCTGAACCTTACAAAGGTAAAGGCATCCGTTATGAAGGTGAAGTTGTACGTCGTAAGGCTGGTAAAGCCGGCGCTAAAGGCAAGAAGTAATTTCTAAAGGAAGGGAGTGAAACTCTTGCTTAATAGAGTAGATAAAAACGAGAAACGTCAAAAACGTCATTTCCGTTCCCGCAAAAATATTTTTGGTACAGCAGAAAAGCCGCGTTTGAACGTATATCGCAGCCTCAGCAATATTTATGCACAAATAATCAATGATGTTACTGGTGAAACACTTGTTTCTGCCAGCACCGTTGAAAAAAATATTAAAGAAAACTATGGCGGCAACATTGAAGCAGCAAAAGCTGTTGGTGAAGCAATCGCTAAAAAAGCCTTGGAAAAAGGTATTAAAGTAGTAGTATTTGATCGTGGCGGCTACCTTTATCACGGCCGCGTAGCAGCACTTGCTACAGCAGCTCGTGAAGCTGGTCTTGAATTCTAACAGAAGGAGGAATAATAGTGGCGAATTTCGAAAAACAAGAATCCGACTTAAAAGAAAAAGTCGTATTTATCAACCGCGTTGCTAAAGTCGTAAAAGGCGGACGTCGTTTCTCCTTCTCCGCACTCGTTGTGGTTGGTGATGAAAATGGTCATGTAGGTATGGGCCTGGGTAAAGCTGCCGAAGTACCGGAAGCTATCCGCAAAGGCGTTGAAGATGCAAAGAAAAATCTTGTAAGCGTTCCTTTGGTTGGTACTACCATTCCTCATGAAATTATTGGTGTATTTGGTGCCGGCCGTGTTTTCCTGAAACCGGCAGCAGAAGGTACCGGCGTTATTGCCGGCGGCCCTGTTCGTGCAGTGCTTGAATTAGCAGGTGTACGCGATATTTTAACTAAATCTCAAGGTTCTTCAAACCCGAACAATGTTGTACGTGCAACCATTCAAGGATTAACTTCTTTGAAGAGCGCAGCATCTGTAGCAGCATTGCGCGGCAAAACTGTGGAAGAATTATTAGGCTAAGGAGGAAGCATGATGGAACAAATTAAAGTCACGCTGACCCGTAGTCTGATCGGATATCCGCAGGATCAACGCGCTACCGTAAAGGCTTTGGGGTTGGGCAAAATTGGTACAAGTGTCGTGAAAAACGATACCCCTACTATTCGCGGCATGATTCACAAAGTTGAACATCTCGTGAAAGTAGAAAAAGTTGAAGCTTAAGACAAGGAGGTGCCGCAAATGAATTTGCATGAATTATCACCGGCTCCTGGTTCTAAGAAAGCTGCTGTCCGTGTAGGACGCGGTCTTGGTTCCGGTCTCGGGAAAACATCAGGCAAAGGCCAAAAAGGACAAAAATCCCGTTCAGGCGGTGTAAAACGTCCGGGTTTTGAAGGCGGTCAAAAACCGTTATATCTACGTCTTCCAAAACGTGGATTCTACAATAAATTTGGCGTAGATTACGCTGAAGTAAATGTTGAAAGTTTAAATTGCTTTGAAGACGGTACAGTAGTTGATCCTGTATTACTTATTGAGACCGGCATAGTAAAAAATATACGCGATGGCGTTCGTATTCTTGGCAACGGCGAGCTGACAAAGGCTCTTACCGTTCAAGCTATGGGTTTCAGCAAGACTGCAGAAGAAAAAATTATTGCAGCCGGCGGAAAAGTAGAGGTGATCTAAGTGTTATCAGCCCTTTCAAATATTGCTAAAATTACGGAACTCAGGCAAAAGGTAGTTTTTACGTTGGCCATGTTCATAGTTTTTAGGGCTGGAACACATATCCCTGTTCCTGGTGTTAACGCAGCGATGATTGAACAGCTGTTTACGAGCGGAAACTTATTCGGATTACTGGATATGTTTTCGGGCGGCGCCTTGAGCAAATTCTCAATCTTTGCCATGAGCATTACTCCATATATCAACGCTTCTATTATTCTGCAGCTTTTGCAGGTTGTCGTACCGACGCTCGAACGTTGGCACAAAGAAGGCGAAGAGGGTCGTAAAAAGATTAACAAACTGACTCGTTACGGCACAGTTGTACTAGGATTCATTCAGGCAATCGGCATGGCTTTCGGCCTGCGTGTAGCTATTAATGATCCTGGTGTTGGGTCGATTTTGATGATAGCGATTACTTTGACAGCAGGAACTGTTTTCCTGATGTGGATTGGTGAACAAATCACTGCAAAAGGTATTGGCAATGGTATCTCCTTGATAATCTTTGCCGGTATCGTTTCCCGCCTGCCGGATGGCATGGCTGTCATTTTCAACTATCTGAAGGCTGGCACAATAAGTGTTTTGAGCGTTATCCTGTTTGCAATTCTTGCGATCGTTATGATTGTTTTTGTTGTGGCAATTACACAGGGAATCCGCAAAGTACCTGTTCAATATGCTAAAAGAGTCGTTGGCCGCAAAATGTACGGCGGTCACACGAGCTATATACCGCTGAAAGTTAATCAGGCAGGCGTTATACCAATTATCTTTGCTTCATCAGTACTGATGTTCCCGGTTACAATCGCTCAGTTTATAGATGTTCCTTGGATCAAAACAGTTGCTGGCTGGTTTGCTTGGGGTACACCACTGCAGACAACGCTTTATCTCTTAATGATAGTCTTCTTTACATATTTCTACACAGCTGTAAGCATGAACATCGGAGATATGTCAGACAATATTAAGAAATATGGTGGTTTTATCCCTGGTTTAAGGCCAGGCAAGCCTACCACTGATTATCTGGACAAAATAATGTCCAGAATTACAATGGCAGGTGCGGTTTTTCTGGCACTGATCGCGATTATGCCAAACGTCATTGTGTGGACAACCGGTATTGAAGGTGTCTATTTTGGCGGCACGGCACTCTTGATCGTGGTCGGTGTTGCGCTGGATACTATGAAGCAGATAGAATCGCTGATTTTGATGCGGCACTATCAAGGCTTCATGAAATAGGAGGATGACAAATATGTACATTCTTTTAATGGGACCTCCGGGCGCTGGTAAAGGCACTCAAGCAGAAAGACTCATTGCTGAATATCAAATCCCGCATATTTCAACGGGAGATATGTTCCGCGCTGCTGTGAAAAAAGGTACAGAACTCGGAAAAGAAGCAAAAAAATATATGGACGCCGGTACCCTTGTTCCTGATAGCGTTACCATTGGTATCGTAAGAGAGAGCTTGGCAAATCCGGAATGTTCCAAAGGTTTTATCTTGGATGGATTTCCAAGAACAGAAGAGCAGGCAATTGCTCTTGATGGAATATTAACCGACCTGGGCATTAAAATGAACGGTGTGGTTAACATAGTAGTTCCAGATGCTGAACTGGTTGGCAGGGTTACAGGCAGACGCATATGCAAAACTTGTGGCGCTACTTACCACGTTGAATACAACCCTAGCAAAGTTGAAGCTATGTGTGATAAATGCGGCGGTGCGTTGTATCAACGCGACGATGATAAAGAAGAAACTGTGAAAAAACGCTTGGAAGTTTATCATAGCCAGACTGCCCCTCTTATTGAGTACTACAAAAAACAAGGTGTTTATAAAGAAATCAATGGCCTGCAAGCTATTGACAAAGTATACGCTGATGTTAAAGAAAGTCTCGAAGGCGGCAAGTAATGATTCTTTTGAAGTCCGAACGTGAAATACGCTGCATGCGCGAAGCTGGCAGGATCGTAGCTTTGGCGTTGGATGCAGTCGGCAAGGTGGTAGAACCTGGAATTACTACACAGGAGCTGGACGAAGTAGCCAGAAGGACCATAATAGAGCATGGCGCAAGACCTGCTTTCAAAGGCCTGTATGGTTTCCCTGCTAACATCTGTGTATCTGTTAACTGTGAAGTTGTACACGGAATTCCCGGTTCCCGCAAACTTGCGGAAGGTGATATCGTTAGTGTTGATTGTGGTGCGGAAATTGACGGTTTTAACGGCGATTCCGCGATTACCATTCCGGTAGGGAATGTTTCCCCGGAAATTGCGAGGCTGATTGAAGAAACGCGCAATGCCCTTTATAAGGGTATTGAACAAGCGGTTGCTGGTAATAAAGTTGGAGCAATTTCCCATGCTGTTCAGACTTATGCCGAAAAAGCAGGATTCGGAGTCGTTCGCGAATATGTCGGACACGGTATTGGCCGATCAATGCATGAAGAGCCGGAAGTTCCCAATTTTGGTTTTGCTGACAGAGGGCCTGTTTTAAAAGCGGGCATGGTGTTAGCTATCGAACCAATGATTAATTTGGGAACACGAGCAGTAAAAAGCACGGATGACGGTTGGACGGTCGTTACTAGAGATGGGAAACCATCGGCTCATTTCGAGCACACTGTAGCGATTATGCCGGACGGTCCGGAAATACTGACAAGACTTGCCTGACGGGAAGTTACACTTTATAATATTTCAGGCTTTGAAGCCTAACTGACAAGGAGGTCAATATCTGTGTCAAAACAGGATGTAATTGAGGTTGAAGGCACAATTTTAGAATCTCTGCCCAATGCCATGTTTCAAGTAAAATTGGAGAACGGTCATGTGATTCTCGCACACATATCTGGTAAGATACGCATGAATTTCATCAAAATTTTGCCTGGCGACAGGGTGACAGTGGAACTTACTCCATATGATCTAAATCGTGGACGAATTACGTATCGTTTCAAATAACCAAGACAGGCAAGAGGAGGTTTATTAATATGAAAGTCAGACCATCTGTAAAACCAATATGTGAAAAATGCAAAGTTATTAAACGTAAAGGTCACGTAATGGTAATTTGCGAAAACCCTAAACATAAACAAAAACAAGGATAAGAAGGAGGTGTATTGTTAATGGCACGTATCGCTGGTGTCGATTTACCAAGAGACAAGCGCATTGAGTATGCACTGCCGTACATTTATGGCATTGGATTGACTTTGGCTCGCGAGATTCTTGTTAAAACTGGAATCAATCCTGATACCCGTGTTCGGGATCTTACCGAAGATGAGGTATCAAAACTCCGCGAAACCCTTGACAATGATTACAAGGTAGAAGGTGACCTCCGTCGTGAGGAATCCCTCAACATAAAGAGATTAGTTGAAATCGGCTGCTATCGTGGCAGAAGACATCGTATGGGACTTCCTGTACGCGGTCAAAATACCAAAAATAATGCTCGTACCCGTAAGGGACCAAAACGTAGTGTTTCAGGTAAAAAGAAATAATCTGTAAGGAGGGATAGACGAGTGGTTGCTGCAAAAAAAGTTGTCCGTACTAAACGGAAAGAACGCAAAAATATAGAAACTGGAGTAGCTCATATTCGCTCCACTTTCAATAACACCATCGTTACTATTGCTGATACTCGTGGTAATGTATTGAGCTGGGCTAGCGCTGGCGGCTTGGGTTTCCGCGGTTCACGCAAAAGCACTCCGTTTGCTGCTCAAATGGCTGCTGAACAAGCTGCTAAAGCTGCAATGGAACATGGTTTAAAAGTAGTTGAAGTATTCGTAAAAGGTCCTGGTGGTGGTCGTGAGGCTGCAATTCGTTCCTTGCAGGCTGCCGGACTTGAAGTAAACGCTATTAAAGACGTTACTCCAATTCCACATAATGGCTGCCGTCCGCCAAAACGTAGAAGAGTATAATTACAGGGAGGTGTAACCAATAAATGGCAAGATATACTGAGGCTGTATGCCGTCAATGCCGTCGTGAAGGCGTAAAATTATTCCTGAAAGGCGACAGATGTTACAGTGATAAATGTGCTTTCGCGGTTCGTGCATATGCACCGGGCCAACACGGACAAGCACGTAAAAAAGTATCTGAATATGGTATTCAGTTACGTGAAAAACAAAAAGCTCGTCGTATTTACGGCATTTTGGAACGTCAATTCCATAATTGCTTTGAACGCGCCGAAAAACAAAAAGGTATTACCGGTGAAAACTTACTGATTATGTTGGAAAGAAGACTGGATAACGTTGTTTACCGTCTTGGCCTGGCTGAAAGCCGTAGCCAAGCTCGTCAAATCGTTACCCATGGTCACATTGCCGTCAATGGCAAACGTTTGGACATTCCTTCCGCATTGGTAAAAGCAGGCGATGTTGTTTCCGTTATGGAAAACAGCCGCGGCAAGGAGTATTTCAAGGGTATGGCTGAAACTTTGGCTACGAAAACCGTTCCAGCATGGATGGTTCTTGATGCTCAAAATCTTTGCGGTAAGATTGACCGTTTCCCGACTCGTGAGGAAATTGATGTGCCTATTGCTGAGCATCTTATTGTTGAGTTGTACTCTAAATAATGGACCATCTGCCACCAAATATAACGCGTATTGTGGTAATACGCCAAAGAGGAGGCTTTCCGCATGATAGAAATTGAAAATCCTAAATTGGTTACATCTGACATTAGTGATGATGGCCGTTATGGTAAATTTGTTTGGGAACCACTTGAACGTGGTTATGGCATTACATTAGGGAATAGTTTGCGTCGCGTACTTCTCTCTTCTTTGCCTGGAGCTGCAGTTACTGCCGTCAAAATTGACGGCGTACTGCATGAATTCTCAACGATTCCTGGTGTAAGGGAAGATGTTGCGGATATTATTCTCAACATAAAAGCGCTTTGCCTGAAAATGCACAGCAATGAACCGACAATAATTCGAATCGAAGCGAGTGGTGCGCAAGATGTTACCGCGGGCGACATCATTCATGATGCCGATATTGAAATTTTGAATCCGGAATTGCATATTGCTACTTTAGACGATGATGCTACTTTCAACATGGAAATTCACGTGGAGAAAGGTCAAGGATATGTTCCTGGCGACAAAAACAAGAAGCAGGATCAACCTATCGGCCTGATTCCTGTAGATTCCATCTACTCTCCTATTACGAGAGTTAAATTTGGCGTTACTGACACTCGCGTTGGTAACGTAACGAATTATGATAAACTCACTCTTGAGGTATGGACTGATGGCAGCATTATGCCGGATGAAGCTGTTAATGCGGCTTCTGGCATAATGATCGGCTATTTGCGCTTGTTCGAGATCGGTAAAGGCTCACAAGCGCCTGTAGTTAAAGTCCCGGAAGGTTTACAGCAGGAAGAACCAGCTGCAGAAACCGGTAAGGGGCCAGCGCCGATACCTATTGATGATCTTGATTTGTCTGTTCGTTCTAACAATTGCCTAAGACGCGCAGGTATCAATACGGTTGAAGAGTTAACTCAAAAATCCGAAGAAGATATGATGAAAGTGCGTAACTTAGGACGCAAATCCCTTGATGAAGTTAAGAAAAAATTAGCTGATCTTGGTTTAGGTTTGCGGAATTCAGAAGAAGAATAGAAGGGGGCGGAAACAAATGGCATATAGAAAATTAGGACGCAACTCCAGCGCCCGTAAGGCTCTGTTTCGCAGCATTTTGACGTCCTTCTTCAAACAAGAGAGAATAGAAACTACTGCGACAAAGGCGAAAGAAATCAGCGGCTTGGCTGCAAAATTGATTACTTTGGCAAAACAAGGTGACTTGCATTCCCGTCGTCAGGTTCTTGCGTTCCTCGTGGATGAAGAAGCGACTAAAAAGCTTTTTGACGAAATTGCTCCGAAGTACACTGACAGAAACGGCGGCTACACTCGTATTTACAAGCTCGGACCCCGTCGTGGCGATGCAGCGGAAATGGCTATTTTGGAATTGGTTTAATAAGCAACGGTTAAAATTGCAGAGACTCTTGTCTCTGCAATTTTTTTATAAAAAATTGCTAATTTGTTTTAGCATCAATATAATAAAATAGAAGTTAACCACAGATAACCAGCAGGTTGACGTTAAAACATATTAATAATATAATAATTGAGGATGTTTTGCCATAAATAATTGAAAGTACGGGGAGTTTCAGATAGATGAAACCGATAATTGAAGTAGAAAATCTTAGCCATATATATTACGATTCACAGAACAGGGAAATCAGAGCTTTGGACGGGGTAAACCTGTCCGTTGAGCAAGGTGAATTTGTTGCCATTATAGGTACAAATGGTTCCGGCAAGTCTACGCTGGCAAGACATTTTAATGCGTTACTGTGTCCTACAGAAGGTACCTGTCTTATTAACGGGTTGGATTCAAGTTTGGAAGAGAATCTTTGGGATATCAGACAAACCGTTGGTATGGTTTTTCAGAATCCTGATAACCAGATAGTAGCTGCCATAGTTGAAGAAGACGTTGCATTCGGACCGGAAAATATCGGTGTGCCACAGGCTGAAATAAGACCAAGAGTAGAAGCGGCACTCGCCGTAGTTAATATGACAGAATATGCTAAGCATGCTCCGCATTTGCTATCAGGTGGACAGAAACAACGCGTAGCAATTGCTGGTGTTCTGGCGTTGCTGCCTAAATGTATAGTTCTGGATGAACCAACAGCTATGCTTGATCCTAAGGGTCGTAAAGAAATAGTTGCAACTGTCAAAAAGCTGAATAAAGAGAAAAATATTACAGTAGTTTATATAACTCATAAGATGGAAGAAGCTCTTATGGCAGATAAAATAATCGTTATGAAACAAGGTAAAATAGCATTACAAGGAACACCAGGAGAAGTCTTCAGCAGAGTTGAGAAGATAAAGGAATTGGGACTCGAAGTGCCGATAGCGGCTGAAGTAGCAGCCGAATTAAGAGCAGGTGGGCACCGGATACCAGAAAAAACAATAACCCCTGAGGAGTTGGCAGAAGCACTATGTCAATAAGATTAGACAATGTTTCGTATACCTATATGAAAAAAACGCCGTATGAACGTACGGCAATCAAAGAGGTTACGCTTACAATAGAAAAGGGAGAATATGTAGCTGTCATCGGCCATACAGGCAGCGGTAAATCAACGATGATGCAACATCTTAACGGCTTGCTTAATCCTGATCAAGGTAAAGTTTTTGTTGACGATGTGGATATCAACGGCAAAGGGACGGAAGCAAAAAAGTCCAGAAACAGAGTTGGTATGGTATTCCAATATCCGGAACATCAAATTTTCGCCGAGACTATTTTCGAGGATGTGGCATTCGGACCTCGCAACAAAGGTTTATCCGAAGAAGAAGTTGAGAAACAAGTAAGAGCCGCTTTGAGTTTTGTAGGTCTGGATTACGATACATTTGCCAATCGCTCGCCTTTTCAATTGTCAGGAGGCCAAATGCGCAGAGTAGCGATAGCAGGTGTTGTAGCGATGGACCCGGATTATCTCATTCTCGACGAGCCATCGGCTGGTCTGGATCCGCGTTCCCGGGACAGTATTTTCCGGGAAATAAATGAGCTTTACCAAGCAAAAAAGATGGCGGTTATCCTTGTTACACACAGCATGGAAGAAGCAGCACAATATGCTAAACGACTGCTCGTCATGGCAAAGGGCAAGATTGTCATAGATGGCGATAGCGCTGAAGTATTTCAAAATCATCGCGAAGCTTTAAAAGAAGTAGGCGTGGACGTGCCGCAGGCTATCAAATTGGCTGATATTCTGCGTGAGCGTGGTCTGGATATAAGTAATGATGTATTGAAAACAGAGGATCTTGTCAGACAAATTAAATTAGCAAAGGGGTGGTTGTAGATGCTGGCAGACATCAGTCTCGGACAATACTACCCTGGTAATTCCTTTATTCATAAATTAGATCCAAGGACTAAAATTCTTTCCGCACTGGCTTATATCATTGCTGTCTTCCTTGCTGCAGATTCCCTATCCTATGCGGCTGTTATCGGATTTCTTTTTGTGGTAATTGCGTTTTCAAGATTACCTGTTCTTTTGGTAGTAAAATCAATCAAGCCGTTATGGATTATTATTTTGCTGACCTTGTGGATTCATGTATTTACTGGTCAGGGTGAAGTTTTGTGGTCTTGGAAATACCTTACAGTTACCAAAGACGGTCTGGCTATGGGTATTAAAATGTCTCTTCGCCTGATCTTGCTCTTAATGATATCTTCTATACTGACTTTTACTACGTCACCTATTGTTTTAACTGACGGCATCGAGGCCATTCTGAAGCCTTTTAAAAAAATCGGTGTGCCAGCACATGAACTGGCAATGATGATGACCATCGCGCTGCGTTTCATACCGACACTATTAGAAGAAACGGACAGGATAATGAAAGCGCAGACGGCTAGAGGTGCTGATTTTGCTTCAGGCAATATTATCAGAAGGGCGAAAAATATGCTGCCAATACTGGTTCCGTTGTTCATCAGTGCTTTTCGCCGTGCCGACGAATTGGCAGTGGCGATGGAAGCACGCTGTTATCGCGGCGGCGAAGGCAGAACAAGGATGCATGAACTTGCCTATCAACAAAGAGATATGATGGCAGCTTGTAGTATAGCTGTTTTAATCGCTGCCATGGCAATTCTGAAATGGGGTGGCTTTTCGTGCGCTATCTGAAACTTACGCTTGCCTATGACGGCAGCAATTATCATGGGTTTCAGCGTCAGAAGAATGCGGTTGGCATTCAGCAGATTGTAGAAAAGGCTCTCAGCCAGCTGTTTGGTGAAGAAATCAAAATTGCAGCTTCCGGTAGGACAGATACAGGTGTCCATGCCCATGCACAGGTGATTTCTTTTGCAACAGAAGGCACAGTACCAACTGACAAAATAGTGCAAGCCATGTCAAGCTATTTGCCGGAGGACATTGTTGTCTGGAAGGCAGAGGAGGTTACTGGTGATTTTAACGCGCGATACTCCGCGCTAGCAAAACGCTATGTTTATCGTATACTGATCACAGAAACAATAAATCCTTTTGAACGCAATTACTCCTGGCAACTTAAAAAAATGCCAGAGCTGTCTATGATGCAGGCGGCAGCAGATGTTATAATCGGTGAACATGATTTTTCCGCTTTTCGCTCCGCCGGCAGTGCACCGGTTAAGACCATAAAGAACATTTACAAGGCTGAGTGGACCATGATAGGTCAACAAGAACTGCGTTTTACCATTGAGGGAGATGGTTTCCTTTATCATATGGTGAGAAATCTGGCCGGTGCCATGGTAAGAGTTGGTAACGGTAAAATAACGTTGGAACGCTTCAAAGAAATTTTAGCCTCCGGCGACAGAAGACAGGCTGGTACTGCCGCACCACCGCAGGGGCTTTATTTAGACGAAGTATTTTATTAACAAGTACAAGAAATAATTTTAGTGTTTGCTAAGAAAGGCAAGGGCTAAAGAAGTGACGGGCTTGCTGCACGTCAGCGACCGACTGCTTGCAGGCGAATTGTCGCGTGTGAGCAGTGCGAGGAACTCTTTAATCCTTGCCAAATAGATATTAGAAGAAGTCGCATATAATTCATAATATAAGGAGTATTTTATTGATATTTTCTTGACAAAAGATGCAAAGATGTTTACAATATATGCATATGACTTTGACATCAATTCCACTAGCCCCGGAATTGTCGAGAAGTAATATATTGAACGCGAAACACTCATAGGGAGGGACAAGGATGAAATCATATATGGCTACACCGTCCACCATTGAACGCAAGTGGTTCGTGGTAGACGCAGCTGATAAAACTCTTGGCCGTATGGCTGCTGAAGTTGCTAAAATCCTTCGTGGAAAACACAAACCAACTTTCACCCCACATATGGATACTGGAGATCATGTAATTGTTATTAACGCAGATAAGGTTGTTTTGACTGGTAAGAAATTGGTTCAAAAAACTTACTTCCGTCATTCCGGATATCTTGGCGGTACCACCTTCACAACTGCTGGTGATATGCTTAAGAAAAACCCTGTAAGGATGGTTGAACTTGCTGTTCGCGGCATGATTCCTAAAAATCGTCTTGGCAGCCAGGTTTACACAAAATTGCACGTTTATGCTGGTCCGGAACATCCGCACGCAGCACAACAACCAGAAGTTTTGAAAATCGACGTAAGATAAGATCCGGAAAGGAGGAGCAAATAAATGGCAAAAGTTACTTATGATGCAACCGGTCGCCGTAAAAGTTCTGTTGCACGTGTTCGCCTGGTTCCGGGTGAAGGCAACATTATTATCAACGACCGCGAACTTACTAAATATTTTGGTTTGAAAACTTTGGAACTCATCATTAAACAACCGTTGGAAGCTACTGAAACTGTTGGCAAATATGATGTGCTCGCTAATGTTGTCGGAGGTGGTATCTCCGGTCAAGCAGGCGCAATCCGTCATGGTATCGCCCGCGCATTGCTCAAAGTTGATGAGGAGTATCGTCCTACTTTGAAAAAAGCTGGTCTCTTAACTCGTGACCCACGTGAAAAAGAGCGCCGTAAATACGGTCTCAAAAAAGCACGTAAAGCTTCCCAATTCTCTAAACGTTAATATTTCTGTAATTAAAAACCCCGAAAACAATGTTTTCGGGGTTTTTGTATTTTTGAAATTCTATTTGTACAGACACAGATAAGCAGTTTGTTCAGTTACTTTGACTTTAAACTTCTGGTTAGGCGGCACGATAAAAGTTTGGGAAGGCAAATAGGTTTTGAATTCGGTTTCACCAGGAAGCTGAACGGTAAGGCTGCCACTGACTACTGTCATGTATTCAGTGCTGCTGGTGCCGAATTCATATTTACCTGCTTCCATAACACCGACTGTTGCGGGGCCGTCTTGGTTTGCAAAGGCTAAGGAGACAACCTGACCGCCAAAGTATTCATTTGTTTTAAACATTAATAATTCCCCCATTTTAGCAGTTTCTGCTTTATATTTATCTTTGTTTTACACATTTATGCAAACGAGATATGAAACGATTAATTCGTCAAAGCCTTAAATATTCCTGCTTGTTTGTAATGAATACATAATAAGATGTATGTGTTTTACCAGAAGATTGCTTAATGGGTTTTAATTTTCAATCTAACTGTGGTATAGTATTAAATGTAAATTAAATAGACAGAGGGCGTGGATATCATGTACACACGAGTTAGAAAAGCAGTTATTCCGGCTGCCGGTCTGGGTACGAGATTTTTGCCGGCTACCAAGGCACAGCCAAAGGAAATGCTGCCGATAGTCGACAAGCCGACCATACAGTATATAATTGAAGAAGCTCTTGCTTCCGGCATAGAAGAATTCCTTATTGTAACGGGACGCAGTAAGAGATCAATTGAAGATCATTTCGATCGTTCTTTGGAATTAGAATTGACATTGGAACATAACCATAAAGATGAACTGTTGAAAATGGTGCAGGAAATTTCAAATATTTCTATTCACTATATCAGACAAAAAGAACCGCTTGGACTTGGCCATGCGATTTTGTGCGCTAAACATTTTGTCGGCAGTGAACCTTTTGCCGTTCTGCTGGGCGATGATGTTGTAGATAGCACCATTCCTTGTTTGAAACAGCTGATAAATGTCTATAATGAAACTGGCTCCAGCATTCTAGGTGTTCAGGAAGTACCGCAAGATAAAGTTTCCAGCTACGGTATTATCGAGCCGCAAGCTAAGATCAGCGATAGGTTATGGTCGGTTAAAGACATGGTTGAAAAGCCTGCTATCTCTGAAGCACCTTCCAGACTTGCTGTTTTAGGCCGTTATATAATTGTTCCCGAAATATTTGATATTTTGGAAAATACCAAGCCAGGCAGTGGCGGCGAAATTCAGTTAACTGATGCCCTGAAAGAATTGGCGAGAATGCAAACTATTTTAGCTTATAATTTCGAGGGGCGCCGTTATGATGTTGGTGATAAGCAAGGTTTTTTGGAAGCAACAGTAGAACAGGCACTTAAAAATCCTGAATTACGGGATAAGTTTTTGGCGTACCTCAAAGACATTGTCGCAAAAGAAGGATAATTTTGGCGGTGAAAAGATGGATTTAAATGGAAAACTGAAGCTGGATTCTGGTTTTTGTTTCGATTACTCGAACATGCTTGGTGAAAAGCTAATCAAAGCAGAGGACATCCTTGCTGTCCAAGATAAAATTAAACTGGCAGTTAAGGGACTGGCACAGATTCGCAGCAACGGTGTGTCTGAAGGTCATTTATCCAAAAATGGTGAACCTGAACCCGTCTATTTTACAAGGTTGCCGATGATTGCGGAAGATAATCCCAATACACCGGCATCCATTGAAAAACTAAAAGCTTACAGCAAACAAATCTGGGATACCAAGGAAGCAGTAATATTTTTTGGTATAGGCGGCTCCTATTTAGGAAACAAGGTTTTGTTTGACATACATGCCGGTTCCTTCTGGAATCAAAAAAAGGCTTTGGAAAGACGCGGCTTTCCAAAGGTTTTTTTCAGCGGCAACAATCTTGACGCGGACCAGTATGCTTCGATGTTGGACGAAATCGTACGTCAGGCACAGTATAAACGCTTGGCAGGGCAAGGCAAAACCAGAGTCATGCTTGTGCCGATAACAAAATCGGGAACGACGTTGGAAACCATTGCTGCTTTTGTCTATTTTTATGAACAGCTTAAGAAAAAAACAGAGCTTTTTGAAGTTGACGTAACTGTTGTAACTGATCTTGAGGCAAAAGTTAGTGACAGTCCGCTATGCCAGCTGGCTCATGAAAACAACTGGCAGACTTTTGATATTAAGGAAGGCGTCGGCGGCCGTTTTTGCGTTTTCAGTAATCCGGGTCTTATTACGGCAGCGGTTGTCGGTATTGATATTGAAGAACTGTTAGCTGGCGCAAGGGATATGGAATTGGCCTGCCGCGATGAAGACCCTGCGAAAAATCCTGCACTGCTTAACGCTGTTTTAAAATATCTGGCAGCGGAGCGCTATGGCTGTGATATTGAAGTATTAATGCCTTATTCCATGAGGTTGAAGTCACTTGGCGAGTGGTACGTACAACTTTTGGCGGAATCACTCGGCAAACGCTGCAACCGGCAGGGTGAACAGATAAATTACGGCAGAACACCTATTGCTGCTGTCGGCACAACTGACATGCATGCTCAGACGCAGCAGCATCAGGATGGCCGCCGAAACAAGGTTGTCCAGTTTGTAGAAATTATTGAAAAAACTTGTGACGTAAAGTTAGGTAATCCTTTCGGTGATGATATGGAGTTTTTTGCCAAATATAATGGTATGTGTGTTGACGAGGCACTGCAGATAGCTCTGTCTGCCAATGCTCAGGCGCTGAATGAGGATTGGCGTTTCAACGCTAATTATCAGCTGCCTAAATTAACTACTTATTATGTAGGGCAATTGTTGTATTTTCTGATGCTGAGTGTTGCCTATGAGGGTGAGCTGGCAGATGTCGATGCTTACGACCAGCCTGGCGTTGAAGCATATAAGAAAATAATGAAAGAAAAACTTGGCAGATAACAGGTAATAAAATACAAAGGCCTTACAGCTTGTGCTGTAAGGCCTTTTTGCATGTCTGATCATCTTTCACGCAGTACGATTGGTTCGTTACTGGCGCTTGCCGCAAGGGCTCCGGTAATCATACCACGTTTTGCCATAGTTTTTAAAACCAGATTACGACGATTTTTACAGTCTTCCGGATTTTCATAAGGATTCAACGCAGAAGGAGCATTGAGCAAACCGGCAAGAGTAGCCGACTCGGCCAGCGTAAGTTCGTCAGGAGTTTTCGCAAAGTAGACATTTGCAGCCTGCGTGACGCCGTAGGCTCCCGCACCAAAATAAGCGCTGTTCAGATACATTTCTAAAATATCATCTTTGGAATAACTGCTTTCTGCAATTAAGGCCAGAAAAATTTCCAGAGTTTTGCGTTCTACACTTTGCGTTGAAGAAAGCAGTGTATTTTTGATAAGCTGTTGTGTAATGGTGCTGCCGCCTTGTACTATTTCATCAGCTTGAATATTAGCAAGGAGCGCACGTAATATTCCATCGATGTCAACGCCACTGTGTTCATAAAAGCGGTGGTCTTCTATGGCTACCACGGCTTGTGGTAATGTTGCCGGCAATTTATCGATTTTTACCCAAGCATCTTTATTTACTTTTTCTTGTACGGGTTGTTTGATATGAGCGGCTTGCCAAACCAGGTATAATGGTCTTGGCCAGGAGGAAGGCGCAGGCAGTAAGGACAGCGGCGAAAATTCGGATTTTTTTACCGTTGTTTCAACAGAAGTAGTAACTGATTTCAAATCAGGCTTATATTGGGGACCGATATTTTTGGGAAAAGGAAAGAATAAGAAGATAAGAAAAAAGATTAATATGAAACCAATTTTTTTCATTGGCAGGAACCTCCGGATAATAATAAACTCTTCATTAATAATTTTAACCGAAATGAATATTAATGGCTAGCGAAAAATGTTGGAAGCATGGCGTAAAATCATAATGTTGCAAGGAAAAAAGTTTTGATTATTACAATTAATAGTAGTAAAATTGTATTTATACAATAGGGGAGTGTTTCCTGTTGTACACACTTGTAAGACATGTTTTTATGGTAAAAGCAGGAAACAGATGATTGCATAAACAATGCATAAAAATAAACGATTTTGAATAAAAACATATGCATATAATCAAGCAAACACAACGTTTGACAACGATTATTCATTATCTGCTTATTTTTTCATAAAAATACTTGCAAAAAAATTCATGTTAGTTGTATAATAATAAACATGCAAAGAGGAGGATGGATATGAAGGCTAGCGTTATTGGAGCAACAGGGTACGCCGGCGTTGAACTTTTGAGGTTGCTCGATGGCCACCCAGAGGTGGAACTTGGAGTTATTACCTCAGAAAGCAGTACAGGAGAGAATATTGCGGCGATGTATCCGCATTTGGCAAAACGGGTCAGTCGAGAACTGGCTAGTATGAAAGAAATTGAGAAGATTGCCGCTGACAGTGATGTTATCTTTATCGCGCTGCCGCACGGGCACGCTATGAAAATTGGTTCCCAGCTGCGTAACAGCAAGGTACGTATCATTGATTTAGGCGGAGATTATAGATTTAAAGATCACAAGGTTTTTGAAGAGTGGTATAAACTAAAACATGAAGACCCAACAGCAAATGCTGTTTATGGTCTTACCGAGCTATATAGAGAAGAAGTTAAGAAAGCAACAATTCTTGCCAATCCGGGCTGCTATACGACTTGCAGTATTCTGGCTTTGGTACCTTTATTCAAGGCTGGTCTGATTGAAACGAAAGGTGTCATTGTTGACGCGAAGTCTGGAACTACTGGCGCAGGACGCAGTTTAAAGGTTGGCAGCCTTTATTGTTCGGTTAATGAGAATTTCCACGCTTATGGCGTTGCCAGTCATCGCCATACACCGGAAATTGAGCAAACATATTCGGATTTTGCCGGTGAAGAGGTTATAATTCAGTTTACGCCGCATCTACTGCCGGTCGACAGGGGTATTCTTTCGACTTGTTATGCTAATCTGAAGCAGGGTGTAACTGATGCCCAGGTGGCTAAGGCCTATAATGACCTTTACGGTGAAGAGTTCTTCATCCGAGTTCTTGGCAAAGGCGCTTGTCCGGAAATAAAAAATGTCAGAGCTTCCAACTATGTTGATATAGGTTGGGAAATTGACAGGCGTACGGGACGCATTATTGCTATGTCTGCTATTGATAATTTAGTAAAAGGCGCAGCAGGACAAGCTGTACAGAATATGAACGTAATGTTTGGCATAGAGGAAACAACAGGTTTAAGACAATTGCCGATATATCCTTAAGGAGGCGTATTAAATGATAAAACAAATAGACGGTTGGTTGACGGCTCCTCAGGGATTCGTTGCTGCTGGTGTGAAAGCTGGCATTAAAGCAAGCGGCAAAGAAGACGTGGCAGTTATCATGAGTACCGTTCCCGCAGCAGCAGGTGCGGTTTTCACCCAAAACAAAATGTGTGCGGCACCAGTAATTGTCAGCCGTGAAGCTGCGAAACAACCTTATGCGCAGGCCATAGTGGTCAACTCAGGCTGCGCTAATGCTTGTACCGGTGAAAAAGGCTTGGCTGATGCCAGAGAAATGGCTTCTTTTACTGCAGGATTACTGGATATTGACGAAAAAGGCGTTTATGTTTGTTCAACGGGTGTTATTGGCCATTTCTTACCTATGGATAAGGTGAGAACGGGTATCGCTGATGCCGTAGATAAAATGGATGAGAGCGAGGGCGAAAGTGCTGCTCTTGCCATCCAGACAACTGATACTTTTATCAAAAAGATTGCCTATGAATTTGAGATTGGCGGCAAGAAGGCAAGAATTGCCGGTATTGCCAAAGGCGCTGGAATGATTCATCCTAATATGGCCACCATGCTGACTTTCATAACTACTGATGCTGCTATTGCTCCTGATGTTCTGAAAAGAACAGTTAAGGCTGTAGCAGATAAATCTTTTAACATGGTCGTTGTTGATGGTGATACAAGTACTAATGACAGCATGATAGTACTAGCCAACGGTTTAGCGGAAAATGAGATTATTTTGTCAGAGGAACATCCTGATTATCCTATTTTCTTCGAAGCATTCCTGCGTGCAGCGCAAGATTTAGCAAAGATGATTGCTCACGATGGAGAAGGCGCAACTAAGTTCCTCGAAGTAAACATTATTGGCGCAGCTTCTTTTGCTGATGCTAAATTGGCCGCTATGGCAATTGCTAAGTCACCACTGGTTAAAACTGCTTTCTTTGGCGAAGACCCAAACTGGGGACGCATCGTCTGTGCCGCCGGTTATTCAGGAGCAGCCATGCAGGCAGATCATGTAACATTGAGCATTGGCGGCGTGAGATTAGTGGAAAACGGTCTTAATGTAGGCGTTCCGCTGGAAGAATTGACTTCTATCATGGCCGAACATGATATCAGTATTACAGTTGATTTGGCAGCAGGTAAAGAAAAAGCAACAGTCTGGACTTGTGATTTCAGCTATGAATATGTAAAAATTAACGGAGAATATCATACATAGAAAGCAAAATATACGATAAAGGGGTATGTGCTATGTTAATCAGAGAAGAACAAATTAATACACTGGTGGAAGCTTTACCATATTTGAGAGATTTCAAAGGCAAAACAGTAGTTGTAAAATACGGCGGCAACGCTATGCTGAATGACGAAATAAAAAATAAAGTTTTGCAGGATATCGTATTTCTGCGATGCGCAGGACTCAGACCTGTAGTTGTCCATGGAGGCGGACCGGAAATTACGGCTATGCTGCAAAAGGCTGGTAAAAAGACGCAATTTGTCAGCGGCCTCAGAGTTACCGATGCTGAAAGCGTAGAACTCGCCGAAATGGTGCTGGTCGGCAAAATCAACACCGACCTGGTAGTACGTCTTAATCTTTTAGGCGGCCGTGCAGTTGGTCTTAATGGCAAGGATGCTAACCTTGTGCAAGCAAAAAAACATTTGGCTGATGTTTACGAAAATGGCGAAGTGAATCTTGTTGATATTGGTTATGTTGGTAATGTGGAAAAAATCAACACGGAATTGATTAATATCTTATTGGACAACGACTTCATTCCTGTTATCGCTCCTACCGGTGTAGGCGTTAACGGTGAAACTTATAACATCAACGCGGACAGCGTTGCGGGTGAAATTGCCGGTGCTTTGAAGGCGGAAAAACTCCTTGTTTTGACTGATGTCAGAGGAATTTATTCCGATTACCGCGATGAAAACAGCTTTATTTCTACTTTAACATTTGAAAAAGCGCAGGAACTCATCATTCGCGGCAATATCGATGGCGGCATGATTCCAAAAGTAAAGGCATGTATTACCGCTCTTTCCGGTGGTGCGCATAAAACTCACATCATCGATGGCCGTGAGCCTCATACTATCCTTATGGAGATTTTCAGTGATTCCGGCGTAGGTACGGAAGTAGTAAAAGAATAATAAAATATATTGTTAGAGGGGATAAGGGATGAATCAAGAAACAGTTATCGCAGAAACTGAAAAATATTATTTGCCGGTTTTCAGCCGGAATCAAATCGTGCTTGATCATGGTAAAGGCTGCAAGCTTTATGACATGGATGGCAATGAATACCTGGACTTTCTGGCAGGTATTGCAGTAAATGCTCTTGGGCACGCTCATCCTGTATTGGTTAATGCCATCGCTGAACAGGCTGGCAAACTGATTCATTGTTCTAATCTGTACTATACAAAAGTGCAGGCAGATTTAGCTAAGACGCTGGCTGAGGTAAGCGGTTTTGACCGTAGCTTTATATGCAACAGCGGTGCTGAAGCCAATGAAGGAGCTTTGAAGCTGGCGCGTAAATATGGTCATCAGAAGGCTGCAGGCAAACAAAGGATAATTTCGGCCATGCATTCTTTTCATGGTCGTACGTTAGCCACTTTGACTGTTACCGGTCAGCCTAAATACCAAAAGGGTTATGAACCGCTGCCTACTGGTTTCGACTATGTAGAATACGGCGACATCAAAGCACTTGAGAATTTGATGGGTGAGGACGTTTGCGGTGTCATCCTGGAGCCTATTCAGGGTGAAGGCGGTGTGCATGTTCCTTCAGATGAATATTTGAAGCAAGTTCGTGCTTTATGCGATAAATATGATGCACTTCTTATCTTTGATGAAATTCAGACCGGCCTTTGCCGCAGCGGTAAGTGGTTTGCCTGGGAATACAGCGAAGCTAAACCAGATATTATGACCTTGGCTAAAGCTTTGGGTGGTGGCTTCCCGGTAGCTGCTTTCCTGACTACTGAGCGCCTGGCGCATGTTTTTGCTGCCGGTGACCATGGTTCAACTTTCGGTGGCAATCCTTTAGCTTGTGCGGCTGCTAATGCCTCTTTAAAGGTAATGCGTGAAGAAAATCTTGCCGTTAAAGCTGCAGAAACAGGTGCTTATTTCAAAACACAGCTGGAAGCTTTGCAGAAGAAGTTCCCGGATAAAATAATGGAAGTTCGCGGCCGTGGCCTGCTGTTAGGTATGGAATTGTCGAAACCGGGCAAACCGATAGTTGATGCCTGCCTGCAAAAAGGCATGATTATTAACTGTACTGCTGGCAATGTCATTCGTCTTGTGCCGCCGCTCGTGATTACTAAAGCGGAAATTGATGCTCTGATGGCTGTTTTTGCCGAAGTATTTCCGGAATTCTGATTAGAGTGAGAGGCTGGATGATATGAGCTTAAGACATAAAGATTTAATTTCGATGAATGATCTGTCCGTTGGTGAAGTAGCAACGATATTTGATGTCGCCAAGAAGCTGAAGCAAAAACAGAAAAAAGGAGAACCGCATCAATACCTGAAGGGCAAAACACTTGTCATGATTTTTTCCAAGGCGTCCACACGTACAAGGGTTTCCTTTGAAACAGGCTTTTTCCAGTTGGGCGGTCATCCTATCTACCTGAATGATTCTTCTTCTCAGGTCGGACGTGGTGAACCAGTGCGTGATACGGCAAGGGTGCTTTCCCGCTTTGCTGATGGCATTATGATCCGTACTTTTTCGCACGATGCGGTAAAAGAACTTGCAGAATTTGCTTCTATACCTGTAATTAACGGCTTGACAGACCTGGAACACCCATGTCAGGCATTGACGGACTTGTTCACAATTTTGGAACACAAGGAAGTCTTAAAAGGCCGTAAACTTGTTTACGTCGGTGACGGCAATAACATGGCTAATTCTTTGATGGTTGCCTGTGCCAAAGTTGGTATGAATATGGTTTGTGCCTGCCCAAAAGGTTACCAGCCGGATCCGGTTATTTTAAGTGAGGCCTGTGAGGAAGCGAAAAAAACAGGGTGCACCATTGAAGTGGAAGAAGACCTTTTTAAGGCCGCAAGAGGCGCTGACGTTCTTTATACGGATGTCTGGGCGTCAATGGGTCAAGAGGGTGAACAATCCATCCGCAAAGAAGCACTTGGCGATTACCAGATCAATAAGGAACTGCTGAAGGTTGCGAGACCTGATGCTATAGTATTGCATTGTCTGCCGGCACATCGCGGCGAAGAAATAACTGACGATGTTATTGAAGGACCGCAGTCTGTGGTTTTTGACCAGGCAGAAAATCGTTTGCATGTGCAGAAAGCTATTATGGCTTTACTGATGAGTGACGAAAAAATTTAAGTAATCTTATGAAAGTATGCTGATTACAGTACTTTTATTAAAGATAAATAATTGATGAATTTTAGGGGGATGCATCTACAATGAACAAAAAAGACATTAAGAAAGTAGTATTGGCTTATTCCGGAGGTTTGGATACATCAGTTATCATTCCTTGGCTGAAAGAAAACTATAACAACTGTGAAGTTATCGCTGTAACGGCAGACCTTGGACAAGGTGCCGAACTTGATCCGGTTTATGATAAAGCTTTAAAATCCGGTGCAAGCAAATGCTTCATTCTTGATCTGAAAGAAGAGTTTATTGCTGACTATGTATGGCCGGTAGTTAAAGCTGGTGCTGTTTATGAGAAAAAATATCTCTTAGGTACTTCTTTTGCCCGTCCTTTGATTGCTAAGAAACTTGTTGAAATTGCTTTGGCAGAAGGTGCAGATGCTGTTGCTCACGGCGCTACCGGCAAAGGCAATGATCAGGTGCGTTTTGAATTGTCAGTAAAAGCTTTGGCACCGCAATTGTCTGTAATCGTACCTTGGCGTGAATGGAACATTAGGTCTCGCGAAGATGCTATTGACTTTGCAGAAGCACACAATATCCCAATTCCTGTTACCAAATCTCATGACTATAGCATGGACCGTAACATGTGGCATCTCAGCCACGAAGGCTCAGACCTGGAAAATCCATGGAATGCACCGAAAGATGAACTCTTTATTGTTACCAATACTCCAGAAAAAGCTCCTGATAAGGCTGAATACGTGGAACTGGAATTCGAACAAGGCGTACCGGTTGCTGTTAATGGTACTAAACTGAGCCCTGCGAAGATTGTCGAAACCTTGAATGAAATTGGTATCCGCAATGGCGTAGGCATTTGCGATATGGTAGAAAACCGTCTTGTAGGTATGAAATCCCGCGGCGTTTATGAAACTCCTGGTGGCACTATCATTTATTATGCTCATAATGAACTGGAAAATCTCTGCCTTGACCGTGCTACTAACCACTATAAGCAATTAGTCGGTGTAAAGTATGCGGAATTAGTCTATGATGGTATGTGGTTCTCTCCTTTGCGTGAAGCACTGGCAGCTTTTGTTGATGAAACACAAAAAACTGTTACAGGTACTGTCCGCTTGAAACTTTATAAAGGCAATGTCATGAGCGCTGGCGCTAAATCGCCATATTCCCTCTATAGCCAGGAATATGTAACTTTCGGTGCAGACGAAGTTTACAACCAAGCTGACGCAACAGGCTTCATTACTTTATTCGGCTTGCCACTTACCGTCCGTGCCTTGATGAAACAAGGAAAACTAAAATAATGGCTAAGCTTTGGGGCGGTAGATTCAGCAAAAACACAAATGAACTCGTGGATGCCTTCAACGCATCCATTGAGTTTGATAAAAGGCTTTATCATGAGGATATTCGCGGCAGTATAGCACATGCCACAATGCTTGGGCGAGCTGGTATCATCCCAGTTGCTGATGCAGAGGAAATAGTAACCGGTTTGAAACAAATTTTGGCCGACATTGAAGCCGGCAATTTCAGTTTTGAAGTGTCTTTAGAGGATATTCATATGAATATCGAAGCACGTCTTACTGAAAGAATCGGCAGTGCAGGGGCCAGACTGCATACGGCACGCAGCCGTAATGACCAGGTTGCTTTGGATATGCACATGTACATGAAGCGGGAAGTAGTAGAAATCGGTGAACTGCTTCTAAAATTTGAGCAGGTGCTGCTAACTGTCGCTAAGGAACATGAGAAGACGCTGATGCCTGGCTACACACATTTGCAGCGTGCTCAGCCGATTACTTTTGCTCATCATCTTCTGGCCTATTTCAATATGCTGCAGAGGGATTTCCGGCGTTTGCAGGGAGTCTGGGCCGGCGCTGACATAATGCCTCTGGGCGCAGGTGCTATAGCAGGTACTACTTTCCCTATTGACAGGTTTGACGTTGCCAGCCAGCTGAATTTTGCAGATGTTTATGCAAATAGCATGGATGCGGTAAGTGATCGTGATTATGTGCTTGAATTTTTATCCTTCGCGTCTATTCTGATGATGCATCTCAGCCGTTTAAGTGAGGAAGTCTGTCTTTGGTCCAGTACAGAATTTGCTTTTATTGAACTGGACGACGCTTTTGCAACTGGCTCAAGCATGATGCCTCAGAAGAAGAACCCCGATATTGCTGAGCTTGTTCGCGGCAAAACAGGACGTGTTTACGGACACTTGCAGGCAATGCTTGTTACGGTCAAAGGTTTGCCTCTGACTTATAATAAAGACCTGCAGGAAGACAAAGAAGGCTTGTTTGATGCTATTGATACCATCAAGTTCAGTCTTGCCGTTTACAGTGATATGATTGCTACGATGAAGGTTAACGTTGATAAGATGGAACAAGCAGTCAGCAAGGATTTCTCTAATGCGACTGATTTAGCCGATTATCTGGTCAGAAAAGGACTGCCTTTCCGCCAGGCACATGAAGTTGTAGGAAAATGTGTGGCTTATGCTATTAAAAACGGCAAATTCCTTCCTGAGGTGACTCTCACTGAATACAAAGAGTTTTCAGACCAGTTCGAAGAGGATCTGCTGGAAACTCTCAAGCCTGAAAACTGTGTGGCAGCGCGTACGTCTTATGGCGGACCAGCTTTCACCGAAAATGCTAAACAACTCATTCGTGGTGCTGAAATATTGAATATGCAGAGAGCTGTTCAGGAAGATTTGCACAAAAAAATATAGTTCACAATTTATTTTATTAAATAACCTGGTAATGTTTGGCATTATCAGGTTATTTTTTGTATAATAAGTGTTAGGTATGCCAAAAGGCAGGGAAGGATGAATTAATTTGGTAGCGCAGATTGAAGGTGTAATACAAACTATAACAGTTTTGGATTTAGTCGATATTCTGGTTGTTACGTATTTTCTATATCGGCTTTATCAGATGCTGAAGAATACGAGGGCAGCTTCACTTGTTAAAGGGCTCTTGGTTCTTCTTATTGCTGCTTTAGTAAGTAATTGGCTGCATCTGCATGTTATAAACTGGTTGCTGGAAAAGAGCATGACTGTAGTATTGGTTGCCTTGCCGGTTGTTTTCCAGCCGGAACTCAGGCGCGCTTTAGAGCAGATAGGCCGTGGACGTTTTTTCCGCAAAACAGTTGTTCTTGATGAAGAGGAAGTCGAACATATGCTGTCTGCTTTGGCCAGCGCAGCTATGGCGATGTCTCGTAACAAAATTGGTGCTTTGATAGTATTTGAACGTGAAACCGGTCTGGATGACTATATCGAAACCGGCATCCAAATTGATGCTTTAGTTTCGCATGAGCTGTTTATGAATATTTTTATACCGAATACACCTTTGCACGATGGGGCCGTCATTATTCGAGGCAATCGTATAAAAGCAGCTGGCTGTCTTCTGCCACTTACGGAAGACCGTAATCTGAGCAAGGAGCTTGGAACAAGACACAGAGCGGCAATAGGCCTTTCTGAACAGTCTGATGCGCTAGTGCTCATTGTCAGCGAAGAGACTGGTACTATTTCTTTGGCAAGAAGCGGTGTTTTGCAGCGATATCTTACAGGGGACGACATTAAGGATCTTTTGCGGCCAGGAATGAGCCAACCGCTTTTGGGATGGAAAGATGATTTGTTAGAAAAACTCAACGGTTGGAGGAAAAAGTCATGAGAGAAAGCGAGCAAAGGAACAAATGGGTTGTGCGTATCTTTGCTTTTTTAGCTGCCTGCGCTTTGTGGCTTTATGTCATGAACGAACAGAATCCAATTACGGAACGTTCTTTTATTGTTCCGCTGGCTAAAACAAAGCTGGCAGACAATATGGTAGTTAATAATATGCCGGAAACGGTAACCGTAAAAATTAAGGGAACAAGAACAGTTGTTTCCAGTGCCAGAGAAAAAGATATTATGGCTTACATCGATTTTTCCAATGCAGCTAAAGGCCGTCATGGCTTTGATATTATAGCTAAGTCGACTGTTGGGGATATTGTCGAAATTAGTCCCAAAACAGTTTTTCTTGACCTGGATACCATCGGCGAACGTACGATGGAGGTTGAGGCGCGTATTGTTGGAATCCCAGGTTCTGGTTTTACTGTCGGCAAGCTGGAAATTGATCCGCTTAAAGTTACTGTGTCAGGCGCCAGCAATCGCTTGGCAAATGCTTTTAAGGTTATCGCCTTGGTGGACATTACCGGCAAAGAAAAGAATTTTGAAGACTATGCCAACTTGACTCCTGTTGCTATTGACGGCAGCGAAATGTATGATTTGAATGTCCAGCCAAGCAGGGTGCAGGTCAAAGCATTGATGCTGAAGCAATTGGCGACAGTAGAACTGCCGATTAAACCTGTTATGAGCGGAATTCTAAAGAAGAACTATGCAATAAGTTCTGTGAAAACAATACCTGAAAAAGTTAAATTAACAGCTGATCCTGCGGTCCTGGCAGGCATAACGGAAATCAAGACAGCACCGATTCTGTTGGATAATATCGAAGATGATGTTGAAATGCAGATGCCGCTTAACCTGCCGGATAAAGTTCTTGCTGAGACACACAGCGTTTTGGTGAAGATTCAACTGGAAAAGCCAAGATAACGGAGTAAATTTATGCGAATACGCTTTAATAATTTGAGAGTATCCTTGCTGAACGATGCGCCGCTTGATGAATTAGCGGCGAAAAAGCTGGGAATAAGAAAACAAAATATTATTAAAACAAAAATCTTACGGCGGGCAGTCGATGCCCGCCGTAAAAATAATATATGTCTTGTGTATCACCTGCTTCTAGAGCTTGATTGTGACGAGAAGAAAATGAGGCAAGTCCTGCAGGATAATAATGTTACGTCATGGCAGGCAGAGAAAATACAACAACTGGAATATGGCAAGGAACAGCTCTGCGAGCGGCCAATTGTTATCGGCGCGGGGCCAGCTGGCCTATTAGCCGCTTTTATGCTGGCAAAGCACGGTTATCGTCCACTCCTTCTTGAGCGCGGCAAAGCGGTAGCGCAGCGCCTTGATGATGTACAGCGCTTTTGGCTGACAGGAGAATTTAATCCGGAAAGCAATGTGCAATTTGGTGAGGGCGGCGCAGGAACCTTTTCCGATGGTAAATTAACGACGCGTGTCAATGATCCTGTTATGAATGACATTTTGGAAATTTTTGTGGAGGCTGGTGCGCCTGAGGAAATACTTTCAGAACAAAAGCCTCATGTCGGTACGGATAAATTGAGAATAATGGTTACAGGGCTTACCAGAAAAATCAGGGAACTAGGCGGCGAAGTATGTTATGAGCAGCAGGTCGTTGATTTCTTGGTAAAAGATGGTGCTGTTTCCGGAGTGGTGTTAAATAATAATCAAAAAATATTGGGTAATGCAGTTGTACTTGCTTGCGGTCATAGCGCCAGAGATACCTATGCCATGCTGGCAAAGCGGCAGATTGCGCTAGAGGCTAAACCCTTTGCAATCGGGGTGCGAATAGAGCATCCGCAGGAACTTATTGATAAGGCTCAATATGGTGAATTTGCCGGCCATCCTAAATTGGGTGCGGCGGATTATGCCCTTGTCTATCACCATAAGGAAAATGGGCGTACAGCTTATTCCTTCTGTATGTGCCCAGGTGGTTTGGTTGTGGCAGCAGCGTCTGAAAGCGGCGGCGTTGTCACAAACGGCATGAGCATGCACAAACGCAATTCCGGTATAGCAAACAGTGCTTTGGTCGTTAACGTCGGAGGCACTGATTTTGGCAGCGGGCCATTAGCTGGAATAGAATTCCAAAGACAATATGAAAGACTAGCTTTTGCTGCCGGCGGCAGTTCTTACAGGGCGCCTGCTCAAAATGTGCGCAGCTTTATGACGTCTGAAACACCAAGCCTGCAAACAGCTTTTTCACCTACGTATCGCCCGGGGATTGTGCCGTATGATTTGACCAAGGTTTTGCCGGATTACGTGGCAGTGACACTGAAGGCTGGTTTGATGGATTTTGATCGCAAAATCAAAGGCTTTGCCAGCGAGGCAGGATTGCTGACGGGTGTTGAAACAAGAACATCGGCGCCAGTAAGAATCTTGCGTGCTGAGGAGGATAAACAATCGATATCGCATAAGGGACTGTATCCGGCCGGCGAAGGGGCGGGGTATGCGGGCGGCATTATGAGTGCGGCGCTGGATGGGTATCACGTGGCGCAGGCAATCATGAAACGGTTTAAGCCACTGAGCTAGTTGTTATTGTATTGCAAGCGCCCGCAGATATTCGTCGCTACGGCTTGACGCACACGGTCTCGCTGGTTTGCAGAGCAAACCGAGCCCTGAGTGACGTAGACCAAGCTCATGAACATCATGACGGCCGCTTAAAGTAGGCTGGTTGAGTACTGCAAGCGCCCGGTAATTATTTACTTGCTATTTGATTTTTTTGGAAAAAAGAGTATAATTTAACGAGCAAAAATTAATGGGGGTTATTGAATGGGTCGTTTATTTGGAACAGATGGCGTCAGGGGTGTCGCAAACGCTGAATTGACACCGGAAATCGCTTTTAAATTAGGTAGGGCTGCTGCTGAATATTTCGGCAGGGAGACTGCTGCACCGAAAATTATAATTGGCAGGGACACAAGATTATCAGGAACGATGCTGGAATCAGCTTTGGCAGCTGGTATTTGTTCTGCAGGCGGCAATGCGCATCTTCTTGGGGTTATTTCTACTCCGGCGGTTTCCTTTCTGACTTCAGTCATGGATGCGAATGCTGGGGTGGTCATTTCTGCTTCGCATAATCCTTTTGAAGATAATGGCATCAAATTTTTCTCCAAAACCGGGCATAAACTGCCGGATGCTGTTGAAGATGAAATTGAGGCAATTGTTGCTGCGCCTATTGACTACGAAAAAAACCCTACGGGTTCTTCAGTGGGCCAGGTCATCGTAGAAAACGATATGGCTGAGCTTTATATCCAGCATATAGTTAATAGTGCCGACACTGAATTGGATGGTTTAAAGGTTGTCATCGACTGCGCTAATGGTGCTAACAGCGAAATAGGTCCTGAAATTCTCAGAAGGTTAGGGGCAGAAGTTATCACTATTTTCAACGAACCAAATGGCATTAATATCAATAATGGCTGCGGTTCTACCCATCTGGAAGCATTGCAGGCAAAAGTTGTGGAATGTGGCGCATCAGTTGGTATAGCCAATGATGGTGATGCTGACCGTTGCCTGGCAGTCGACGAAAAAGGTGAGGTACTTGATGGTGACCAGATCATGCTCATTTGTGCTTTAGAGTTAATGAAGAAGAACCAATTAAGCAAAAATGTCCTCGTTACTACGGTTATGAGTAATGTTGGTCTGCATAAAGCGATGAAGGAACATGGCGGCAGCTGCGTTAAAACGAAGGTTGGTGACCGCTATGTTTTGGAAGAAATGATTAAAAGCGGCTACCAGTTGGGCGGCGAACAATCTGGACATATAATTTTCTCGGAGTTTTCCAGAACAGGCGACGGTATTCTGACAGCAGTCAGACTGTTGGGCGCTATGGTTCGTAATAACCAGCCACTTTCCGAAATGGGCGCTTTGATGAAGAAATACCCGCAAATTCTTTTGAACGTTCGTGTTGCTGACAAACAGGGATGGGAAGAAAAACAAAAAATCAAAGAAATAGTTCATTATTATGAGAATATGCTTGGTGATAATGGACAAATACTGGTAAGGGCTTCAGGAACAGAACCTTTAATCAGGATTATGGCAGAAGGACCAGACCAAGCACAATTGGAAACTATTGCTGCGAATATTGCAGAAGTTGTTACTAAAGAATTAGCTTAAAATAATATATACTATATGAGCTTTGGGGAGGAATTAGCATACCTTGACCATAAGCCATGTTTATAGTATGATATACGAGTCATAAAGTCGTGCCGCGGGGAAAGCCATCCTTGCGGCACTATGTGTGTGAAAAGGAGGCACTCCAGAATAATCTTTGATGATGGAAGCGCAAGTGCCGCAGGTTAAGTATGCGGCAGACGAGGGAGAGGTTTATCGAATAGTCAGCGGATGCCTCTCGGTTGGCTGCAACCGTAAGCAGAAAACAAAACTCACCGGTAACGGGGACGACAAAGATTCTGTGGCAGAAACGGCAATAATTTATTAGGAGGACGCTCACATGTGTGGGATTGTCGGTTACATAGGGGACAAACAAGCTGCCCCGTTTTTATTAGATGGTATGAGTAAACTGGAATATCGTGGTTATGATTCTGCAGGTATTGCGGTATATGAAAAAGGAAAAATTCGCGTTGAAAAGTGTGTAGGTAGACTTGACTCGCTGCGCCAAAAACTAGCGGGCAACGTACCGGTAGGAACTGTTGGCATAGGTCACACCCGCTGGGCAACGCATGGTCGTCCGTCGGACAGGAATGCACATCCGCATACTGATAGCTCCGGCGATTTCGTTGTTGTTCATAATGGTATTATCGAGAATTATCTGGCTTTGAAGGAAGCTCTTTTAGAAAAAGGCCACGTTTTTCTTTCGGAAACAGACTCCGAGGTTGTAGCACATCTGATGGAGGAGAATTACAACGGTAATTTTGAAGAAACTGTCAAGAAAGTTTTACGTATGATTGAAGGCTCCTATTCGTTAGTTTTTATGTGCGCAGCAGAGCCTGACAAATTGATTTGTACGAAAAAAGATAATCCGCTTGTTATTGGCCTCGGCAATGGCGAAAATTTCATCGCTTCTGATATTCCGGCCATAATTGCTAAAACACGCCGTACTTATATAATGAATGATGGTGAAATCGCAACTGTAACGAAGGATGCTGTCTGGGTACAGGATATTAACGGCACGCCTATCAGCAAAAAAGTATTTGAAGTCAACTGGAATGCGGAAGCAGCCGAAAAAGGCGGTTTTGAGCATTTCATGCTGAAAGAAATTTATGAACAGCCGAAAGCCATGCGTGATACTATGACCGGCCGTGTCGCAAAAGACGGCAGCCATATTGAATTTCCTGAGCTGAATTGGACATCAGAAGAATTTGCTGATATCAATAAAATATTTATCGTTGCCTGCGGCACTGCTTATCATGCAGGTATGGTCGGCAAGTATTATTTCGAGCAACTGGCACGTGTGCCTGTAGAAGTTGATATTGCGAGTGAATTCCGTTATCGTTCGCCTATTATTGATAGCAACTGCTTAACAATAATAATCAGTCAATCCGGTGAAACAAGTGATACTCTGGCAGCTTTAAGGGAAGCGAGACGTCTTGGCTCTCGTACTTTGGCTGTTACTAACGTAGTTGGTTCCTCTATAGCGCGTGAAGCTGATCAGGTAGTATATACTTATGCCGGCCCTGAAATTGCTGTTGCTTCTACCAAAGCATATACCACGCAGCTACTGTTGATGCTGATGCTCTCTATCTATGTGGGACAGATCAAAGGTACGCTTTCTGCTGGTAGAGCCAAAGAATTAGTTGCTGGGATTAAAGTAATTCCTGAGCAGATCCATGAACTGCTCGAAAATGTAGACCAATTGAAAGTATTTGCTACCAAGTATGGCAATAGTGAAGATGTTTTCTATCTTGGCCGTTCTCTTGACTACGCTGTTGCCTTGGAAGGCGCTCTAAAGATGAAGGAAATTTCGTACATCCATGCGGAGGCCTATGCAGCTGGCGAACTGAAACATGGAACGCTTGCTTTAATTGTTGAAGGAGTGCCGGTTATAGTATTGGCTACCCAGGAAGATGTCTATGAAAAGACTGTAAGCAATATTCAGGAAGTAAAAGCCAGGGATGCCGTCGTTATAGCAATAGCCATGGAAGGCGATGACCGTATTCCTAAGTATGCGGACCATGTTATTTTCATACCGCGTGCAGAAAAATATCTGACACCGTTGCTTTCTGTTTTACCTTTGCAATTATTAGCTTATTATGCAGCACTTACCAGGGGCTGCGATGTTGATAAGCCACGAAACCTTGCTAAATCCGTAACTGTTGAGTAAAAATGACATCAATAATAAGAATGCCGCAGCTTTTATAGCTGCGGCATTTTTTTCTGCAAAAATTCAATTGGGAAATTTGTCTTCAATTTCATCAAGAATGCGTACGAGATCGGTAAATAAACCGCCAATTTCAGGAACAAAGTCAGTCAGAGTGAGACGTCGCATCTCCAGAAAATTATTGATTTGGCTGCTGCGTGCTTCTGCCAAAGATTTTGCAAGGAGTGTCTCAAGTTCTGGGGATGGCAAAACACTTAATTCACCAAAGAGAGCGATACATTTTGCGGTTGAATGTAAGACTTCATTGAAATCAAGACAGTAGCCTTTAGCAATTCGCAAATCATACAAACTGCGGGCAATCCCTCTGACCTGGATAGTCATCCTTTCCATTCTGTTCAGTATCAAGGCCAGTTCTTCAATATCCTGTCGCTCCTGTCGGTGAAAAGGTGTATAACGCAAAGAAGTTAACGAGAGCAGAAGATTTTCACATTCTTTTTCCGTCTGTTGAACTAATTGTCTGGCTTTTTTAAGGTCATTTTCCAGTTTCTCTTTTTCTGAGCAGCCTTCCATATCATGCAGTGTATCTGAAAGGCGTCGTGATAATTGCAATATTGCTTGCTTTAACGCTGCTGAAGCATTAGGCGGAGAGACAAGCATATTAATGATAACAGCTGTAAGAGCGCCGACAATTGTCTCTACGATGCGTCCAACCATGTAACCATGTTCCTGGCCATAACCGAGCACTAACAAGGCACTTACGCCAACCTGAGAGATAATTTGCTGATTAAGCTGAAAGGCTGTTGAAAGAGAAAAAGCAAGTAAAATAGCAATCAGGATAGAAATGCCGCTGATTACAAAGAAGTGACTGATTAAAGCACCGATGGCAACGCCTATGATAACTCCCAAAGTGCGGTAAAGACCTTTTTGTATAGAATCCGCAATTGTAACCTGAATAGTTAAGATAGCTGCTAAAGGAGCAAATATCGGGTAGGGATTGTCAGATAAAAAAAGGGCAAGTCCATAGGATGCTCCTGCTGCTAGAGCTGTTTTTATTACTTGTAGGGTAAGACCGATTTTAGCTAATGACTCCAGACTGAATTGGCTGTACTTCAAAATAGGCTCACCTCCTGCTGGTAGTTTTAGCAATCAAATACCTGTACCGTCAAAGTCAGGAATAAAATCACAACTTGCTGCATCGCCATCTTGCACAAACCCGTCTTCAATACCTGAGGCAAATAAGTACGCTTCGATTTCTTCATACTCTGCCTTCGAAACAGTTCGGTTAATCTCAGGATATTTAGCAGCATCGCCGCAAGGTATGTATTGATGCATGAGACTGAAAAGGACCTGACCCTGTTTAAATGTTTCAGCCACCCAATCAATGACACGTTTACTGTTATCAATGAGACCCGGTAAGATCAGATGCCTGATCAAAACGCCGCTTTGCAGGATTCCTTCATCATCAATGATGTAGTCACCGGTCTGGCGGTACATTTCTTTGATAGCGGCAGCTGTAATTCTGAAATAGTCAGGTGCATTACTATACTTGATGGCGGCGAGGTCATCTGAGTATTTGAAATCCGGCAAATATATCTGTACCTTGCCTTGCAGTTTTCGTAAGGTATCGATAGTTTCGAACCCGCTGGTATTATAGACTACCGGAACCGACAGTTTTTCCTTGAGGCTTTCAATAATTGCCTGGGCGAAATGAGTAGGGGTCACCAAATTGATATTATGAGCGCCTTGCGCAATAAGATCTTGGTAAATCTTTTGCAGATGCTCCATCGTTATTTCTTTGCCAAAGCCTTCGCAGCTAATCTTATGATTTTGACAAAAAATGCAGTGCAGATTGCAGCCGCTGAAAAAGACAGTGCCGGAACCACGCGTGCCGCTGATACAAGGTTCTTCCCACATATGCAGGCCAGCACGTGCTACTATAGGTTTCATACCGCAGCCACAGGAACCGAAGGTGCCGCTTGAAGACATGGTTTCAGGGCGGTCGACGCCGCAGCGGTGCGGGCAAATATAACAGAGAGTCATTCAAACATCCCCCTTCTGGATATTTATTATTGTAACACAGAATATACAAGCTGCAGCATGCAAAGGTCAATTTTCTTCTGTTGTCAGGCACAAAAGAAGATGTTGCAAAAACGACAAACACTAATATCGTGAAGGTTACTTGTATATACAAGACAGACAAAAGATAGTTTTTCTGCCCAAGGGGGAAAGAATTCCTCTGGTCGATAGACAAATATTTTTTCTAAAGTTTGCTAATAAAATATATACTTTACGCGCCATAAAACAAGACATTGTCTAGTTTTACTGATTCAAGGTACATTCGTAATAGTTTAAAATCTGCCGAGCATAGGTGCTTGTAAATAGAAAAGTTTTTAATGCAAAGAGCGGCAAGGGATAAAGAAGTGACGGGCTTGCTGCACGTCAGCGACCGACTGCTTGCAGGCGAATTGTCGCGTGTGGAAGCAGCCAGAGGAACTCTTTGCCCCTTGGGCGATAGTATACCTAAAGCGTTGATCACCTTTGTTCTGATTGACAAAGAAGAGGGTGAAAAGGTATAATCGATTCTAGAGAGGTCATATAACTGACGGAAGTGGATAACCACATGGAGTATGACTAGTATGAGCCGACCGTCTGGGCAGAAGCAGCCCGGAGTGGCGGCTTTTTTCATATAAAGAAAGGGGAATACAGAATGAATGAACTGAAATTGAAGTATGGCTGCAACCCTAATCAGGACCCGGCACGCATATATATGAAGGATGGCAGCGATTTGCCCGTAGAAGTGTTAAACGGACGTCCCGGCTATATTAATTTTCTTGATGCGTTAAATAGCTGGCAGTTGGTAAAGGAATTAAAAGAGGCAACAGGACTGCCTGCAGCAGCTTCTTTTAAACATGTAAGCCCTGCGGGCGCAGCGGTTGGCTTGCCATTGTCAGATCTTTTGAAAAAAATTTATTATGTCGATGACCTGGAACTTTCTCCGCTTGCAAATGCCTATGCAAGGGCGCGCGGTGCTGACAGGATGTCTTCCTATGGTGATTTCGTAGCGCTTTCTGATATTTGTGATGAACAAACGGCAACAATGCTGGCTCGTGAAGTATCTGATGGTGTTATTGCTCCTGGTTATACCGACAAAGCGTTGGAAATTTTGAAATCAAAACGCAAAGGTACTTATAATGTCATCAAAATTGATGTGAATTATGTACCTGATCCTGTGGAAAGCAAGGAAGTATTTGGCGTAACATTTGAACAGGGACGGAATGAAGCGAAAATTACTGAAGAACTGCTAATAAACCGCCCGACAAATAATAAAGAAATACCGACAGCAGCTGCCAGGGATCTTTTGATAGCTTTGATTACTCTTAAGTATACTCAGTCGAACTCTGTTTGTTACGTTAAAGACGGTCAGGCTATAGGCATAGGAGCTGGACAGCAGTCACGTGTTCACTGCACTCGCTTAGCCGGCAATAAAGCTGATAACTGGTATCTGAGACAAAATCCTAAAGTTCTGTCACTGCCTTTCAAAGAAAGTATCAGACGTCCGGATCGGGACAATACGATAGACGTTTATATTTCTGATGATGATATGGATGTTTTGGCTGATGGTATCTGGGAACAATTTTTCACTGAGAAGCCGGAACGCCTGAGCCGTGAAGAGAAGAAAGCATGGCTGGCAACTCTGAAGGGGGTAGCTCTTGGTTCGGATGCCTTCTTCCCATTCGGTGACAACATTGAACGTGCTCATCGCAGCGGTGTTGAGTTTATTGCTCAGGCAGGCGGGTCCATTCGTGATGACAATGTCATCGAAACTTGTGATAAATATAATATAGCAATGGCCTTTACAGGGTTACGCTTATTCCATCATTAAAACTAAAAAAGTCCCTGTGTATATTTAAATATACACAGGGACTTTTGCTTTAAAATCTTATTTTTTGAGATCAGTTATAATAGCGTTGCCAAAGCGGATATCTTCAGTTTTGGCTCCAATAATATCAGCACCGGAAAGCAGCGCACCATCGAGGTCTGCTTTTGTCAAATCAGCAGCGCTAAGAATGCTTTGCGTAAGATTGGCGTACTTAAAAGTGGCTTCACTTAAATAAGCGTTTTGCAATTTAGCATTATATAAATTAGCGGAAGTGAAGTTTGTCTTGCGTAAGTCAGCCTGGTAAAACCAGGAATTAGCAAGATTGGCACTGCTAAAATCAGAAGAGTAGCCATTCGCATAATCGAAGGTAGCTTCCCGGATGTCAGCAGAACGAAAAGTGGCAAAGTCAATAATTGCATGACTGAAGCTGGTACGGAAAGCGTTAACACCGGAAAAATCAGCACGCGAAAAAGTCGCTTCTCTCAGATTTGCATGTGACAAATCCGCACCGGTAAGATTAGCCTTTTCGGCATAAACATTTTTCATGTTAGCTTTAACCAGCTTCGCACCTGTCAACGAGGCACTTTCCAAAGCAGCCCCTTCTAAGTCGGTAAAACTTAGGTCGGCTCCAGTGAGGTCGGCATACGTCAGGTTTGCGTTGGCAAGCTGTGCCCCGGTAAGGTTGCCGTGAGGGCAACTTCCGGTTGCCAGAAGCCTGTCAAGATCGGCCTGGTTATAAGCTAAGGCAGGCATTGTATTGAGAAACAAAACTAAGGATAAAACAAATATTTTTTTACCCATGATTAGCTCCTATCTGCCAGCTCAGTCAGAAATTCCTGTGATTTATCAGGCAATTTCTTGATAATCTTCCATGGTTTATGCTTTGCGAGCTCTTCAGCACTGTAAGACGAGCCAGCCAAAACAATCAAAGAACGAGCACCTATGGCATTAGCACATTTGATGTCGTTAGGCGTATCACCTATGATTGTGACTTCTTCAGGTTTAATTGACGGGTTTTTCACATAGAGTTTCTGAAAAGCGGCTTGGGCAAGAATTGTACGATCTTCACTTAATTCACCGAAAGCGCTCAAACCGTAGTCAAAGTATTTTTCAATACCATAGTGCTTGAGCTTCATATGGGCGGCATGGCCGACGTTTCCGGTTAAAAGCGCCGAAGTGTATCCAGTCTCATTTTGTTCAAGATATTTTAAAACATTTTTCACATTTGGCAGAAGACTGCCTTTGTGGGATTGCAAAAATTCCGGTAATAATCTGTAGTAGAGAATTAAAAGACCTGCGGCATCCGAGGCATTGCAGCTACCTTTTATATCAATAATGGCTGTTTTGATAATATGGGAATCTGTACAACCAGCCAGCTCATGTGAAAAAGTAAAATCACTGCAGTTGTAACGAATACGTATCGCTTCTTTGAGGGCATCAACACCGGCACGGGCCGAAAGAAGAAGTGTGCCGTCGATGTCCCAAAACAAATATTTCATTGGTTCCTCCAAAGAACTTTAATCCTATAAGCTTATTATTCTGATTTCGGCTTCATTACTATTTTCAAAAGTCTGTTGCCGGCATTTCTGGCGCGATGCATGGGTTTGATCTGAGATTTACGTCTAGGCTTCATATCGCTCTGGGAACCGAAGTCTCCACGTTGCAGAAAAGTAATTTTAGCTTTATCCGGTGAGAATTGTTTTTTAATAAATCCTACCAAACGGTCCGGATCAGCTTCGTCATTACAAGTAAAAACATCAACCGCGGCAAATCCCAGTTGCGGATAAACGTGCAGATTTATATGGCCGCGTTTGCAAGGAATACTGAAAGAGTATTCACCATTTTCATCAGCGTTGAAGCAAATAGAATAAGCACCAATTTTATAGTCCTCTACTGCTTTTTGCAGAATTGTTTCTACCTTTTTGCAGTCGGATAATATTTCGTCTTTGCAGCTATACATATCTATGGCAATTTGAGCACCTTTTAATTTCACGGAAAAACTCCTTCCAAATTATGTAAATATCAGGATAATAATATCTAATGTTCGCTATATTATAGCGTATTGGCTGTAGAATGTCAAAATGATGCCAGAAGTATGCTATAATAAAGAACATAGGTTCGGTAATGGTGGTGAAAGTATGTATGAGTTGGAAGCAACAATTGAAAATATAGTATTTCAGGCTGAAGATGGCAGGTTTTCTGTCTTTCGTGTTCGCAGTAAAAAGATGGAAAGAATATCAGTTGTTTATAAAGGATTAGCGCCTTTTTTGGGAGAACAAGTCAGGTTGTCAGGCAACTGGGCTGAACATCCGAAGTTTGGCAGACAGTTTCAGGCTTTAACATGGCAAACAATCCAGACATCTTCAGCAGCAGGCATTGAGCGTTTTTTAGGATCGGGTGCTGTACGAGGCGTTGGCAGGGCTATGGCCTCCAGGATAGTCGAAATGTTCGGTGATGATACATTGAAAATTCTTGGCGAACAATCATATCGTTTAACAGAAGTTTCTGGGATTGGCAAAAAGAAAGCCGATACTATTGCCTCTTCTTATGCCGAACTTTCAGATATGAAAGAGCTGATGCTGTTTTTGGAAGAGCATGGTATAAGTTCTCATTATGCAGGGAAGATACAAGCGACATATGGTAATACAGCCTTGAAGAGGATTGAAGATAATCCTTATTGTCTTGCAAGTGATGTATCTGGTATAGGATTTCGTACAGCTGACAGAATGGCGATGTCAATGGGGATTAAACCTGAAAATGAGAGCAGGATAAAAGCAGGTATTGAATTTGCCTTGATGCAGACTGCCTCTGCCGGTCACACTTGTCTTCCGGAAGATAAATTGCTCACGGAAACGGCCAGGCTTTTACAAATTGCTTACGCTGATGTTTATGAGGTTTATAAAAAGCTGATCAGGGATGACTTGTTGAGAAAGGAAGAGTTTGCCGGTACACGCCTGGTCTACCCGGAGTATCTTTATCGTGCAGAGATTGGTGTCGCCAGGCGTCTGTTGTATTTACGTGATAAGGTAAACAGAATATGGCAGGTTGATTACCAGTCCATTATAGAAAACTGGGAACATGAGACTGGCCTGAAATTAGCGGAGGCGCAGATAGAAGCGATAAGTGCCTCTGTGGAGCATGGTATCTTTATTTTGACTGGTGGACCGGGAACGGGTAAAACGACTGTTGTCAAAGGTATTTTAGCTGTTTTGGAAAAGGCTGGCTGCAAAATTTTACTGGCTGCTCCTACAGGACGCGCTGCCAGAAGGCTCGCAGAATCAGCAGGACATCCGGCTTCCACCGTACATAGAATGCTGGAGTATACACCGAACGGGGATGCCTATTTTTTTGGTCGCAATGAAGAAAACTCCTTGGAAGCAGATGCAATTATTGTTGATGAAGCTTCAATGCTTGATATTACACTTGCCCATAATCTTTTGAAAGCGGTGTCAGTAGGCTGCCGCCTGATTCTTGTCGGCGATGTTGATCAGCTGCCTTCAGTGGGCCCGGGAACTGTGCTTAAAGATATCATACGCAGTAAAATGATGCCCGTGGTTCGTTTAAACAGCATTTTTCGCCAGGCGGCACTAAGCCCTATTGTCTTAAATGCGCATAGAATCAACAAAGGATTACAGCCGGAATGTGATAAATGCAATGATTTTTGTTTTACGGAAATCAATGATGAGGAAGAGGCAGCGGAGTATATAGTAGAAAACTACGCGAGAATAACTGCCGATGAGGGTTGGGAAGGCGTGCAGGTTCTTGCACCAATGCATAAAAATCCTTGCGGCGTTATGAATTTGAATAAGCTTCTGCAGGAAAGGATGAATCCCGCGGAACCAGGTAAGACTGAAATAATGACACCTAATGGTTTATTGCGGACAGGTGACAAGGTTATGCAGATTCGCAATAATTACGAGAAGGATGTTTTTAATGGCGATATAGGCAGGATAGACACGATTAACGGAACAACTGTCAGAGTTCTTTTCCCGGAAAGGCCAGAAGGTGAAAGAGTTGATTATGCACAAAGCGAATTGGATGAATTACAGCTGGCCTACGCGATGAGTGTTCACAAGGCCCAGGGAAGTGAATATCCTTCAGTTATAATGCCGCTTGTCCCGAGCCATTTCATGCTGCTGCAGCGCAATCTGTTTTATACCGGTGTAACGCGTGCTAAGAAGAGGGTAATATTGGTTGGCAGTCGTGCGGCGGTAAACACAGCTGTCAGCAAAGACGACATGAGAAAGCGTTATTCTTTGTTGGCGGAAAGAATGCAGGAAGAAAGCAATCTCATTTAATAGTCTAGAGGCGAAGTGAAGTGCCCAGTTTTTGGCAGTTACTTACAGATGTGTTTTTCCCACCTGTCTGTGTTGAATGCAGGCAAAGAATTTCTGAGGGAATTCTTTGTCCAGCCTGCAGAAGAAAGCTCGCAGCTTTTAGAATATTGCAGCCGAGAGCTTATTGTTGTCCTGATATTGAAAGCATATGTTTATTTTATAGCTATGATGCGGCCATAAAGAAAGCTCTGCATGACGTAAAATTTCATGGCAAGAAAAGGCTGCTTGCAGCTATGGCTGAGGAAATGGCAATACTTGAAACACCGAAGCGTGTTTGCAATATATGGAATTTGCCAAAAAATATTGTTGTTGTTCCGATACCGACGGATAGGAAGCGTGTGGAGGAACGGGGCTATGATGTACCACAGGGTATTTTTAGAAGCTGGTCTCTGGAACACGGTTTTGTCTGGTATGAAGCACTTACAAGAATTCGTTCAACGCAACCTCAATATGGTTTGGGCCGCAACGAACGCCGTAAGAATGTTCGGGGCTGTTTCAGTACAATCAAAGATATTAGCAAAAGGCCGATTTTACTTGTTGATGACATTTTTACCAGCGGTGCTACTGCCGAAGAGGCAGCGCATGTTCTTCGCAAGCAAGGAGCAGGCCATGTCTGGGTCATGGCTTTTGCTGGCGGTGCAGAAGACAAATAAAAACATTCCGTTTTCCAATGTGAAAACGGAATGTTATTTTTTTGCAGATATTACGGATTTTAAAAAGGCATTGACTACATCAGGGTCAAAGCTCAGACCGGCCCGGTCCTGCAACTCTCGTGTTGCCTCAGCATGGGACTTTTGCCAGTGTTCTGTACAGGGGTTGATTATGCGGTCGTAATGATTGGCTACAGCAATAATGCGTGCTCCCAGAGGAATATTAACGCCCTTTAAACGTTTGGGATAGCCTGTACCGTCCCAATTTTCATGGTGACACAGGATAATCTTCATAATATGAGAAAACTCTGGTATGTTTTCCAGCATGCTTGCTCCAGCCAGAGAATGATTTTTGTAGGTCGAGAACTCGCGTGTACTCAGATATGGATATTTACTTAAAATGGTGTTGGGCACTGCCAAATGTCCGATGTCGTGCAGAAGCGCCGCTGTTTTTATACAGGCCACTTCATCAAAAGGGAGGCCCATTTTAGCAGATATACTGACGGAGTAATTGCTTACCTGCTGGCTATGCAAATACAATGTCTTATTCTTTTGTTCCAAAATGGATAAGAAAAAATTGCATAGCTCCTTCGTCTTTCCGTCGTTAGGAAATTCAAGGAACTGTGGAATGGTAAGCATGTCGATCCGTCCTTAACTAAATAATGTAACCAAATACAGTATACTACAAAAAGAAGCAAAAGAAACGTATTAGAGGGCAATGTTGCGAAAAAAATTATGTATAACCATAATTGATATTTGTGTCAAACAGCTATATATCTACTTTGAAGCATATTTTTCTTGCTATTTCGACAACTTGAAATTATAATATGCGAAGAGATACAACTCAGGTCTGTGGTTGCAAATCGATGCCAGTTGCAGGCGAAACGATCCACGTAAGCAATCAAAGTATTGTGAGCACGGTGCAGCTTAGAAGTAAGTCCTGCCGCGAAAAGCGAGAGAGGTAGTAGTGGGGAGCGAGAACGCTTAGGAGCGAAACTTCCTGCAGGCGAGTGTGGGGGCGAAAACCAGGTCAGCTGAGTTGTTTTCTTAATATACCGTATTTAAAAGCCAATACCTTTAAATGATATTTATGTATACATTTAAAAGGTATTGTTTTTTTTCTTAAATGCCTTATAATAATAGAAGTTTTAGGAATAAATATTAATTAAGGGGGTATTTTTTGTGAAAAAGAAATTCCAGATTGTGTGTTTGTGCATGTTTGTCTTTGCCTTATTAGTTGCAGGCTGCGGCGGAAGCAAGGCAAAAAAGGAACTAATTGTTGGAACGGAGCCGGCTTTTGCACCTTTTGAGTTCCAAAAAGAGAATTCCAAAGATTTTGTAGGCTTTGATATTGACCTTATTCAGGCTATTGCAAAACAAATGGGCTATGAAAAATGCACTATTCAAGGCATGGGTTTTGATGCTTTAATTCCGGCTCTTGATGCTAAGAACATCGACGTTGCTATAGCTGGCATGACCATAACTGATGAGCGTGCAAAAAAAGTTAATTTCTCTAAACCATACTATAAATCAGGTTTGGCGATAGTAGTTAACAAAGACAACAATGCAATTAATGATATTGCCGATTTGAAAGGCAAGAAAATTGCCGTACAAATTGGAACTACAGGCGCTATGGAAGCTGAAAAAATTGCAGGCGCAAAGATTACTTCCTTTAATACTAACGGTGAGGCCTGTCTCGAATTAAAAAATAAAGCTGTTGATGCTGTTATCGGCGATTTGCCAGTTGAGGCTTATTTCTTACAACAAGGTGGCAAGGATTTTGCTAAGATTGTTGGTAAAACACTCACTTCCGAGGATTATGGCATTGCTGTAGCTAAGAGTAATACTGCATTAGCTAAGGATGTTGATAAGGCTCTTGACACTTTGAAACAAAATGGCGAATACGATAAATTATACAAAAAATGGTTTGGCGAATTGCCAAAAAAATAAGACATTCCTGTTGAGAAAACGCAAAGAGTGCTAAAATTGTTGCACTTCCCTGTCTTTTGGTTGTATAATTAGCGAAGATAAAAACGCTAGGGGGCAGGTAAATGAAAAAAAGTTTTTTTGCAGCAATTACTCTTATTTTTGCTCTGGGTTTGTTGATGGCAGGCTGCGGCGGCGAGAAAAAGGCTGAGCAGAAGGTTTTGCGTGTTGGCACGGAGCCTACTTTTGCTCCTTTTGAATTCCAAAAAGAAGGCAGTAAAGACTATACAGGTTTCGATATGGATCTTGCGCGTGCGATTGGCAAACAACTTGGCATGAAAGTTGAAATCGTAAGCATGGGTTTTGATGGTTTGATTCCTGCTCTTAACGCTGGCAATATTGATGCTGTTGCAGCTGGTATGACCGTTACACCTGAACGTGCAAATAGTGTTAAATTCAGTGAGCCTTACTACAAATCAGGCTTATCTGTCATGGTGCGCAAGGATGAAAATGCTATTACCGGTATCGAAAGTCTTAAAGGCAAAAAAATAGCTGTACAAATCGGTACTACCGGTGCTATGGAAGCTCACAAGATTGCTGATGCGAAAGTAGTAGAATTTAATACAAATACAGAAGCTGCTTTGGAATTGAAAAATGGCGGTGTTGACGCAGTAGTTAACGATCTGCCTGTAGTTGCATACTTCCTGCAACAAGGTGGCGGCAAAGATTTTGCTAAGATGGTTGGCAAGGTTGTAACCGCTGAGGAATATGCGATAGCTGTGAAAAAGGGCAATGATAAGCTGGCTGGCGATATTAATAAAGCCCTGGCCGAATTGAAAAAGAACGGCGAATACGACAAAATTTATAAAACTTGGTTTGGCGAACAAGTAAAATAATCAAGTTATTTTCAAAACCGGAGTACATCGCAGCGTTTTGCCAGGATGTGCTCCGATTTTCTTTGCTGAGCTATTTTTTCAAATGATATTTTTTTGAAAGTTGGTGTTTGCGTGGATTTGAATTTTGAAATCATACAAAATGCACTTCCTCTTCTTTTGCAAGGAGCCGGGATTACCATACAGATTACGGCCTTGAGTGTTGGACTTGGTCTGCTTATAGGCATGATTGTTGGTGTTGCCAGGCTGTCTTCAATTAAAACTGTTAAATATCTGGCTAACATATATGTGGACTTCATTCGTGGCACGCCTCTGTTGGTACAGATTTTTCTTGTTTATTTCGCTTTGCCGATTTTGACGGGCTCACGCATTGATCCTTTTATTGCTGCCATTGCTGCGTGTTCAATTAACAGCGGTGCCTATATTGCAGAGATTTTCCGCGGTGGCATCCAATCAATTGATATTGGACAGACTGAAGCAGGCCGTTCCCTTGGATTAAGCTGGTACCAAACGATGCGGTACGTAATTATGCCGCAGGCCTTCAAAAGAATTATTCCACCTTTGGGCAATGAATTTATTGCCATGCTTAAGGACTCTTCGCTGGTCTCCGTTATAGGGTTTGAGGAATTAACGAGAAGAGGACAATTGATTATTGCGCGTACTTATGCGTCTTTTGAAATTTGGCTTGCAGTGGCCTTCATTTATCTGATAATGACATTTACAATTTCACGCTTCGTGGCATATTTGGAGCGGAGGTACCAGACGAAATGATAAAGATTAGTAATTTGCACAAAAATTTTGGCACTTTGGAAGTTTTGCGGGGAATTGACCTGGAAATTGCGGAAAAAGAGGTAGTTGTAATAATTGGACCTTCCGGTTCAGGCAAGAGCACGCTTTTACGCTGCATAAATTATCTGGAGGAACCAACTTCCGGTACTATTACTGTTGATGGCATTGAACTGAGCGGTGAGGCCAATATTAATGCAATCCGTCGAGAAGTCGGTATGGTTTTCCAACGCTTCAATTTGTTTCCGCATATGACTGTAATGGAAAATCTCTTGCTGGCGCCAATGAAAGTACGTAAACTGACGAGAGCCGAAGCAGAAAAAAATGCTCTTACCCTTTTGACAAAGGTAGGCTTGGAAAGCAAAGCAAATGCTTATCCGGAACAACTTTCCGGCGGGCAGCAGCAAAGGGTGGCTATTGCCCGCGCTTTAGCAATGAAACCTAAGGCATTGTTGTTTGATGAGCCTACTTCCGCGCTGGACCCAGAAATGATCAAAGAAGTTCTGGATGTTATGAAAGACCTTGCGCAGGAAGGTATGACCATGGTTGTTGTAACTCATGAGATGGGTTTCGCACGTGAAGTTGGCGACAGAGTAATTTTTGTTGATGGCGGCAAAATAGTAGAACAAGGGCCTCCGGAGGCTATTTTTACCTGTGCTAAAGAAGAGCGGACCAAGAGCTTTTTATCAAAAATTCTCTAAATGGTACATTGTTTCAATTGTTTCATATTTAAACCTCTCAAGGCCTGAATTTGCATCAAATCAGCGTTTTCCTTTATTGCTAGAAGGAATAAGTCAACTGATGCCGAATCTATAAAGCAAGAAATAAACAAAGTGATTTTGGCTTTGTTTTTTATAGAAGGAGGTTTTGACTATGACAGTAAATGTACGTGGTAAAAACATTGATGTAACACCGGCACTAAAAGATTATATTGAGAAAAAGGTTTTAAAAGTTACAAGACAATTTAAAAATATTGGTGATATTTCTGTACTGATGAGAGTAGAGAAAGGCGATAGCATTAAAGGCGAACGCATTGGTGATTGCGTAGTAGAGATTTCTTTCCCAGCAGGCGGCGTGAATTTCAGAGCCCAGGAAATAACCAAGGATATGTACTCTTCTGTTGATTTGGTAATTGAAAAAATTGAACGCCAGATTCACAAATTCAAAACAAAATTGATGAGAGGCAGATATAATAACTTCCGTGAGGAAGCGCCTGCGATATCAGCTGCTCCGGTTGAAGAACCTGAATTTAAGGTTGTCAGAAATAAACGTTTCATTATGCGCCCGATGGGTGTTGAAGAAGCAATTATGCAGATGAATCTTTTGAACCATGATTTCTTCGTATTTTTTGATGAAGAGCTTGAGGCTGTAAATGTTGTATATCGTCGCAAAGATGGTGATTATGGTTTACTGTCTCCTGAATTGAAATAAGTTCATGAAAATGTTACAAAAACCCGGGATGTACATCCCGGGTTTTTTGACTTTTACTGCCTGTTCTGTTAAAATTTACTATTGAGCGTAGGCCGATTTAGTGCGAAAAATGAGGAGTGATTGTGTTGCTCGAAAGTTTAATGAAAAAAATTTTCGGTGATCCCAATGAAAAGGAATTAAAGAAAGTTCAAGTATATGTTGATGCAGTAAATGCTTTAGAAAAAGATATAGAAAATATGAGCGATGCCAGTCTTACAGCAAAAACAGAGGAATTTCGGGACAGGCTTGCTAAAGGTGCAACTTTGGATGACATATTGCCGGAGGCTTTCGCAGTTGTGCGTGAAGCTTCTAAACGTGTTCTTGGTCTGCGCCATTTTGATGTGCAGTTAGCTGGTGGCTGCGTACTGCACCGTGGCAAAATTGCAGAGATGCGTACCGGTGAAGGTAAGACACTGGTCGCAACGCTGCCTGCCTATTTGAATGCTCTGACAGGTAAGGGTGTTCATGTTGTTACCGTCAACGAATATTTGGCTCGCCGTGACAGCCAGGAAATGGGAAGAGTTTTCAATTTCTTAGGCCTTTCTGTAGGCTTAATCATTCATGGACTCGATTTTCCTGAAAGAAAAGCTGCTTATGCTGCAGATATAACTTATGGAACTAATAATGAATTTGGTTTTGATTATTTGCGTGACAACATGGTCGTTGCGCTTGACCAGATGGTACAAAGGCCACTTAACTATGCAATTGTCGATGAGGTTGACAGTATTCTTGTTGATGAGGCTCGTACACCATTGATTATTTCCGGACCGGGCGAAAAATCTACAGATCTTTACAAAGTTTTGGCACGTGTTGTTGCTCAATTAGTTGAGGGAGAAGACTATACTGTTGACGAAAAACTGAAGACAGCAGCTCCGACGGAAGTTGGTATTGCCAAAGCAGAAAAGATGCTTGGTGTTTCCAACATGTACGCCGGTGAAGCAAGCATCGATTTCTCGCACCAGCTAATGCAGGCTTTAAAAGCAAAGGCAATCATGCATCGTGACAGAGATTATGTTGTTAAAGATGGCGAAGTTATTATTGTTGATGAATTTACCGGTCGTCTGATGTTCGGACGTCGTTTTTCGGAAGGCCTGCATCAGGCAATTGAGGCTAAGGAAGGCGTTAAAGTTGAGCGTGAAAGCCAGACACTTGCTACCATAACCTTCCAGAACTACTTCCGTATGTATGATAAGCTTTCCGGCATGACCGGTACGGCTAAAACGGAGGAACAGGAGTTCCAGAAGATTTATGGCCTGGATGTAATAGTTATTCCTACCAACAAGCCAAATCAACGTATTGACTACCCGGATGTTATTTATAAAACCAAGAAAGCCAAATATAAAGCGGCAGCTAACGAAATAGAAGAATGCCATAAGACAGGCAGGCCTGTCTTGGTTGGTACAACTTCCATAGCGCAGTCGGAAGAGCTTTCAGATATTTTGAAAAAACGCGGAATTCCTCACAATGTCTTGAATGCTAAATTCCATGAGAAGGAAGCCGAAATCATCGCTGATGCCGGACAATTTGGCGCAGTAACGATTGCTACCAATATGGCAGGCCGTGGTACCGACATTGTACTAGGCGAAGCTGTTCCTGCTTTAGGCGGCCTTCACATTATCGGTACCGAACGTCATGAAAGCAGACGTATTGATAATCAGCTGCGTGGACGTTGCGCACGTCAAGGCGACCCTGGTTCCACACGTTTTTATCTTTCTCTGGAAGATGACCTTATGCGTTTATTTGGTTCAGATAATATTTCCAGCATAATGGATAAACTGGGCATGGAAGAGGACGAACCGATTGAACATAGTCTGGTAACGAAATCCATCGAATCAGCGCAGAAGAAAGTGGAATCGCGCAACTTTGATATGCGTAAGCATGTTCTGGAATATGACGATGTTATGAATCAGCAGCGTGAAGTTATCTACGCTCAGCGCAAAAAGATTCTTGTGGAAAATAATTTGCGCGAAAACATCATGGATATGGTTACACGCGTTGTTGAAAGAACGATGGCAATGTATGCTCCACCGGATGTTTATTCTGAGGATTGGGATTTCCCAGCGATGATTGCATATGCGGAAGAATTCTATGCACCCCCTAATACCTTAACTGTTGAGCATTTACAGACGCTGAGCCGTGAAGAATTAAATGAGTATTTGCAAAACCTAGCTGTAGATTATTATGAACAAAGAGAAGAGTCAATTACTCCAGGGATTATGAGGGAACTTGAAAACCTTGTAATGCTTAAAGTTGTTGACAGTCACTGGATGCAGCATCTGGATGCCATGGATATGCTGCGCGAAGGTGTAGGGCTGCGTGCTTATGGCCAAAGAGACCCATTGGTTGAATATAAGCTTGAAGCGTATGATATGTTCCAGGCAATGATTGATGCAATTCAGGATGATGTCGTGCGCTATATATACAGGGTAAACGTGGTTACTCAACCGAAGGTTGAAGATCGTTTGCAGAATGCTACAGTCAATAATCCCAGCGGCGACAGCGAGGCAGACGTTAAAAAGCCCGTCGTCAAAGGCGAGACTATCGGGCGCAATGACCCATGTCCCTGCGGCAGCGGCAAAAAATACAAAAATTGTTGCGGAAGTGACAAATAGCGAACTGAGCGAAGTCGGAACTTACTAAGGTTTCGGCTTCGCTTGGGTTATTTATTGGAAATAAACAGCGGAAGGAAGTGAGACGTTTGCTTATAGAAGAATACAGACCGGAAATAAATAATTTAAAGCAGAAGTTAGACGAAATGAGGGGATCTCTTTGACGTCGCTCGCAAAGAGGACCGTATTGCTGAATTAGAGCACAAAATGGGGGAACCAAGTTTTTGGGATAACCCGGAAGAAGCACAAAAAGTAGCACAAGTTGTTACACAACTCAAAGACGAAGTAGGTATTTTCAGGTCTTTGGAAACAAGAACCGAAGATCTTGAAGTTATGTGGGAACTCGCAATGGAAGAAGAAGATGCGGATATTGTCGGCGAAATCGAGCAATCATTAGCATCGGTACGTGCTGATATCGAACACCTTGAATTAGGCATGCTTCTGTCGGGTGAATATGATGCAAACAATGCCATACTGACCTTACACGCAGGTGCAGGCGGCACAGAAGCTCAGGATTGGACATCCATGCTGCTCAGAATGTTCGGACGCTTTGCAGAGCGTTCAGGCTTCAGCGTTGATGTTCTTGATTACCAGCCGGGCGATGAGGCTGGCGTTAAAAGTGTTACACTTGGTATTAATGGGCATAATGCCTACGGTTATATGAAATCGGAAAAAGGTGTGCACCGCTTGGTCCGCATTTCTCCGTTCGACTCCAATGCGCGCAGGCATACTTCGTTTGCCGCAGTTGATGTTATGCCGGAAATTGATGATACAGTGGAAATTAATATCAATCCTGCAGATTTAAAAGTTGACACCTATCGTGCCAGTGGTGCGGGCGGACAACATATTAATAAGACAGATTCTGCCGTACGTATGACACATATTCCTACAGGCATTATTGTACAGTGCCAGAATCAACGTTCGCAGATACAAAACAGAGAGCGTTGCATGCAGTTGTTGCGGGCGAAATTATTTGAGTATGAAAAACAAAAACAAGCTGAACTAAAATCAGATATTGCCGGTGAATACCAGGCGATAGAATGGGGCAGTCAGATAAGATCGTATGTTTTTCACCCATATAATATGGTTAAAGATCATCGTACAGGTGCTGAAACAGGCAATGTGCAGGCTGTTATGGATGGCGATTTGGAACTTTTTGTCGAAGCATACTTGCGAAGTTTGCAGAAGATAAAATAATCATGCAGAAGAATTGGAATAGGTGGAGATTTTGTTGAGGAAAACCTGTTATAATCCGGTGTTAATTATTATAATGGCGATAGCGCTGATTTTCTCAGTTCTATTGAATTTCGAGCGTCATTCTGTTGAGCAGGCTAACCGAACTGTGGAAATGGCTATGGAATACGAAAGTATAGCCAGAATGGCACATGGCGAGGGTGTGCCTGAAGAAAAAGTGCTGAAGATGTTCAAGGACCGCGGTGTGACGAGTCTCGTCCTTTTTGACACAACCCTGCAGAAACTTGGCGACAAAGGTAAGATAACGGTTGTCACAGGTTCTGCGCTTCTGCATGCCTATCACACAAATCAGATACAGGGCGGTATATGGCAGGATTTGATTGTTAAAGGAAAGATTTTGACGAATGCTGCCTATATTACTGAAGGTTCATCTCCTCTTACCATGCAGGATGTGGAAGAGGACCTTAATCTACGCTTTGGTAAAGAACTTGTTCATGTTATTTCAGAATCACCGAAGGTTATAGAGGTGAAAGGAGATACCAAACTTGTTGAAGGCGAAGCGTATGGTGAACAAAAAGGCATTCTGCAAATGGATCTTGGCTTGTCGTCAGAAGAACTCCTACTCGCCAAAAATCTCGGTTTTATGGTTATTGCCAGACCAGTAAATTACGGGCATGGCTACAATATGGCTTCCGCCCCAGAGCGTGAGCAAATTGATGGTTTTTTCAACCGTCTTGATAAATCAGGTGCTAAGATATCCGCTTTTGCCGGCAGCGGTAAGACGATACTTGGTTACAAGCAAAATCTTGACTATGTAGCAGAAAATTTTCTCAAACGTGATATTACGCTGGCTATGGTAGAAAATATCGTTCAGCTTCAGTTTGTACCATTGGAGGGGCTTGTACCTATGGCCGAACTGATGGATTACAAAGGTGCGCGCACTTACGTTATTGATAAAGCCGAACAAAAGAAGCTGAAAGTAAATGAAGCAATGCAGCGCTGGGCTTTGACCGATGAGGAGCGTAACATAAGAATAAATTATGTTAAGACCTTCTTGGAACCACAGGATGGTAAAACCTTGCTGCAGACTAATCTGGACTATGTAGAAGATATCACGAAAAGTGTAGAAGCACGGAATTTCAACATTGGCAAGGCAGGCATCTTCTCTGAATACATGCCAAATCGCCTGCTGTTTATCCCAATTATCTTTGGAATTCTTTCGGCCGGAATGCTTTATCTCACGCAGCTCATCGAAATCAAGAAGAAACATCAATATCTTTTAATATTGGTTGTCGGCTTGCTTTTTAGCGGGGTAATCTTGTTTGCTAAGGGACTACTGGCAAGGCAAGTGCTTGCATTATGTGCTGCTACCGTTATCCCGGTGCTCTCTCTGAACTTTATTCTTAACATCTGGGATAATTACCATGGCGGCGGCAAGGCTTTGAGGGCTGTTCTTTTTGCGGCTACCTGGCAGTTGGCTCTGGCTATAGCAATTTCATTGGTTGGCGCTTCATTTGTTGGGGCAATTCTTGGCGATGTTCGTTTTCTGATGGAGATTGATATTTATAAAGGAGTTAAGCTAACCTTTATTTTACCTATATTACTGATGTTTTTCCTTTGTGTCAGAAGGTATTCTTTATTTGAGGGCGATGATGACAGGAAAAATGTAATTGCCAGAATTGAAAATGTGCTTTCCCGTCCTATAACTTTGAAGGTAGTTTTTGCCATGATTGTTTTTGCTTTCATCGCGTGGGTATTTATCGGTCGTTCCGGTCATACAGCGGGAGTGCCGGTGCCAGATATTGAAGTGAAATTAAGACTTTTCCTTGAAGAAATGATGAAAGCGCGTCCGCGTGAAAAAGAATTTATGGTTGGCCATCCGGCATTTTATCTGGCTGCTTTTGCAGTCTATAATAAATTTCCACGCATTCTCAGTGTTGCGTTTATCTTAGCTGCCACTATCGGACAGGGCTCATTGGTGCAAACTTTTGCACATATGAGAACTCCCATAATTATGTCATATATCAGGGCAATTGATGGCTATATGCTAGGCGCAGCAATAGGTATTTGTGTCCTTATAGCTTTTGCCATATTCTATCCTTATTTGCAGGCTTTACAAAGGAGATACTTGAAGCATGAGTAAAATTTTGATTTCCGGTTATTATGGTTTTTCGAACGCCGGTGATGAAGCAATGTTGACAGCCATAATAGGGGCTTTACGTGCTGAACGGCAAGATGTCGAAATTACCGTCATGTCCGGCAAACCGGAAATCACAGCGGAAAAACATGGAGTAAATTCGATTCACAGGTTTAATCCACTAAAAATATTTAAAGCAATGTTGAGTACGGACTTACTTTTGTCAGGAGGCGGCAGTCTCCTGCAGGATGTCACGAGCAAACGCAGCATTATCTACTACTTAAGCATTCTGCTGTTGGCAAAACTGTTGGGTAAAAAGGTTATGCTATATGCCCAGGGAATTGGCCCGATAAATTCTTCTGTAGCACGGATTTTAACAAAAAATGTTTGTAGAAAAGCAGACCTTATTACAGTAAGGGATGATGGCTCCTATGACGAATTGCTGGAAATGGGGTTGCCATCTGACAGGATACTGGTTACTGCCGATGCTGTATTTTCATTGCTTGCTGATCGAAGAGATATCGGCAGACAAATTCTTCTGGAAAATGGTCTGGAGGGCGACAAGCCGATTATTGGTATCGCTGTCAGGCATTGGACAGGAGAGCAAAGATTTATGCAAGTGTTTGCCGATGCCGCTTTTAAGCTCCGCAAACAATACAATGCTTACATTGTTTTTGTGCCTTTGCAGTTCCCTGCTGATACGAACATTGCTCAAGAAATTGCACTGCTTATGCCAGACAGAACAGATACCATTATTCTTAAAGAAGGATATACGACGGAAGAATATGTTTCTCTTATCAGTAATCTTGACTTCCTGATAGGCATGAGACTTCATGCTCTTGTTTTTTCAGCGCTGGCTGGCGTACCTTTCCTGGCTGTATCCTACGATCCAAAGGTTGACCGTTTTGTCAAAGGAATGGAAGGAAATGTTGCAGGCAGCATAGATAAGATCACCAGCGAAGATATCCTGCGTGAAAGTGCAAGAATGTGGCGGCAGGTGCCGCAAAAACAGAATGCCAAGATACAAGCACTGCGCGAGGAAGCACAAAAAAATGCTGCTCGTGCAATTGCCTTGCTACCAAAATGATAAAATGAAGGAGGCCTTGCCTTGCTATTAATGAGTGGTGTCAGTAAAACCTATCGTAATGGTTCAGTGGCTCTAAAAAATATTGATTTGCATATAAAGCCCGGCGAATTTGTTTTTATAGTTGGGCCTAGCGGCGCTGGAAAGTCTACCTTTATTAAAATGTTGTTTAAAGAAGTTCTTCCTACCACTGGTAAAATATATGTTGACGGTGTCGATGTGCTGGCTTTGACTGATAAGGAAGTACCTTTTCTGCGAAGACAGCTGGGCATTATTTTTCAGGATTATCGTCTTTTGCCTGACCGTACTGTTTATGACAACGTTGCTTTCGCCATGCAGGTTATTGAAGCTCCAGCGGTGAAGACCAGGCGGCGCGTAATGACAGTTTTAGAACTTGTTGGTCTGAAAAACCGGGCCAATGCATATCCTGCAGAGCTATCCGGTGGCGAGCAGCAGAGAATAGCTATTGCCCGGGCAATTGTTAATGACCCTATTATGGTAATTGCAGACGAACCTACCGGCAATTTGGACCCGGAAACGAGTAAAGATATCATGCGCATCTTCACTGGCATCAATGAGAGTGGTACAACAATAGTAATGGCAACTCATGACAAAGAAATTGTTGATGCAATGGGTAAACGTGTAATTGCAATAGAAAATGGTGTAATTGTCAGAGATGATGCCAAGGGAGTTTACGGATATGAGTCTGAGCACTAAAGAGTATTTTGTCAGGGAAACTTTCAAGTCAATAAAACGCAATCAACTGATGAGTCTTGCTTCAGTTTCAACAGTAGCGCTTTCGCTGCTTGTTCTTGGTATTTTTATGGTTATGGTTTTTAATACCAATCATGTTGCCAAGTTTTTAGAAACGCAGGTTCAGATTTCTGTATATATGTCAGATTCAGCTAGTGCAGAAACGCTGAAGGCCACTGAAAAGACATTGAAGGAGTTGCCGGGCGTTACTAGCGTAAAAAATATAACTAAGGATGAAGCTTTAGAAAGATTTAAGGACAGATTGGGAAGCCAAAGTAATCTACTTGATTTTATGGGTGATGAAAATCCTTTCCCTTATTCTTTTGAAGTACATGTAGATAAGCCGGAGCGCATCAGCGAACTGGCACCTAAAATTGACGATCTTGCTGGAGTTGAAACTGCTAAATTTGGGCAGGAAGTTGTTGAAAATATCTTCAAACTGACAAAGATCATGAGACTTGGCGGTATATTGCTTGTCCTGCTCTTAGCTATGGCTACGCTCTTTATTATTGTTAACACGATACGCATCACCGTTTTTGCCCGCCGCAGGGAAGTAACGATAATGAAATACGTTGGTGCTACTGACTGGTTCATTCGTTGGCCGTTTTTGCTGGAAGGCATGTTTCTGGGTTTTACGGGTGCTTTGGTTGCTACGATTATCATTAATCAGGTATACGGCGCTATCTTAAACAGCGTACACGCAACCCTTGCTTTTTTCCCACTGCTTCCTACCTGGCCGTTACTGTTGTATATAGATATTACGCTGATAGTTATTGGCACGGCTATCGGGGCTGCAGGCAGCAGTATATCTCTGCGTAAATTCTTAAAGGTTTAATGGCGGAGGCGTCTATGTTGAAGAGAGAGATAATAGCTGTGTTTATAGCCGCAACATTTTTTCTGAATTTGGTTGCGCCTGTTGGTGCAGCATCAATAGAAGATAAACAAGCTGAATTGGAAAGTATTCAACAACAGCTTTATAACAAAGATGTGGAACGTGAAAATGCCAAGCAGGTTGTCGCTTCAGCAACAGACAAACTTCTTGAAGCGCAATCCCAGCTCAGCGAAGCACAGCACGATCTTGCTACGGTTGAAGAAGAACGTGAAGATCTGGAAGACAAGATCTCAAACAATACTGTGGCTTTGGATAGAAAAAAAGAACAGGTTGATAAACGTGTTGCCGTTTATCGAGGACGTTTGAAAGATATTTATATTAACGGACAGATTAATTATCTCGATGTGCTTTTAGGCGCAAAGGATTTTTCGGATTTTTCCTCCCGTATGTATTTGTTGAAAAAGATTATAGCCAATGATGTTAATTTGCTTGCAGACCTGAAGAAGAAAAAAGCAGAGCTGGAAGCAGCACAGGAAGTCTTGGCAAGCAATATGGCTAGAGTCAAGGCTGTGCATAGTGAAGTATCCTCTAAGCAGCAGCTGGTTGCTCAAAAAACAATGGAACGTGAAGTCGCCTATAATGACGCAGTAGCTGAACAGAGCAGACTGGATGAGGAATACAATGAATTGATGGCTACATCCCAGCGCATATCTGATATGATTCGCAATATGGAAAGCGGGGGTACAATCTCATCGGCGAGCAGGGGATCTGGTAGTTTTGTTTGGCCTATTTACGGCGAAATTACTTCTCCTTTTGGCTGGCGTACGCACCCGATTTTCGGCACGCAGAAATTTCATTCAGGCCTTGATATTGCAGCAGATTATGGTGATCCGGTGGTAGCTGCTAATTCTGGTACTGTAATCTACGCTGACTGGATGGGTGGCTATGGAAACGCTGTTATGATTGACCATGGCGGTGGCTTGGTTACTTTGTATGGACACAACAATAGTCTTGCTGTCTATAATGGCCAACAGGTAGCAAAAGGCCAGACGATTGCTTATGCAGGCAGTACTGGTTATTCTACAGGACCGCATTGTCATTTTGAAGTGCGTATTCATGGTGAAGTAACGGATCCAATGGATTACTTACCATAAAAATGGGGGAGCCTGAGCATGTTAAAGAAAAGATTTAGTATCGTTACACTTGTGATAGCTTGCATTTGCTCCTGCACCCTGGTTATTGCTGCGTTGCTTTATGGGCTTCAGTCTGTAACGGGCAGCTTACCGGGAACCTTTAAATTTCTGAGAGCGCTTTCTATAGTTCGCAGCAGTTTTATTGAATCTGTTGATTACAACAAGCTGTATGAAGGGGCTATTAAGGGTATGGTTAATGCTCTGGGTGATCCCTATTCTGTTTATCTTGATGAGGAAAGTTTCAAATCATTGATTACCAGCACCGAGGGACATTTCGGCGGTATTGGCATAGTTATTGGTATGAAGGACAACAATTTTGTTGTGATTGCGCCGCTTAAAGGAACGCCAGGCGATAGAGCAGGTATAAAAAGCGGCGATAAGATAACTGCCATTGACGGCAAAAAGACTGCTGGACAGACATTGGAAGATGTTGTTGCGCAGATTCGCGGTAAAGAAGGAACCAGTGTTGAAATAGAGCTAAAAACTAAAGCTGGAGAAGTAAAGACAGTTCGAGTAATAAGGTCTGATATCAAACTGGAAACAGTTGCCGGGGAAATGAAAAATAATAAAATAGGTTATATTCGGATAGGCATGTTTAATGAAAATACCGGCTCAGATTTTATTAAGAAGTTTCACGAGCTTGAAGGCCAAGGTATGGAAGCCTTAGTACTGGATCTTCGTGACAATCCTGGCGGTCTCCTCAGTGAAAGCGTCAAAGTTGCAGAACTGATGGTGCCCAAAGGACCGATCGTTTCCGTGACCGAGAGAAGCGGAAAAAGTGTTACTGAATATTCCAGCCTGGAAAAGACCAAATATCCTGTGGCAGTAATTGTTAACCAGGGATCAGCAAGCGCCGCGGAAATTGTAGCGGGTGCATTGCAGGATACGAAAGCGGGAAAACTTTTTGGAACTAAAACTTTCGGCAAGGGGTCAGTGCAGTCTGTCAGCAATCTTGATGAAAGCACGGGCATGAAATTAACAATAGCCCGCTATTATACACCTAGTGGCCGTTCTATCAACGGCACCGGTATAGAACCGGACGTTGTGATTGAGCCGACTGGTGAGAACGGCGAAAATCAGCTAACTGAGGCAATTAGTTATTTGGAAAAAGAACTGGCAAATAAATAATTAAAGGGGCGTCCGCATTTCATAGCGGATGCCCCTTTAATATCACTACAATTCTATGAAATAGCAAGAAAAAATGCTATAATTAATCTCAATTGAGAAACTTTATTATTACGGAGTACAAAATGGAATTTGACATTAAAGCACCCTTTGAACCGGCAGGGGACCAACCGGTTGCTATTGAAAAACTTGTCAGTGGCATCGAAAAAGGAGCAAGAACACAGGTCCTTATTGGAGCAACAGGCACTGGTAAAACTTACACAATAGCACAAGTCATAAATAAAGTGCAAAAACCGACATTGGTTATTGCTCACAACAAAACATTAGCCGCTCAACTGGCAAGCGAGCTCAAATCATTTTTCCCAGAGAATGCGGTAGAATATTTTGTTTCCTACTATGATTATTACCAGCCGGAGGCTTATATTCCACAGACAGATATGTATATTGAGAAGGATGCTTCTATCAATGACGAAATAGATAAGCTGCGCCATTCTGCTACCAGCGCTCTTTTTGAAAGACGTGACGTTATTATTGTTGCCAGCGTTTCTTGCATTTATGGGTTAGGTGCGCCGCAAGACTATTATGATATGGTGCTTTCTTTGCGTGTTGGCCAGAAAATAGACCGTCAGGTTGTTTTAAAGAAACTTGTCGAGATACAATACAACCGCAATGATATTGCATTCCAACGCGGCACTTTCCGCGTAAGAGGCGATGTCATCGAGGTCATACCGGCAGGGTACAATGAAAAAGCAATTCGTATCGAAATGTTCGATGATGAAGTTGAAAACTTGCTGGAAGTGGACTTAATTACAGGTGAGGTTTTAGCAAGGCGGACGCACGTTGCCATCTTCCCTGCTTCTCATTATGTTACTTCCAGAGAGAATCTTGTCAGGGCAATGGAAGACATTAAGCAGGAACTGGCAGAAAGGCTAGCGGAATTAAAAGCACAGAACAAGCTCCTGGAAGCGCAGCGTTTGGAACAGCGAACGAATTATGACCTGGAAATGATGAATGAAATGGGTTATTGTTCAGGCATAGAAAATTACTCGCGCCATTTAGCCAATCGCAAGGCAGGAGAACCACCTTTTACACTGGTCAGTTATTTCCCGGAAGATTTCCTTTTAGTAATCGATGAGTCACACGTTACTTTACCGCAGATCAGGGCGATGTATGCAGGTGACCGTTCTCGTAAATCCATGCTGGTCGAACATGGTTTTCGGCTGCCTTCTGCTTTCGATAACAGGCCTCTGACCTTTGATGAATTCCAGGAACAGCGGAAACAGGCAATTTATGTTTCGGCTACTCCCGGTAAATACGAGCTTGAAGAAGCAGACAATGTTGTGGAACAGATTATCAGACCTACAGGTCTGCTCGATCCCGTGGTTGAAATCCGGCCAATTAAAGGACAGATTGACGATTTGCTGGGAGAAATCCACAAAGTTACTGCTGCCGGCGAAAGGATATTAGTTACTACGCTGACTAAGCGGATGTCCGAAGATCTGACCGAATACCTGAAGAAGGCAGGTGTCAGAGTCCGTTACCTGCATTCAGAAATAGCTACAATCGAACGCGCTGAGATAATTCATGCTTTACGTGCCGGTGAATTTGATGTTTTGGTCGGTATTAACCTTTTACGTGAGGGACTTGATTTACCGGAAGTTTCTTTAATCGCAATTCTGGACGCAGATAAAGAAGGTTTTTTGCGTTCAGATACGGCAATGATTCAGACAATTGGCCGGGCTGCTAGGAATGTTAATGGCCGCGTTATCATGTACGCTGACCGGATGACAGACTCCATGCAAAGAGCTATTGATGAGACCAACAGACGTCGTGCCAAACAGGAAGCTCACAACTTAAAATATGGTATTGTACCACAGACTATCAAAAAACAAGTACGTGAATTGATCAAGCTGACGAAAGTCAGTGAAGAAAATACCAGTATTAATTATTCTGTCAAGGAGATCAGAAAACAGTCAGAGAAGGAACTTAGTAAAATGGCCAAAGAGTTGGAAAAAAATATGGCTGCAGCGGCTAAAGAATTGGATTTTGAAAGAGCCGCAGAATACAGGGACCGACTGATAATTGTAAAAGGAGAGCTTGGACAGAAGTTATTGCCTAAAAGCAACAGGAGAAAATAGATGAAAGAGAAAATAATTGTCAAAGGTGCACGCCAACATAACCTTAAAAATATAACAGTAGAAATACCGCGTGACGAGTTAGTTGTCATAACAGGACTTTCAGGGTCAGGTAAATCTTCACTGGCTTTTGATACGATTTATGCTGAAGGGCAACGTCGCTACGTAGAATCACTGTCTGCTTATGCCAGACAGTTCCTGGGACAGATGGATAAGCCGGATGTTGATTATATAGAGGGGTTATCTCCAGCAATTTCTATTGACCAGAAAACGACCAGCCATAATCCACGTTCTACTGTCGGTACGGTTACCGAAATTTATGATTACCTGCGCTTGCTTTTTGCACGTGCAGGCGTACCTCATTGTCCAAAATGCGGGAAAGTGATTGAAAGGCAAACTGTCCAACAAATCGTTGATAAAGTATTGGCATTGGATGAGGGAACCAAATTCATGGTTCTTGCCCCCTTAGTCAGAGGACGCAAGGGCGAGCACCAGAAAATGCTGGAAAATATGAGAAAAGCCGGCTATGTTCGTGTGCGCGTAGATGGTGAAGTAAGGACTCTTGATGAAGAAATTGTGCTCGATAAAAAGAAAAAACATGATATAGCCGTTGTAATTGACCGCTTAGCGGTCAGAAAAAGTATCACCCAAAGACTGGCAGACTCTATAGAAACAGCTTTAGGGTTAGCTGAAGGACTCGTAGAAATCGAGATTATCGGCGGCAGCACTTTCATGTTCAGCGAGCATTTTGCCTGCAGTGATTGTGATATTAATTTACCAGAAATTGAACCTAGGTTGTTCTCTTTTAACAATCCTTACGGCGCTTGCCCGGTTTGCACCGGCTTGGGCATGAAGCTGGAAATTGATTTGCGGCTTGTTATTCCTGATGGCAGCAAAACTTTTGCCCAAGGTGTCATAGCAGCAGTCAGCAATAACGTTAACTCTTATTTCATGAAACAAGTTGCTGCAGTATTAGAAAAATATAATTTTGACTTAGACGCAACCTGGAATGAACTGCCAGAAGAATTAAAACAGATACTTCTTTATGGCAGTGATGGTGTAAAATTTGCTTTTCTTTATGAAAATTTGCAAGGTGAAATAAGGCATCATGAAACAGCCTTTGAGGGTATCATTCCATTGCTGGAAAGACGTCATAGAGAGGCTATGTCGGAGAGCATGCGCCTTGACATTGAAAGCTTTATGACCAGTACACCTTGTCCTGAATGCAAAGGAAAAAGATTAAAGCCTGAGGCTTTGGCTGTTCTTATCGGCGGCAAAAACATCTGCGATGTAACATCATTGACCGTCAGAGACTGTATAAAATTTTTCGATACGTTGGAATTGACTGAGAGACAGCAAATCATTGCGCGTCAGATTTTGAAAGAAATTCTTGCCAGATTGCATTTTCTTAATGATGTTGGCCTCGACTATCTGACTCTTGATCGCGCTTCCGGCAGCTTATCAGGCGGTGAGGCACAGCGTATCAGACTAGCGACACAGATTGGTTCAGGCTTGGTCGGCGTTCTCTATATTCTCGATGAACCTAGCATTGGTTTGCACCAGCGTGACAACGGTAAACTGCTGGAAACCCTGAAGCACTTGCGTGACTTGGGCAATACTTTGCTGGTTGTCGAACATGATGAAGAAACAATGTACGCGGCTGATCAGATTATTGATATTGGACCAGGCGCCGGTGAAAATGGCGGGCATGTTGTGGCTCAGGGAACTGTGGAAGAAATCAAGAAAAACAGCAAATCTATTACGGGGCAGTATCTGAGCGGCAGAAAATTTATTGCGGTACCTAAAAAACGCCGTCAGGGAAACGGCAATTTCCTGACTGTCAAAGGCGCGCGTGCCAATAACCTGAAAAATATTGATGTTGTTTTCCCACTGGGTGTTTTGACTGTTGTGACAGGTGTTTCCGGTTCCGGCAAAAGCACCTTGGTTAACGATATCCTTTATAATGCGCTTGCAGCCAAGCTGCACGGTGCACGCCTTCATGCAGCTGAGCATGATGAGATTATTGGCTTGGAGAATGTCGATAAGGTAATTAATATTGATCAGTCGCCGATAGGACGCACGCCAAGGTCAAATCCTGCTACTTATACAGGTGTTTTTGATTTTATCCGTGAACTGTTCAGCAATAGCAACGAAGCAAAGATGCGAGGCTACAAGCCAGGAAGATTCAGCTTTAATGTCAAGGGCGGCAGATGTGAAGCCTGCCGCGGCGATGGCATGAATAAGATAGAGATGCACTTTTTGCCGGATGTTTACGTTCCCTGTGAGGTTTGTAGCGGCTCCAGGTATAATAGAGAAACGTTGGAAGTTCATTACAAAGGGAAGAATATTGCACAAGTTTTGGATATGACCGTTTCTGATGCCTGCGAATTTTTTAAGAACTTGCCGCGCATTCATCGCAAACTGGAAGTTCTGGAGGATGTCGGCTTAGGCTATATAAGGCTTGGTCAGGCTGCGACTACACTTTCTGGCGGCGAGGCACAGCGCGTAAAATTGGCAACTGAACTTTCACGCCGCAGCACCGGCAAAACTATCTATATTCTGGATGAGCCGACTACCGGTCTGCATACTGCTGATGTGCACAAACTGCTCGAAGTTTTACAGCGGTTGGTTGAGGCTGGTGATACTGTTGTTGTTATTGAACATAATCTTGATGTAATCAAGACTGCTGATTATATCATAGATCTTGGCCCTGAAGGCGGCGATAAAGGCGGAACACTTGTTGCCACAGGCACACCAGAAGAAGTGGCAAAAAGCAAAAAGTCTTATACGGCAGTGTATATCAAACAGGTTCTTGATGCAGCAGCTAAGAATGGGTGGACAGAATGAACGAGAAGATTTCCAGAGCATTAGCGGTTTTGCCGGATAGACCTGGTGTTTACCTTATGCGTGATGACAAAGGTAAGATCATCTATGTAGGTAAGGCTGTCGTTCTGAAGAATAGGGTACGCAGCTATTTCAGAAATCTGGCAGCACATACGCCAAAAGTAAAGGCCATGGTTGCCAAAATTGATGATATTGAAACTATCGTTACTGATAATGAGCTCGAGGCACTGATTCTTGAATGTAATCTTATCAAGGAACATCGGCCTCGCTACAATATAAGTCTCAAGGATGATAAAAGCTATCCATACCTGAAAGTAACTGTTCAGGAGCAATACCCAAGGATTTACGTCACCAGAAGGGTTATACGTGATGGTGCCAAGTATTATGGACCATATGCCGATGCTGGCGCGTTGCATGCTACAGTAAAATTAGTCAGAGAATTGTTCCCTCTGAGAAATTGCCGTAAAATGAATCCTGACAGGCCTTGCCTGCAATATCATATTAAACGTTGTCTTGCTCCCTGTGCCGGCTATATCAGCTCTGAAGATTACGGCAAGATGATCAACGCCGTTCTTATGCTTGTGGAAGGTCGTACCAACGAAGTTGTAAAGGATCTTAAACAGCGTATGAAGGAAGCTGCCGAAGATTATAATTTCGAGGAAGCTGCCAGACTGCGTGATCAACTTCATGCAGTGGACAGGCTCAATGAACAGCAAAAAGCGGTCACCAGCGGTGGTGACCAGGATGCAATTGCTCTTGCCAGCGATGATACAGGTACCTGCCTGCAGATTTTCTTTGTGCGCAGCGGCAAGTTGGTAGGCAGGGACAGTTATTTCCTCAGTGCTGAAAACAAGGAAACTAAAGAAGAAATAATAACAGCTTTTCTTAAGCAGTATTATCTTGACGCAACTTTTGTCCCGCGGGAAATTCTGCTGCCAGTTTTGCCGGAAAAAGAAGAGTTGGATCTTCTGACTGAATGGTTAACAGAAAAGGCAAAAAGAAAAGTTGAGCTGCTGAAACCACAGAAAGGTTTAAAATATGAACTATTGAAAATGGTTGCGGAAAATGCGGAAAAGAATTTAGCAGAAAGGCTTCGCAAAGGCCAGATTTCGCTGAAAAGCGAAGAGCAGGCAGCTGAAGATCTTCGCCTTGCCTTATCCTTACCGCAAACACTGGATAGAATTGACTGCTTTGATATTTCTCACACGCAAGGCAGTGAGACTGTTGCATCTATGGTGGTTTTCCGTGATGGCAAACCAAGCAAGCAGGATTATCGGAGATACAAGATTCGTTCAACCGAAGGTAAACCTGATGATTTCAAATCTATGCAGGAAGTTGTTTATAGGCGTTACCGTGATATCAAAGATTTGCCGAGCCTTGTTATCATTGATGGTGGCAAAGGACAGCTTAGTTCGGCACTTGAAGTTATCAGAGGGCTGGGACTGCATGAGCTGCCTGTCATCGGCCTCGCTAAGAGAGAAGAAGAAATTTTTGTAGAAGGCGCGCACGAAAGTATTCTGCTTTCCAAAGATTCTGATGCCTTAAAACTTATTCAGCGTATAAGGGACGAAGCACATCGCTTCGCAATAACCTATCATCGTAAGTTACGAGGCAAGAGGAATCTCGTTTCAATTCTTGATCATATTGAGGGTATTGGACCAAAGAGAAGACAAGCGCTATGGAAACATTTTGGTTCGTTGGAAGCAATCAAAGCGGCTGCACTGGAAGATTTGGCTGGAGTTGAAGGTATGAATAAAGCGATTGCCCAAAAAATTTATGATTTCTTCCGTATGGACTTAGAGGCAAAAAGAGAAACTATTTTGTAATGATAATTAATTGCGAATACCTATGCATTATGTTATAATAACCACGAAGTTCTTTAAAAGGAGTTGACCTTATGGAGAAATGGACTTGTATCGTTTGTGGTTATGTTTATGATGAAGCGGTTGGTGATCCTGACAGCGGTATTGCACCAGGCACAAAATTTGAAGATTTGCCTGAAGACTGGGTTTGCCCGGTTTGTGGTGTTAGCAAGGATCAATTTGAAAAGGCATAATTCTGGGGAAGGATGTTTCGCTTGCGGAGCATCCTTCCTTCTGTGATAATAGGTGGAGGACATCATGTGCGGATTTTTATTGAGGGTTGTTGCCCTGGGTTTGTTCTATTTCTTTTTGTTTGACGCAACAGGTTCACTTCACATTGTTACTTTAGGCGGTCAAATTTTGGGTAGCAGCATCATTGCGCTTGCAGCTGCTTTATTGCACACGGTCAGTAAAAAAATATTTGTAAGAAAAACCATACGTGTTGCTTTTGCTACTGTTTGCACAGCAATCATAAGTTATTTGACAATCAAGCTTCTTCCGGGTTATATTGTTTCCGATATTGCCGGCGCAACACTTGTTATTTTGCAAATTTGTCTGGCGGCAGCAATAATTGGTTTCTTGATAGAAGATAGGTAAAAAAGAGAGGTAAAATAGTGGGAATTAAGTTAATTGCCAGTGATATGGATGGCACACTACTGAATGATGAGGGAAAAATTTCTGAACGCAATGCAGCAGCGATTCGCAAAGCTCTTGATGCAGGGGTGATATTCACCATTGCTACTGGCAGAATGTATTGTTCCATTGAACCTTATGCTGAAAAACTGGGGCTGGATGTGCCGCTGATTGCCTATAACGGCGCTTATGTCAAAGGCTCCCTGTCCAAAGAGGTTTTGTATGATTCACCGCTTGATTATGAAACTTCTCTATCGGTGCTTGATTACTGCAGACAGAAAAACTATTATGTTCAGGCCTACGTTGATGATACATTATTAGTAAAAGAGACAAGTGATTTTGCCCAAATGTATGCAAGTTTTGCCGGTGTAGAATTTGTAGCTCTGGGAGAGCGCTTTTACAAACTGGCTAAAGCACCGCACAAATTGCTTTTGATGACTGCCCCGGGCAGGAATGCAGAAATCAAACAAGAATTGACGGAAGAATTTGGCAATAAAATTATGATGACGAATTCTTTCAGTGATTTTTTGGAAGTAATTAATCCTGAAGTAAGCAAGTGGAACGCCGTTAAGGCATTAGCCGAACAAAATGGCATTGATTTGCGTGATACTATGTGTATTGGCGATTCGAACAATGATTTCGAAATGATTTCCAGTGCAGGTTTGGGCGTTGCTGTTGCCAATGCCAACGACCGCATCAGGAATGCGGCAAAAATGGTAACGGCTGCTAATAACGGAGACGGCGTAGCATTGGCCATTGAAACTGTTTTGGCGCAGCAAATTTTAGTTGAAGATTAGAGAAGATAATTGTTTAGGTTTTATAACCGCAGCAAATGCTGCGGTTATTCTTTTTTTTTGTAACGTTAACCTGCACAATTATAGTGGTTGACGATACAAAAAGGCAGTGCTATAATCTAAACGTTAACTAAAATAAATAAAAGGTTTACGGAGGCGCTTGGAATGATAATAGAGTATGCAGAGAAAGTTCTGAAAGGCGGAGAAATTACCAGGGAGGAAGCTGTTAAGCTGATAAACGTGCCGGATCAGGACACTATGCTGCTTTTGGCTATGGCTGACAGGATCAGACAGAGGTTTAACGGTGATGAAGTCGATGTTTGCGCTATTGTTAATGCAAGAAGCGGACGCTGCCCAGAGAATTGCAAATTCTGTGCTCAATCAGCACATTACCATACAGGTGTTACGGAGTATCCACTTTTGTCAGTAGAAGAACTTGTTGCAGCAGCAAAAAAAGCCAAAGCAGCCGGAGCGGTACGTTTTTCTATTGTTACCAGCGGACGTGGGCAGAGTAAAGCTGATGACTTCGAAAACATTTTGCAGGCTCTTATAAGGATAAAAGAAGAAGTTGGCATCGAGATTTGTACATCTTTAGGAATTTTGACGCCTGAGCAGGCAATTAAGCTCAAAGAAGTTGGCGTTACCCGTTATCATGCCAATATTGAAACTGCTCCCAGTCATTTCCCGGATATTTGCAACACACATTCCTATGAGGATAAAATGTCAACCATTCAAGCAGCGAAAGAGGCTGGTATACGTGTGTGCTCCGGCGGTATTCTCGGACTGAACGAAACGCCTGAGCAACGCGTAGAAATGGCTTTCGAACTGAAACGTCTTAACATAGATTCGATTCCACTCAACTTATTAAATCAGATTGAAGGAACTCCTTTTGAAAATAATAAAAGTTTGACTCCCCTGGAAATTTTACGTGCTTTTGCGGTCTTCCGTTTTATTCTGCCCAAGGCGCTTATTCGCACTGCCGGCGGGCGTGAAGTAAACCTGCGTGATTTGCAGGCCTTGGCTTTGAATGGCGGCATGAATGGCATTATGGTTGGCGGTTATCTGACAACCGGCGGTCGCAGACCGGAAGATGACAAGACAATGTTAAAAGATTTGGGAAGACCATTAACAAAGCCACAGATATAAGAAGGGGGAAGAGAAAATGCTTTTCAGTGTAAAGATGCGTGCCGCCCAAGGTGGTGCCCACGAAAAGGGAGGACGGCATATTTCTGGTGCTGAGCGCATTTTAAGTGAGCCCGGCTTGGAGAAAACTGTATTAAGCATGCTGGACAGAGCGCGGACACACCAAAGAGGTAAGGCCGATTTCATCAGCATTCGGATAGAAGAAGTAAAAAATGAAGATATTGTTTATAAGCCCCTGTTGCCCATGGAAAGTTTTGAAGCAGCTGATGTTTCTGAGGGTCATGCTGTAGCTATTACAGAACTTGAAAAGGCCGGAGTCACAAGAGCGGCAGCTCAAAATGGTATTTCAGCGTTGTTGTCTTTACCTGATAGTTTACGTGGCGCAATGATATTCGATGCAGTCAGCGGCAAGCGTCTGGACGGACTAGGCCAGCGCGGTGTGCGCGTAAGCAAAATGGATTGCGCTGATTCAGCGGATTACGAAGCGGATCTGGAGAGACGCGGTCTTAGTGGTGAACATGTACGCGAAGCTCTGGTGCTTGCTTCCAAGGTTGCAGGTGCGGATGACATTATTGCTGAATTATGCTGGTCCGATGACCCGGATTATGTAACAGGCTATGTAGCTTCAAGCAAATTTGGCTATAAAAGGATACCGGTGATGAAAGAGATGGGCAGCCCGGTCGGCGGTAGAATTTTTTTCGTCAAAGAAGGGACAGACCTTAATAGTTTGTGCTCATATTTGCAGGAACAAGCTGTTCTAATCAGTCTGGGAGGTGAAGAGAACGTCTAAGTTGGAAGAAGAACTCAAAGCAGAATTAGATCTGATAGAGAAACGTGGCCTGACCAGAAAAATCAAGAACCTGCGTTTTCTTGATCCTGTAAGGGCGGTTGCTGAAGACGGCAAAGAGTATGTGGTTTTTTCCAGTAATAACTATTTAGGTTTGACCCATGCTCCAGAAGTGATTGAAGCGGCCAAAGAAGCAAATAATTACGGAACCGGTTCCGGCGGCGCTAGACTAACTACCGGCGGGCATTTTGAAGCAGGTATTTTGGAAAAAAAGCTTGCAGATTTCAAACATACCGAAAAAGCGTTGATTTTTAATACTGGTTATATGACCAACCTTGGGGTACTTTACGGCCTGGTCAAACATAAAGATGTTGTTTTTAGTGATGAGCTGAATCATGCGAGCATTATTGACGGCGCGAAAATCAGCAAGGCAACGGTTAAAGTGTACAAACATGCGGATGTGGCTGATTTGGAACGGTTATTGAAAGAAGACGCAACTGAGGGCAACAGATTTATTATTACCGATGGTGTCTTCAGCATGGATGGAGATATTGCTCCTTTGCCCGATTTGGTTAAGCTGGCAGAAAAATATGAGGCTACGCTGATTGTCGATGATGCCCATGCTGTTGGTGTCATTGGTGATGATGGCAGCGGCACATCGGCACACTTTGGCTTGCAGGGGAAAGTTGACTTGCAGGTAGGTACCATGAGCAAGGCTTTGGCGGCAGAGGGTGGTTATGTAGCAGGGAAGAAAATTTTCATAGACTATCTAATCAACAAGTCACGACCCTTCATTTTTTCTACGGCACTTGCGCCAGCACCAGCCGCAGCTGCAGCTGCGGCTCTTGACTTGCTGATAAAGAACAAAGAAATTTATTTGCAAAGACTTTGGTCAAATACTGTTCGGATGCGGCAACTTCTGGAGAATGCCTGCATTCCGCTGGTAGAGGGAGAAACCCCAATAATACCTATCATGGTAGGAGAAGCTTCGCTGGCAAGCGAAATTGCTGGGGCTTTAGCAGAAAAAGGCGTATTGATATCCGCCATTCGCCCACCAACTGTGGCGCAGGGGCAGAGTCGTCTGCGGCTTACGGTTACAGCGGCACATACTGAAGAACAGCTCGCCCATGCAGCAGACCTAATAATTAAAGTATGGCAGGATGCAAAAAGAAAGAGGGCTTAGAGATGATTGCAATCGGGATAACGGCTACTGATACTGACATGGGCAAAACAATGGTCAGCGGTGCATTAGCCGCTGCCTTTAACATGCGAGGGTTGAAGGCAGGAGTTTTTAAACCGGCAGCCTCAGGCTGTGTAAGAATGGAAGATGGCAAGTTATTGTCGACGGATGCCGACTTTTTGATGACTTGTGCTGGTATTGATAAAGATGAGCAAGTAAAAGTAGTCCCGTATGTTCTGGAAGATGCTTTGTCACCGGCACAGGCAAGCCGCCTGGCTGGTATAAAGATCGAACCTGCGGTCATGACAAGGAAAGCTGTCGAGATGATTGAAAGCAAGCAGATAACTGTTGTGGAAGGTGTCGGTGGTATTTCTGCTCCCCTTACGGATGATTATCTTGTCAAAGATTTTTTTAAGGAAATCAATGTTCCTGTACTGGTAGTTGTAAAATCTATTTTAGGCAATATCAATCACGCTGTGTTGACCGTAGAATATGCCAAAAATCATGGACTTAATGTTTTGGGCCTGATTGTTAACTGCTGGGACGAAGATTCGGCTGGAGTTTTAGAACAAAGCAATCTTTACTATTATGAAAAACTCACAGGAGTGCCTATTTTGGGCAAATTACCAGTTATAGACGAGAAACTTATTAAAGACGGTGACGTTGCTGAAATTGCTTCTATAGTAGAAAAAACCGTTGCCATAGATAAAATCATCGGTTTGGCGGGAGGAAAAGCAAGTGAATAAATGGGAAAAACTGGACAAAGATTATATCTGGCATCCTTTTACGCAGATGAAGGGCTGGAACGAAAATGAACAACTGGTTATTGAACGCGGTGAAGGCGTAAAATTATACGATACTGAAGGGCGCAGCTATTACGATGGCATTTCTAGTTTGTGGGTAAATATTCATGGTCATCACAGGCCGGAGATAGATCAGGCAATCAAAGATCAGCTTGAGCAGATTGCCCATTCTACTTTGCTGGGCCTAATTAATAAACCTTCCGCAGAATTTGCTGAGAAATTAGTAGAAGTAGCACCTGCCGGTTTAAATAAAGTATTTTATTCAGATGACGGTTCAACAGCTGTCGAAGCGGCAGTAAAAATAGCCTTTCAATACTGGCAGCATAAAGGTCGGCCTGAAAAGCAGGGTTTTATAAACTTAGGGGACTCCTATCACGGTGATACGGTAGGAGCTGTCAGCGTCGGCAATATTGATGTTTTTCACAAGGTTTATAAGCCCTTGCTTTTCGGCACATCAAAGATGACTTGTCCGTCCTTTTACCATAATAAAATAAAAGGTCTGGCAAGCGAAGAAGCTTTCCTGAAATATTGCCTGGATGAAATTGAAACCTATCTTAAAGAACATTCTGACACAACAGCGGCAATGATAATTGAACCTTTAGTGCAAGCTGCGGCTGGCATGTTGATGCAGCCAAAAGGCTACATCAAAGGCGTCAGGGAGCTAACCCAAAAATATGACATTCTTCTGATTGTGGACGAAGTTGCAACCGGTTTCGGCAGAACGGGCAAAATGTGGGCTTGCGACAACGAAGGAATAAGCCCTGATCTGATGACCTTATCTAAAGGCATAACGGCAGGTTATCTGCCGCTTGGTGCAACTTTGGTAACTGATGAAATATATGATGCCTTTTTAGGTGAACCAACAGAATACAAAACTTTTTATCATGGACATTCTTATACGGGAAATCCACTGGCCTGTGCTGCTGGTCTTGCCAGTCTGGAGATTTTCAATAAAGAGGATATCATAGCTAATTTACCGCCAAAAATGGATGTAATTGCCAAGCATATGACAAAAATGAATAAAATGAAATATGTTGGTGATGCAAGACAATGCGGCATGTTGGCAGGTATTGAGCTTATGCATGATAAAGAAAAGAAAGAACCATTTGCAGCAGAATTGCAGATGGCAGGCGGCATTTGCCAGGCAGCCAGAAAATACGGTTTAATCGTTAGAAATATCGGCGACGTTATCATATTCATGCCACCGCTTGCCAGCACTAAAGAAGAGATAGAGATAATGCTGGACAAGCTTGAAAAAGCTATGGAAGAAGTCTTTGCCAGAATTGCTTCTGGCAATCAAACCAATTTTTCCGATCCCTGTGCGTTTTAACAAAGAGTCTGAAACATTTTAAAATGTTTCAGACTCTTTGTACTTAGCATAAAGCACAGTAATTGTCCTTTTCATTGGTTGAGTAAAATAGTATACTATATTTAATGTACTTAGATATTGAAAGAACTGCTTTTTATAAAGACCAGGTACGTTTTTAGAGAGCGGAGGTGATTTTATGAGCGATTCAAGAATTTTAATTATTACAGGAATGTCCGGTGCCGGCAAAACGCAAGTTATGAGAACTTTGGAAGATCTTAATTATTTTTGTGTTGATAATCTGCCGCCTGCCTTGATTCCAAAATTTGCCGAACTTTGTATGCAAACTGAGGGCAAAGTAAATCGTATTGCTTTTGTCATTGATATTCGCGGCGGAGAATTTTTCGAGGAAATGGTTGGCGTTTTAGATGAAATGAAGCTTAACGGTATGAAGTATGAGCTTCTGTTTCTTGATGCCAGTGATGAAGTCTTGATCAGAAGATATAAGGAAACCAGACGTAGGCACCCGCTAGCTAATGAGGGCAGCCTAAGCCAGGGCATAACAAAGGAAAGAGAAAAGGTTGGTAATGTAAGAGCCAAAGCAACACATATTTTGGATACCACAAACACTACGACAACAGACCTTCGGGATAAAATTATTGCACTTTATGGCAGTGGTGACAGTTTTTCCAAGATGAATGTTATCATACAATCGTTCGGTTTTAAGCATGGCATACCGCTTGATTGTGACATGATGTTTGATGTTCGGTTCTTACCTAATCCTTTTTACGTTCCAGAGTTGAAAATGCTCACAGGTAATGACCAGGAGGTAATAACGTATATCTGGAATTATCAGATTACACGTGAGTTTACCAAAAAGCTTGAGGATATGGTTTTGTTTTTATTGCCGGAATATCAGAAAGAAGGTAAAAGCCAGTTTAGTATTGCCATTGGCTGTACAGGAGGTAATCACCGCTCGGTATTCATAGCAAATAAACTGCGGGACTTCTTACGTGAACATGATTATGAGGCGCAGGTCTCACACCGTGATCTTGATAAAAAATAATTCGGGAGGATTCTATGGGCTGGATTAAGTGGTTATGGCCGGGTATGAATTTAAAACGTTGGTTGTTTTTATTTACAATCGGCGCGGTCTTTTCTGCTATCGGCATAGCCTTAGTATTCAATTATCAATTTATAGGTTTCATCGAAGAACTATTGTTCCGGATGATGTATATGGCAACGGGCGAGTATTACAAGGCAATTTCGATGGCTGGTGGTATTTCGATTCTTTTGATTGGTCTGATTGTTATGTTCTATGCTACCAGACAGATTATTCACTCAGTTATGGAATCTGTGCTGCCAGGCGAGAATACATCTTTGATGGAACGAATTTTCAGGCAGCGCAAATTGAACAAAGGGCCGGCGATAACTGTTGTTGGCGGCGGTACAGGCCTTTCCGTTCTTTTGCGTGGTATGAAATATATAACTCATAATTGCACAGCAGTTGTTTCAACTGCTGATAATGGTGGTTCTTCCGGGCGCTTGCGCCAAGAGCTGGGGATTATACCTCCTGGTGACCTGCGTAACTGCTTGGTTGCTTTGGCAGATACAGAGCCATTGATGGAGAAGGTCATGCAGTATCGTTTCAAAGGCGATACTCCATTGGCTGGCCATAATCTTGGTAATTTGTTCATTGCTGCTTTGGCTGAAGCTGAAGGCAGTATGGAAGCCGGCTTGGTGGCCGTAAGTGAAATCCTGAAGGTAAGAGGGCATGTGGTGCCTTCTACACTAGAAAATGTTAATTTGATGGCAGAGATGGCTGATGGCACAATTGTCAAAGGCGAGTCAGAAATATCGTTGGCGCAAAAGAGAATTAAAAAATTGGAAATTATTCCGTCGGATGCCAAAGCAACTCAAGGGGCGATTTCTGCGATCATGAAAGCAGATGTCTTGATTTTTGGTCCTGGCAGCCTTTATACAAGTGTAATTGCCAATATGTTGGTGCCTGAAATAAAAAAAGCTATTATTGAGTCGAAAGCTGTTAAGATTTATGTCTGCAATGTCATGACCCAACCTGGGGAAACCGATGGTTATGGTGCTTATGAACATGTAAAAGCGATTGTTGACCATGTTGGCGAGCAATTTCTTGATTATGTAGTAGTCAACAGCCAACGTGTTACCGCTGCACAGCTTGCTATGTACCAGGAAAAGGGCTCTATGCCTGTATCGCCTGATGTTGAGCAAATTCGTCAGCTTGGTATAGAGGTAGTAGCCAACAGCTTAATCAGTACTACTGATTTTGTCAGACATAACCCTGTTAAACTCGCACAGACTATTATTTCTTTAGTATATCGTCTGCGGCTTTTCGGCAAAGGAATGCAATTTTTTGATTATGTCTTTGTCCGCCAAAGCATAAGAAACCTGGAAAAAAATAAACGTGGGGAGTAGAATGGTGTCTTTTTCAAATGAAGTCAAAAACGAACTGGCCAGGATTGAAGGACAAAAAAGCTGCTGTGATAAAGGTGAATTGTATGGTCTGCTGAAAATGAGCGGCGCAATTGTTTTGAGCGGCAGAAATATAGGCATTCACTTCTCAACAGAAAATGCCGCTTTGGCGAGAAGGATGCTGCAACTTCTGAAAACTAACTTCAAACTCCAGACAGAGGTTGTAATAACGCGTTCCAGGCGTCTGAAGAAAAATAACCGCTATCAGGTTAGGGTTCTGCCATCGCCAGAGGTCAGTATGGCTCTTGAGACACTTCAACTTTTAACAAGCATTGCAGAAGGAAAAGCTAAACTTCTTTCTTCCAACTGTTGCCGCAGGGCTTTTTTACGGGGGGCCTTTATGGCTGGAGGCTCTGTAAGCAGACCTGCCGGTGATTATCATCTGGAAATGGTTACAGGTAACTATGAATTTGCGGAATTGATCCGGAGTATAATTCACTCTTTTTCTATGCCGGTTAAAATGACTGACAGGAAAGGTGAGTATATTGTTTATCTTAAAGAAGGAAATGCGATAACATCTTTTCTTTCGGTAATTGGTGCCCATCATGCCTTGATGGAATTTGAAAATGTGCGTATAATTAAAGAAATGCGCAATAATGTTAACCGTATTGTCAATTGCGAAACAGCTAATTTGAATAAAACCGTACAAGCAGCCGTTCATCAAATTGAAAGCATTAAGTATATAGGTGAAGTTTTAGGGCTTTCTAAATTACCGTCTACTTTGCGAGAAACTGCAGAAATGCGTCTTGCTTATCCGGAAGCATCTTTGACCGAGCTTGCCGATATGGCAACAGGCAAAATAGGTAAATCCGGAATTAATCATAGGCTGAAAAAATTGGAACAGATAGCTAAAGATTTGGGGATGACTGATTGATGTCAAGAGTGGTCAAGATTATTCTTTGTGTTTTTGGATTTTTTGTAGTTATTGGTACTGCTTTATATGCGGATTTTGCAAAATTTTGTAATCGAAGCGTTCCTGTTTTTGCTTATCACAGGATTACTACCAATAAGGATATTTACAGCATGCCGCCTGATGTTTTTGAGTCACAAATGAAATATCTTCATGATAATGGTTATAAAAGTATCAGCCTTAATGAATTCGTAAATAAGAGAGCAATGGGTCCTGATGCCTTTAATAAAAATTTTGTTATAACTTTTGATGATGGTTATTGCGATAACAATCGTGTAGCTATGCCTATAATGAAAAAATATGGTTATACAGGCACAATCTTCATCGCTATAAAGTATATGGCTTGGCCTGGGTATGTGACCTGGGAGGACGTAGTCAGCTTGAAAGAGAATGGTTGGGAAATTGGTTCCCATACTTATAATCATGTTGCTTTGGCAAAGTCTAAGCCTGAGGAACTTGAAGCCGAGCTAAAAAATTCGAAAGAGTTTTTAAATAAGTTTGATCCTGGCTTTAATGTAAATACAATTGCTTATCCTTTCGGTAGCTATAATGATGATGTTTATAGCGCACTGGCAAAGAATGGTTATGTCGCTGCTGCGACTGGTATTGACGGTGTTAATACTGTAGATACACCTGTTTACCAGCTGTATCGTGTCAATATCTTTAATGATGGTAAGGATGTAAAAATGTTTGCTAAGCGATTGCTGTGGGCACAGATTAGTAGTTGGACTCGTTCTTACGGTCTTGATATCACTAAAGCCCGCAGGTTCTTTTAGTCAAAAAGATAATAGTACTTGCAGTATTAGCTAAAAAAATATAAAATAATACTAATTCAAGAATACATCGGAGGTGTTCATAATGAAAAAACATATTAAAACCGTGAATAAAGCTATGTTGAACAAAACTTTAAAAACCGGTGGTTGCGGAGAATGCCCGGCTTCCTGCCAATCAGCTTGCAAGACTTCCTGCACTGTTGGCAACCAAGTTTGCGAAAAACAATAATGAGTGTTTGAAGCACTTATGCTCCCTGCCAGCGCAGGGAGCTATTTTTCTGTAAAAGAAAGGCGGAAAGTTTAATTGCTGATTCATAAAATGAAACTGGACGACAATATGGCCGTTCTTGATATTAATAGCGGTGCTGTTCATCTAGTTGACGAAATAATCTACGATGTTCTGGATGTTTTTAACGGTGAAAATGACGAAGAAACCATTAGGGCTTTTGCCGGCCGTTATCCTGATGAAGAACTCAGGGAAGTTCTGGCAGAGCTGCATGAATTAAAAGATGAAGGTCTTTTGTTTTCGCCCGAATACCCTGTGCCTGATACTTTTAGCGAAGAACCGGTCCTTAAGTCCCTTTGTTTGCATATTGCTCATGATTGTAATCTTCGCTGCGGTTATTGTTTTGCTGGTACTGGCGATTTTGGCGGCAAGCGTGAATTGATGAGCAAAGAAATTGCTGAAAAGGCAGTAGAATTTGCCATCGAAGGCAGCAAAAAAAGGCATAATCTTGAACTGGATCTGTTTGGCGGCGAGCCATTGGTCAATCCTGAGGTTGTTCGTCATGTAATAAATTATGTGCGCAAGCGTGAGAAGGAAACAGGTAAGAACATCAAACTTACTTTAACGACCAATGGTACTTTATTGAATGATGACATTATAGAGTTTTTGAATGAAAACCGCGTAATGCTGGTCTTGAGTCTGGATGGTAAAAAAGAAACCCACGATGAAATGCGGCCTTTCCCAAATAAAACAGGCAGTTACGATTCAGCTGTACGTGGCTTTAAGAAAGTAATAGAAAGTCGTGAAGGCAAGAACTACTATTTGCGGGGAACTTATACCCATTATGATGTACATTTTGCTGATTCAGTACTCGATATGACGAAGGTAGGCAAGGAAATTTCTGTCGAGCCTGTCGTAGGTATTGATGAACCCTATGTGCTGACAGAAGATGATTTGCCAGTAATTATGGCAGAATATGAAAAATTGGCTAGAATTTATCTGCAAAGAAGGCGAGAAGGCAACCCTTTTGATTTCTTCCACTTCAATGTAGCGCTAGATAACGGCCCGTGTGTTGCTAAGAGACTTGCTGGCTGTGGTGCCGGTCATGAATACTTTGCAATAACACCAGAAGGCGATATTTATCCTTGTCATCAATTTGTTGGCAGGGAAGAATATAAATGCGGAACTCTCGATACTGGCGTGGTTAAACCTGAGCTTGTTAAAAAGTTCCGTCATATGCACGTAATGAACAAACCTGCCTGTCGTGAATGTTGGGCAAGGTTTTTCTGCAGCGGCGGCTGTCATGCCAATGCTGATCTTATTAATGGAGATATCAGCAAACCTTATGAATATGGCTGTAAGTTGCAGAAAAAACGTCTTGAATGTGCAATAATCATACAATCCTTGTTGGCAGCAGATGCCCAGGAAGGCGGCTCTGATTTGCGCCCGACCATTGATAATTTTAAGTATAAGGTTGAGAAATAGGTCATGATTTGTCTGCCGCATCTTAGCGGCAGACAAAATTTCAAATAAACTTACGTAAGGGGGTTGCCAAAGGGCATAAAAACTGGTATTATAAATAAGCCGTCGGGTGAGAGCCACTGAATGAGCCGAAAAAAGTTCAAAAAAGTGCTTGACTCCGAGATGAAATTGTAATATACTGTA
>Ga0228535_1000537_pt1 | contig 101161 bp, 92 predicted proteins | sample SJ1metagenome_FD_168457 | JGI IMG/M metagenome (GOLD analysis project Ga0228535, IMG submission 168457) | Enriched culture of PCE-dechlorinating microbial communities from Ithaca, New York, USA - SJ1 | ecosystem: Engineered > Modeled > Simulated communities (microbial... > Unclassified | place... | reverse complement strand
TGGTGCATTCCTTTGTGCTTGCATCAGAAAAATTACGAGCTGTCCACTTTTGAGCTTTATGCCAGAAGGATATTTTGCTGTCCACTTTTGAAGTTTATAAGTGTCCACTTTTCAACTTTTGCTAACAGACCGAATTTCTGTTTGAGAACTTTTACCCCATTCCCCAAAAAGAAACCTTTTGATCTGCATTGGGAAATTTCGATTTGAGAATTACCGAAGGAGATCTTGAAAGAAACGAACAGGTTTAACAAAAAACGCGATCCAAAATAGATCGCGCATTCGTATGGGCCCGGCAGGATTCGAACCTGCGACCAAGCGGTTATGAGCCGCGCGCTCTGCCACTGAGCTACGGGCCCGGCATCAGCCAGCGCGAAAATTATAACATCGAATACGTCCAAACAAAGAAGCGGAAGGAAACAATTTAAGAAAACAGAGATGCATTGAACAAGGTTTGCCTCTCCGTTTGTCATAGGTTATTGTGTTTCATTCATTTTGACCATAACTATTCTTTTCTTTTTTAATGCTTATAATAAGTAAAAAGGTGGCTCATGAATGTTCTTATTACTGGATATCTTGGATCAATTTCCCCAAGTCTAATTGAAGAATTATCGAAAGATAAAGAGAATAAACTCATTTTGGCAGGCGAGAAAATCGACGAAATAAAAGGTAGATTTCCTGACGTTATTTCACACGACATGGATCTTACTGACCCTTTATTTTCAGAAATCTTGAAATCCAGCAATCTAGACGTCATTATCTTCATTCCATTAAGAGAAGAGCAACTGCTTTCCGGTGAAAAGCAAATAGCGGGCCGTTTACTAGATATCTTAATAAAAACCCTCGAACACTGTAAAAACAAAACAGATATTTGGTATATCCTGATTTCTTCCACAGAAGTATATGAAAAGATCGAAATAAAACAAGCCTCGAACGAGAATCACCTTCTCGAAACAGCTTTGAATAAAAATATCCTCTTAACGTGTGAACAATATTTACAATATTACAATCAGTTTTTCGGTCTCAACACCTCTATTGTCCGTGTGCCTTTCGTATACGGTTCTGCGGAAACCAGATCCATTTTGAGAGATATCATTGAGAGCTGCCAAAAAGAAGAACTTGTCGCCATTCCTGCCAGTAAAGATACGGTATGCGGTTTTATACATTCTAAGGATGTTGCAGATTTTGTACACCGTTTATTGGCTGAAGAGTATTATCACGAATACAAGGTATTCAACCTTCCTCCCTCAGATAGAATTTCAGCCGGAGATTTGACTCATGCTCTTGGAACTTACTTTCCGAAAGTTAAATTTACCTTTCAAAAGAATAAAAATTTCTCAACGAAATCAATTGAAGGAATCCTTTCTCGACAGGAATTTGATTGGACACCAACGAATACCTTGCACGACAGCCTTGAACACATTGTCAGAAGTGTAAAAAAGATCCCTGCCACCGAGTTAAAAGGCTTTGATAAGATCAAGCAGAAAATATCAAAACACCCAAACGTCCTGAAATGGGTGGAGGTTATTTTAGGGGGATGTGTCATGCAAGCCTTGATCCATCTTACAGGAACATTCATCCAATTTAAATACATCGATTTTCGTTTGTTGTACGTCATTTTAATAGGGTCAGCTTATGGAATTCGTTTTGCCCTTTTAGCTTCGGTGATAGCTGGTGTTTCAAACCTATATAGCTGGTATCAACTCGGGCTGGATTGGGAATTGCTTGTTTATCACGTGGAAAATTGGCTTCCCATTGCACTATACCTGATCTCTGGTTCAGTTATTGGATATGTATGGGATAAGAAAGAAAACGAGATCAATTTTACAAAAAAGCAAGTTGGCTTGATGCAGGAAAAATATGCGTTTCTCTATAACATTTTCGAAGATATCCGCAAAACGAAGGATAAACTTCGCGAACAGTTGATCGGATACCGCGATAGCTTTGGTCGAATCTATTCAATTACGCAAGAATTGGACTCTCTCAATGCAAATGATGTGTTTTTAAAAGCTCTGGAGATCCTGGAAGATGTGATGAATAACAAAAGCATTGCTATCTATTCCATTGAAAAAACCAAGCAGTTTGCCCGCCTGGAAGTGAATTCTGCCCCCATGTCACAACAGATTTCAAAGTCATTGAACCTGTCTGATTTCCCGAAAGCACTTGACTTTATCAACAAAGGCGAGATATTTGATAATAAAATGCTCTTGTCTGCATACCCTTCTTTGATCGCACCTCTGATGAAAGACGAACAGCCAGAAGGCTTAATATTCATCTGGGATCGCGCTTTTGATCAGTTTTCAATGTATTATTTGAACTTATTTAAAGTCCTCAGCGGATTGGTGCAATCATCCTTGGTACATGCAATTTTATTCCGAGAAGCCAACCTCGAAAAATGGTATATTCCATCTACCAGGATCCTCGAACCTGCTTTATTTAAAGAAACCCTGCAAATCAAAACTGCCATGCAGGACCGTAACATCAGCAGATTTCAAGTTTTACGCATCGAAAGAGGGAATTTAGGCTGGGTCGAATTCGATAAAATCTTACAGAAGGGGATTAGAACAAGCGACTATGCAGGTCTCCTTAGTAAAGAGGGGCCTGTTTGCCATGTTATCCTCTCTCAAGCTGAAGAAACGAATATCGCGTTGATTGTGACACGATTAAAGAAATTGGGATTGGAATGCAAACTGATCGAAAGTAGCAGCATTGGGAATGCCTAATTCTACCTTATTCATTCTTTTATTCATTCATTTCGTTTCTGTTATGGTTTACGTGATCTTCATACTCTTGGGCAGATCAAACCATCAAAAAGAATTCATCCCGATATTATTCTTTATTCCTTTTTTTGGAGTATTAGCCGCATTGATTATTGACATGTATTACAAGGCTGAAGGGCATAATCAAAATCCTATTGAAATCTACCAATTATCGCCTGGCGAGAACATTTACTGGAGACCTATTGAAAATCGAAAAGAGAACATCAACTTGATCCCTCTGGAAGAAGCCATTTCTTTAAATGATACGAAAACACGTCGAAAGTTAATGCTTGAATCACTGTATGATAATCCATCCAAATTTATTGATGTCTTACTGGTCGCAAGAACAAATGATGATATTGAAACCGTTCATTATGCTTCAACCACCATTTCAAAAATACAACGAGATTTTCAGATAGAGCTTCAAAAGCTATCCGTAGCCATTGAAAAAAATCCGGAAGACATACAATTGTTAGACACATATATTGAGGTCACCCAAGACTATATCAATAGTGACATTCTCGAAGAATATCTATTAAAACGCCAACGATTAATGTTTAAAGAGATATTAGATAGACGAATCGAAAAAGCCGGGATTACCAAGAACATTTTATTTTCAAGGATCGATAATAATTTAGCGTTAAAAGATTTTCAATTCGCATACGATGATTGCATATCGCTGCTCAACCTTTGGTCTGATGACGAACATGTCTGGACAAAAACAATCCAGGTATGTGTAGAAAGCAACGACCCTGAAAGGTTAAAGAAGGTGCTCGATAAAACAAAGAAATTGAACATCCAATGGAGCGCCGCAAACAGAGCATTGATCTCAACCTGGCAAGAAGGTGTTCAATGAAGAACAGCACCGTCAGTTTTTCTTGGTTACTGATACCAATATTAATTCTTTCCACCATTGGGTTTGGGCTTCTTGTTGAGCGATCCGGAATCCCCTACAAGGCTGAGTCTTCACCTCTTTCATTTCTCAATCCCATGACAACGACCCAGCCCCCTGTAGAGAGTGAACAAAAAAATGATTGCCTCGTACTATATGATTCGGAAAGCGATGTCGATCTAAAGCAATTTACCATCGTGAAAGACACCCTGGATAGCATGCGGGTTGGTTATGATTTTTTTAATGTTGCAGAAATTGCAAGTACTTTCCCATTAGCCCTTGAGAACTATGAAACGATCGTGATCACTTTTTATGCTCTTGATGCGATCAGTCAGCAAATCGTTGATATTACACGCTGGGTCGAAAATGGCGGACGTTTATTGATAACCATCAGACCGGATATTTCCGAGTCCTTTAACGCCATCTACCGGAAATTGGGAATCGTATCATACGACGACAGTGGTACCCAACCCATCTCTGAAATTGAATTCATTAGCGATCTTTTTCCGGGGATGAAATCACAAACTCTGGACGTCGGTTCTGTGAACAATTCAAGTCTCGTTCTGCAATTAGAGAAAAGCGCACACGTGCATTTACGAAGTCTTGATGCCAGCAAAACACCCATTTTATGGGATTATGATTTCGGAAAAGGGCGATTCGTTGTGATCAATTCAGACCAATTTGCCAATAAATATGATCGAGGCATGATTTGCGCTGCTTATAGTCTCCTATACGACACGTTCATTTATCCGGTCATAAATAGTTCTATGGTCTTCATCGATGATTTTCCGGCTCCTATTCCCGAAGGAATCAATGATTTAGTTTTTCAAGAGTTTGGCAGAGATATAGAGAGCTTCTACATCAACATTTGGTGGCCCGATATGAAGGATTTCGCTCGTAGATACGGTCTTAAATATACTGGGCTTCTTATTGAAACTTACAATGATAAGACATCTCCCTCTTTCATTGAAGAAACGTCCGTTGAGCAATTTTCTTATTTTGGTAGTTCTTTATTATCGATTGGGGGAGAAATAGGATTACACGGCTATAATCACATTCCTTTCGCCATAAGCATAGACGAAACAATAGCAGAATTAGGATACCCTATTTGGACTTCCTTTGATTCGATCCACTTATCATTGGAAGCGCTTAAAACATTTGCTGAATCACTTTTTCCCGAACAGCAATTTATTACTTATGTACCCCCTTCGAATATCCTCGATCCAGAAGTGCGCACATGGCTGCCCACGGTATTTCCTGATATTAAAGTGATCTCCTCCTCTTATCTACCAGATGAGAATTCTGATGCGTATTATGTTCAGGAATTCAAAGAAGCACCTGATGGAATTATTGAGGTGCCTCGTATTATCTCTGGTTATGAATTCGCATCAATCATGCGCTGGGAAGCAGCAAGTGAACTGGTTCTTCACTATGTCAATTCACAATTCATTCATCCTGATGATGTGCTTGATGAGCGAAGAAGTTCAGGATATGGGTGGGGATACCTTCGAGATAATCTCGAGCAATATTTTATATGGTTAGAAGGAGCGGCTCCTGAAATAAGACAAATGACCGCAAGTGAGGGAGGGAAAGCGGTTCAACGTTTTTCTCGGTTAGAGCTTAATACAAATTGTGAAAATACCACCTGTACCATTCAACTTGGCAACTTCTATGATGAAGCGTGGTTGTTAATGCGCACATCCTCTACCCCAACCAATATTATTGGTGGAACGATCAGCGAAGTTACGCCAAGCCTTTATTTGATCGGCGCAGAAAGTGCGCAGGTTAAAATTGCCTTCGAGGAGTGATCATTGAAAATTTGCCTGTTTTTAGAGGGAAGTTATCCATACGTGCAGGGAGGTGTTTCAACCTGGGTAGATGGATTCATTCGAGCATTACCACGAAATGAGTTTATTTTATGGACGATTGTTGACTCTCCTTCAAGAAAGGGAAAGTTTAAATATCAAATCCCTTCCAATGTACTTCATATCTATGAAAATGATCTGGATTCACCACTAAGAACTCGTATGGTGCATGGATCTTTCATGAAACTGAGTAAAGACGAAATTACAGCGCTATCTCAATTAATTCAATGCAAGAATCCTGATTGGGACATACTCTTCAACTGTTTTGGCGGAAATGAAAAAAAAGCCATCCGCTTATTTAAAAGTCACGCTTTTCTAGAGATGTTAAAGGAATTCGCACTCGATGAGTTTCCCTTCGTCGGCTTTACTGACTTGTTTTGGACCGTTCGTTCCATGTTCTTACCCATTCTCTCTTTGATCAGCCAGGAAATTCCAGAAGCAGATCTCTATCACAGTCTATCAACAGGATATGCAGGCGTTATGGGAGGTATAAGCGCCAGAAAATTTAATAAACCATACATTCTCACAGAACATGGAATTTATACCAGGGAAAGAGAAGAGGAAATCTTACGCGCAGATTGGGTTGTTCCGCATTTTAAAGAACTGTGGATTTCCATGTTCTATATGTACTCCAAATTTGCTTATCAATCAGCGCATGTCGTCACAAGCCTTTTTAAAAGGGCAAATGATATTCAACAAGAGATTGGTTGTCCGGCAACAAAATGTGAAGTGATCAGTAATGGTATTTTTTGCAAGGAATACTCGTCTCTTCCTGTAAAAGAAGAGAGTGATTGGGTTGATATTGGCGCGATTGTCCGGATCGCTCCCATTAAAGACATAAAGACCATGATCTACACTTTCTCACGATTAAAACAGGAGATTAAAAATGTACGCTTATCTATATTAGGAAGCGTTGATGATGAAGACTACTATAAGGAATGCATAGATCTTATCGAATACTTAGATTTGAAGGATATAAAGTTTCTTGGACTTGTGGATGTAAAATCTTATCTAAAGCAATTTGATTTCACATTGCTGACCAGCATCTCCGAAGGGCAGCCTTTTGCTGCAATTGAATCTCTGGCTGCCAGACGACCGCTGGTCGCAACCAATGTCGGTTCAATTAGAGAATTGATCGATGGAGATGGTCGAGATAGTTTAGGGGCAGCAGGGATTTATGTTCCACCCATGCATCAAACAGAATTGTTGCACGCGTTAATGAAAATGTGCCAGAATAAAGAAATGCGCTATAAAATGGGTGAAATTGGGCAAAAAAGGGTTATGAAATTCTATGAACATGAAGCGATGGTTCAAAACTACCTCAGCGTCTATAAAAAGGCAGAAATAAAATGGCAGGAATTGGGTTCGAGTTAAAAAAATTATACGCTTCAAGGGGAGGATTTTCAAAAGTTCGGGCTGTTTTTTATTCCAGCATTGTAATTGCCGGGCCTATGATCATGGGCGCCTTATTGCTTTTTGGGCAAAAGTATCTATCGATCCAATTCGGAGCAAGCAGTCATGAGCAGGATGTAATTATCGTAATTACAACTTACTCTCTTCTATTTCCATTATTGTTGACCAGTTTTTTTTCCTATATGATCTCTCGCTACATCGCCGATAAATTGTATCAAGGCGAATATAAGAATATTCTGCCCTCAATGTATGGGTTGACCTCAATCTTGTTATTGATCGGATCCTTGGGTTGGGGCATTTTTCTTTATCTTGCAGATATTCCTTTCCATTATGCCATATTATCTTTTATCCTTTTTTGTTCAGCGCTGGTTGCATGGGTACAGATCACGTATATCACCGCAGTGAAATATTACCGTGACATTTTATCAGGTTTTATTGCTGGTATTTTCACCGGCTTGTTGGCTGGAGTGCTATTGATCTTATTGTTCCAGGCGGAAGTGGTAACCGCTTTTCTTACCTCCGCTTGTATTGCATATGGGATCATGGTAATCGTATATGTCTACGCGCTACATAAATATTTTCCATTAAGAGCATTAAAACATAAAGAGACCTTTGAATTTCTTAAATGGATAAAAAAATATCCTTCCCTTTCGATGGTTGGCTTTTTTACGACTCTGGGATTGTTCATCCATCTCATGCTGATGTGGAAAAGCCCATGGGGAATTCAAGTGATCGGATTGTTTTACCATGCGCCCATGCATGATATCCCAGCACTTTTTGCGTTCCTATCCATTCTCGTTACCACGGTAAATTTCGTTACATCTGTCGAAGTAAATTTTTATCCCAAGTATCAGGTTTATTTTGGTTTGATAAACAATGGTGGGGCGCTGACTGACATTAAAAAAGCTCATTCAGAAATGTTAATTGTACTGAAACAAGAACTGTTCTATCTTGCCCTTCGGCAAATGTTCGCTACGATCATATTTGTTGTCATCGTATCAGGGATCATCAGTAATCTCGGGCTTGGGTTTACACACGAAATGATCGGGCTTTATCGCGTGATGTGTGTTGGATATGCTTTTTATGCAATAGGGAACAGCATGATGCTAATCCTTTTGTATTTTGTGGATTTCATAGGGGCAGTCTTTTCCGGGTTCACGCTTCTGCTGGTAAATACAATTGGCACCCTCTATACAATCTCACTTTCATCTAATTTTTATGGATTCGGATTTCTCGTAGCAGGTTTGACGATGTGTTTGGTCACATTGAGCCGTTTGTCTTTCTATACAAGGCGACTGGACTATTTCATTTTTTGCAAACAGCCAATCTTTGTGAAGAATAATTAATACCGCTCTTTCTTAGCGTTGTTAATTGTTCAAGGAGAGTTAATTGAAAAAGATTTTTCGATCCCTATTGGTTATCATCGGAATTTTGGCTGCTCTGCTTATCTCATTTCAAAGCTTAGAGGCAAATCTTGAAGAGCCAGAAGTTGAAATTGACATCCAAGATGAACTCAACATTGATCGTGAACAAATAGTGATAGAACAGCCGACTGAAATAAACGATCTACCGCTCAAGGATAACCCGGACATTTATTTAAATGATGATCCGGATTCTATCGTGTATATGTATGTTATAGTTCGCAGGGGAAATTCGGGTGATGATACCGATCATACCTGGCAAGAAGTCAATGATTCATCAAAATTTTTTGTCGAGGGAACAATAAACACGTCCGTAAATAAGGCAGAAGCTATTCTTCAGATTGGAGATGAAAATGGTCCCTTGCCTGGCCAATTTGGATATGGTGAAATAGTCCCCAATGCCATCATTCAAGTTAGAGGGAATACTTCATCCTTGGAAGCACAAAAATCCTACAAAATAGAACTTTTTGACAGCGCAGGGGAATGGAGAGGTCAATCGACGATAGCTTTAAACAAACATCAAAGTGATCTTACAAGGATGCGCAATAAGTTGGGTTTTGAATTGATGGAAAATCTCGATGGACTCATCAGTTTACGCACTCAGTATGTGAACCTGTTTATCAAAGATGAAACAACCTCCCCTCCCAGTGATACTTTTATGGATTACGGATTATTTACACAAGTTGAATTGCCCAACAGGAAATTTCTACGCAATCACCTTCTTGATCAAGATGGTCAACTTTATAAAGCAAATATGTTCGAATTCTTTAGATATCCAGATACCCTTCGGCTCCCCGATGATCCCCTTTATAATCGGGATTTATTCGAGACTGTGTTGGAAATTAAGGGAAATCAAGACCATTCAAAACTCATTCAAATGCTGGATGACGTAAATAATTTGAGCATACCCATTGAACAGATCTTTGAAACGTATTTCGATGCCGAAAATTACTTTATCTGGATGGCATTTAATATCCTTATAGGAAACCTTGATACAAACAGTCAAAATTTCTACTTATATAGCCCACAAAATAGTCAAAAATGGTACTTTATTGCATGGGATTACGATGGGATATTGGCAAGGCAAGAAAGACAGCTCTTGGGAAGATCTAATCCGCTCTACTTCGAAAAAGGAATTTCAAATTACTGGGGATGTGTTCTACATAAGAGAATCTTATCGAAAGCAGAATATCGAGAGCAGCTTGATAAAAAAATAAACGAACTGATGGCTTACTTCGCTCCAGAACGCATCGCAGAAGCTATTGCCACTTACAGAATTGTTACTGACCAATATATTGCAAAAATGCCAGATATTCTTTATCTACCCGGCACAATTGATGAATACAATACAGTCCTGGATATTCTGCCTGATGAAATTCAGATAAACTACCAGCTTTATTTAGATTCCCTTGAATCGCCCATGCCTTTTTTCTTGGGTGACCCACAAATAATCAACAACATGATAATCTTTAGTTGGGATGAAGCATATGATTTTGACGCACAAAATATCACCTATCAGCTCTCGATCAGCAAGAACTGGAATTTTCGTGAAATTGTGTTTCAAACAGAAGTTGTCAATTTTTTAAGTGTCGAGTTAAACCTTCTTCCTCCAGGTGAATATTTTTGGAGAATTATCGCCGTAAACGAGGACGGGAAAATGCAGTATCCTTTTGATTATTATACCGATCTAAATGGAGTGGAGCACCCAGGGATAAGAAATTTTTACATAAACCAAGAGAATCAAAATATCACCATCACTTCGGGCAGATAATATGGCTTATCGCCACGAATTAAAGTACATAATCGACGAAGCAAATGGTTCGCTCCTTCAATTGCGCTTGAAAGAAGTATTAAAGAAGGATCTTCACGCAAGCCCCTCAGGCTTTTATACAGTAAGAAGCCTATATTTTGATGACTATTTCAACACTGCATATAACGAAAAGGATATGAGCATTTTAGATCGTGAAAAATTCCGTATTCGGCTATACAACCATTCTGATCAAGTGATCCACTTGGAAAGAAAAGTCAAGTCAAATAATTACGTTTTTAAGGAAATCGCACCTCTCAATAGATCAGAGGTTGAAGCAATCTTGGACGAGAATTTTGTCGCTTTAAGAAACAGCGATTCGCAGTTAAAAATGATCTTTTATCACATGTGCACATCTCATTTTCTGCGACCGCGTGTGATTGTTGATTATGAGCGTGAGCCATTTATTATGGAAGCTGGTGATGTCAGGATTACATTGGATAGAAATATACGCTCTGGTATGGAAGCGTTGAATATTTTTAATCACCAAATGGCTATGATTGAAGCCCTGGAACCAAATTATCTGATCTTGGAAGTGAAATACACGAATTTTTTACCCACCATAATAAAAGATATCCTTCCCGCTCCCCACGCGGTATATACGTCCATGTCCAAATACGTCATCTGTTGTAATAAAACAATGTTCAAACGAAGAACGAGTGAGTAAAAAGATACCAATAAAAGGAGTTATAGCATGTTCAATACGATTATTTCATTCATTCAAAATGATCTTGTAGATGCGTTGTACAGTTTATTGCCAGAACTCACGTCTTTGATCTTTTCTTTTCTTCTGGGAATCTTCATTTTTTATGTATATCGTCGCTTCTACAAAGGCATTATCTATAATCACGGGTTCTCAATAACACTGGCTGCGATGACTATTTTGTCAACGATTATTACCTTAGCCATCAGCTCTAATATTGCGCTTTCACTGGGCATGGTGGGTGCTTTAAGCATTGTCAGATACCGCACAGCCATTAAAGACCCCATTGATATCATGTTCCTATTCTGGGGTGTCGCGACGGGAATTACCATCGGGGCAAAGATGCATTATCTGGCTCTGATAGGAGCGGTGATTGTCTTCATATTATTCCTGGTCCTCAATTCACAAAAGAGCAATAAAAAAATGTATATATTGCTTTTTCACTACTCCATGAGTGACACCGAAGAGGAACTCAAGCAGATTCTCAGAAAAAATCGCTACCAAATTAAATCGAAAACGATGCGTCAGGAGAAAGTGGAAATTGCAATTGAGCTCGTGGTACGCAATGAGAACTTTGCCTTTATGGAAGCCATCAAGGAACTGCCTACTGTCACTGATGTAACGCTCGTACAGTACGAGGGCGAATATTTCAATTAATGAATGCTCTCGAGCGACAAAATGGACAAAAAAGTTCATGCGAAAAAAAATATTTTAATTGTCGTTGTGCTCGTTGCATTAATACTTTGGATTCTATACACAGGACTCCAACAGGTAAAAACCTTTGAAATGACACAAGATCCAATCGCAAATCCTCTTATGGGTTGGGCTCCCTGGGCTACGATACAAGAATCCGAGCAGCCCTACACTCTGGTATATGCTGACCTCACCTGGCGTGAATTCGAACCTCAAGAGGGCATTTTTGATTTCAAATCTTTTGAATTGAAGAATCAATTCGAGCGTTGGAGGGCTGAAGGGAAACGCGTGGTTTTTCGTTTTGTTTTGGATGTGCCCGGCTCTGAGCCCCATATGGATATCCCTGACTGGTTATATGCAAAAATCAATGGCGATGGAGATTTTTATGATAGCGACTATGGTAAAGGTTTTGCCCCAAACTATGCTAATCCAATACTTATCGAATACCACCAAAAGACGATCGCAGCGCTGGGAGAACGATATGCACAAGATGATTTCATCGCTTATATAGAACTCGGAAGCATCGGTCACTGGGGAGAATGGCACGTTAAGAGTGATTCAGGCATTCGTTCTCTGCCAGAAACGGAAATTCGAGATATTTATGTGAACCATTACCTGGCTGCTTTCCCCAATACCTTCTTGTTAATGCGCAGACCCTTCTCAATCTCTGAAAATAATAAGATCGGTTTTTACAATGACATGACCGCTGATTATTCCAGTACGATAACATGGTTGGGGTGGATTGCGGATGGTGGAAGCTTTGACCAGACAGGAGAATCGAACGCACTGGTCGCTTTGCCAGACCAATGGAAGATCGCGCCGATTGGTGGTGAGCAGACACCTTCATTGAAAAACACAGAAGTGTATTTCACTTCACTGTCCCAGACCATAGAACTGCTGAGGCAATCGCATACTACATTCATCGGTCCGAATGGAGTTTATGAAGGGGAAGAAGATGGTTCTTTGCAGGAGGGAGTTGATCAGGTTTTATCCAACATCGGCTACCGTCTTTATATAGAAAAAATCAAATTGCCATTAAAGATTCATGCGAAAGGACCAGCCACAATCGTCATAACCTTTTCGAATGGAGGCGTGGCTCCCATGTATTACCAATGGCCCGTATTTTTATATCTTTTTGACGATCAAAACAACCTTGTCAATTTTTTTTCCATCGAAATGGACGTTCGTTCCATCCTTCCAGGCGATAGTTCCGTGGTGAAATACGACTTATCTGTCGAGGGACTGAAAAATGGCAGATACTCTCTTGGAATCGCGATCCACGATCCAAAAACCAATCTACCTGCAGTTCAATTTGCGATGGCAAATAGTCGCGATGATTCCATTCAAATTCTTGCTTCCTTTGAAATAGATCGATAATTTTTTCATCAACAGTTTTTCGGTCAGCAACAAAAGGAAATTTCAGTTAATCCGGCACCGCACCGGGCTTATTGATAATATTTTCAAAATATCATGTCTGAATACATATTGCACACGTATTGCAGATTTGCCGAGCCAAGCAGCCCAGCACTATTGATGAATCATCAATCCTGATAGATGAGCTGTCCGTCGTTCAAATCGTTTTTTATCCTCAAACCCTGTCCCACCCCTCACCGTCCTCAATTAACAGGAATTTTTTCACGGATCGGTGTCATCATTGGCTCTTGAAAAGATTTCCACCATAATAAATTTGAAAATATCACACAGGAAAAGCCAATAGAAATAGTACAATTACACCCACGAAAGGAGGTCTATTATGTCCCTCACCACCGCACAAAAAGACCGCATTCTTGTTTTACAGCAAGAGGAATTAGACGGGCATTACACCTATTTGAAACTGGCGACTGCCGTTAAAGACGAGCACAACGCTCAAGTTCTCCAGCGCATTGCCGAGGAGGAAATGAAGCATTATCAAGTCTGGAAGCGCTATACGCAACGCGAAACCAAACCCAAAAAATGGCGAGTCCAATTCTATTACTGGCTGGCGAAGGTGTTGGGTCTGACATTCGGGGTCAAACTGATGGAACTGGGAGAAGAAAAAGCCCAGGAGAATTACAAGGAATTAGTAGATCTCATCCCCGAAGCCAGGCAGATTCTGGCGGAAGAAGAGCAACATGAAGACGAACTGCTAGAAATGTTGGATGAAGAAAGCTTGAAATATGCCGGCTCTGTGGTGCTCGGACTGAACGACGCCCTGGTTGAGTTGACGGGCGCCCTGGCTGGTTTGACCTTCGCTTTCCAGAACACCCAGACGATCGCGCTGGCAGGCTTGATCACAGGCATCTCTGCCGCATTCTCAATGGCTGCATCCGAATATCTCTCTTCAAAATCTGAAGAGGGTGAAAAGTCGCCGGTGAAATCAGCCATTTACACCGGCTTCGCCTACATTCTGACGGTCGCCATTCTGATTTTCCCCTATCTGGTTGCCAAGAATTTTCTGGTCAGTCTGGCATGGACCATCGCCAACGCCATCCTGGTGATTGCTATCTTCAACTTCTATATTTCTGTGGCAAAAGGATTTGATTTCAAAAAACGTTTCTTTGAAATGTCGCTGATCAGTCTGGGGGTCGCACTTTTCTCTTTCTTGATCGGAAACCTCGTTCGCCGCGTGTTCGGGATCGAGGTCTGAGAGTAGAACACTCGCTAGAAAGGACGCATCATGGATGAATTAAACAAAAGAAGGATTAAATTATTTCTGCTCTTTGCCTTTGGCATTTCCTGGCTGACCGCTCTGGTCATTTATGTGACGGGAGGGTTGACCAACAGCCCCATCGTCATGGAAGAGAGCGGCATCTCACTGGCATATATCTTGCTTGCAAGCGCCTACATGTGGGGACCAGCCATCGCCAATATCCTTACGCGCGCTATCACCAAAGAAGAAAAAGGTACCCTTTTATTGAAATTGGATTTCCGCGCGAATTGGCGGTATGTTCTGGCAGCCTGGGTAGGCATACCTGTGCTGGTTTTGCTGGGGAGTGCTCTCTTTTTTGTGCTTTTTCCAAGCTATTTCGATTCCGGTTTGACCGTGCTTTCCTCCCAATTGGCTGCTTACGGGGCTGATTCCAGCGCTTCTTTTATATACCAGTTCATTATCATGCAAATTGCATATGCGATCCTCGTTTCCCAAATTCTGAATATGATCAGCACCTTTGGCGAAGAGTTTGGATGGAGAGGATACCTGCTGCCAAAGTTGTTGCCACTCGGAAAAAGAAAGGCGATCCTGTTGACCGGGCTGATTTGGGGCATCTGGCATTGGCCGGTGATCGCTATGGGCTATAACTACGGGTTTGACTATCCTGGTTTTCCCTGGCTCGGACCCCTGGCAATGGTCTGGTTTACCACGCTGGTCGGTATCTTCCTGGCATGGGTCTCTTTGAAATCAGAGAGCGTTTGGCCCGCCGTCATTGGGCACGGCGCTTTGAACGGTATTGCATCAATCGGGGTATTGTTCCTGGTCAAGAATCCACCCGCCCTGTTAGGGCCATATCCAACCGGGGTGATCAGCGCGTTGCCCTTCCTGCTAGCAGGGGGCATTATCTTGCTGCTGGCTTTTCCAGAGGATAAACCAGAGGCAGTGATCACTGCAAATTAAAAAAATCCTGTAAAAATCGTGCCAGCCCTTCCTCATTGTTCGAAGGAGCCAGATGGCTGGCTACATTCTTCAACTCTGGAGTGGCGTTCTCCAATGCCACTCCAATTCCGGCATACTGCAGCATTTCGATATCATTGTTGCCGTCCCCAAACGCCATCAGGGCTTCACGAGGTAATTCCAGCAACTTTGCCACTTTTTCAAGCGCCGATCCTTTGCTAACCCCGGCTGGTTGCACTTCCAACAGGATCGGCAATGAGAAACACAGCTCGATTCCATTCGAAATATTTTTTTCAAGGATCACCTTCATCCTTTCCAACCGGCTGAAATCCTCATCAATAAAGACGAACTTCAGGATATGAGCGAGGTTGGCACCCATATCTTGCCAGTCTTTGAGTTCAATCGGTTTTGGACCGCCATATTTATCCAGAGCGTGCGAGTACTTTCCGCCCTCTTTGACAAAAATATCGTTTGTTACATACAACATCATATCCATGCCCTGGCTCTCACCCAGTTGAATGAGCTGTTCAGTAATTTCGGGTTGTAGTTCATGCTGACTGAAGATTTTTCCGTCGCGATATTGAATGAGGCTGCCATTGACGAAGATCAGCGGATCATCCAACTTTAGACGATCAGCAATCGCGCGGGTAGCGCCCAGATTCTTGCCGGTTGCGAGGATGATCTTAACCCCCCGCTCTTGCAACCTTCGCAGCGTTGCTTCGGTCATGGGAAGAAGCTGTTGTTCTTCAGTCAATAACGTATGATCCACATCTGAACAGATCAGGCGGATGGGCTCGATGGAATGGATGGTCAAAATTTTTCCTTTAAAATGAATTTATTGAGCGGTCGTTTCAGCCAGAGTGACAGTTACCGTCATCTTTTGAGAGCCGCGATAGAATTCCACTTCAATCTCTTCATCTGGTTGGTAAGTGAACAATGCATTGAGATAAGTGGTACCCTCCGTGATCCCGATATCACCCAGGCGCGTGATAATATCATGCGCTCTTAAACCAGCGCCTGCCGCTGGGCTGCCGGCGACCACCTCGGTGACATACCCGCCCCATGCGACCGGTAAATTATAACGCGTTGCGATCCATGCGGTAATATTCTGGATTCCCACTCCCAAATACGGACGTGCGAAATATCCCTTTTCGATGATCTGCTCGCTGATCACCTTCACCGTGTCTGAAGGGATGGCAAAACCTAACCCTTCGGCAGAAGCGCTGCTGCTGGAACTGCCACGTACTACCACGGCATTCACCCCAATCACTTCTCCTGCCAGGTTAACCAGGGGACCTCCCGAATTGCCGCTGTTGATCGCTGCATCGGTCTGGATCAGGTTTTCCATATTATACCCTTCCCCTGTGTCGAGCGTGCGCCCGGTTGCGCTCACCACCCCAACAGTAACGCTGTTGCGGAATGTTCCCAGCGGCGATCCGATGGCAATAACCGTTTCGCCGGGCTTCAAATCTGCCGAACTGCCCAGCGCCGCAACCGCAGGCATCACACCTTCTACCTTCAGAACCGCCAGATCAGCATAAACATCTCTGTTCACTACCTCCGCTTCCAATTGCATGCCGTCGCTGAGCACAACAGAAAGCGCGCTGGCATCCTCAACCACGTGATTATTCGTGACAATATACCCATCCGACGAAATGATAAAACCGCTACCGCTCACCTCAGAATCAGCTGTCCGACCAAAGAAAGTTTGTTGCCCGGGGATTGTTCCCACCACAGTGACCACCGCCGGTTCGATCTGTTCCACCACATCTGTGATCACAGTGTCTATCTCAGAGCTGCTGATCGTGATGGTTTGGTTCACAACCTGAACTTCACCCGTATTCAAGGTAGGCGTGGTGATCACCTGTTCTTCTGCATCTGCTGCCAGGTTCGCGGCAACCATATTTCCGCCAATATACGCTCCCAAGAAACCGCTTACCACAGAAACGGCGATAAGCAGAAAAACAACGCCAATTCGGCTGGTATTGTTCATCGGTGGACACACCTTTCTAAAAACAGCTTTACGAGTGATGATGATTCCAGCATTATCATATCGTAATCCGAAAAACAATTTATAAGACTTTGGTATGATTTTTTAAAAGCTATCCCCTGGTCATTCCGCCCAGGGGATAGCTGAAAGATTTTCTGCTTATGAATTCAGGATTTTTTCCAATTGGTCAAGTTGAGCGCTATGCACCAGCACAATGAGTTCATCACCGGCTTTCAGCTCCAAATTGCCGTGCGGGATCAAAATATCATCTTTGCGCATAACAGCCAGGAGAACGCTATCTTGCGGCAGTTTGGCTTGTTCCAACCGCGCTCCAGTCAGGCTGGATTGCGGCGCAAGTTTTTCTTCCACGATGGAGAACTTACCCCGGCGAAGCTTCAGCAAGGTCATCATATCTCCCATAGACATTTCTTCCAAAATGAGATGAACCATGAGATCCGCCTGGTTCAATGCCACATCCACGCCCATATCAGCGGTAAACATCCAGTTATTCTTCGGATTATTGACGCGCGCGATAATGCGGGGCACATTGAACTCAAATCTGGCAAGGTTGGTCACCACCAGGTTGGTCTCATCACTACCGGTCACCGCAGCTACCACCTGCATGGTGCGTATTCCGGCTGATTCAAGCACAACCGGGTCCGTTCCATTGCCCAAGATCACATGTTCTGCCCCCAACTCGCTCTGCAAGCGTTCCAATTCTTCACGTCGTGGTTCAACAACGGTCACCTCATGGCTGCCATCCAAAAGATGTGAGGCAAGGTAGGTCCCAACTTTACCGCCACCAATGATTAATACTTTCATGGTTTCCTCCAACACTATTTCAGCATTTCTCTGATACGGTCGGTCATACTTGCCACCACCGCCAGGTGCACCACATCACCCATCTCCAATTGTTGATTGGGCATTGCCATCATGGTCTTTCCATCTCTCGTCAATGAGATGGGGTGCGCCACATTGGGAATTTCAAGCTGTGCCATCTTTTTTCCCTGGAAAGGGGCGGTCATTTCCACTTCGGTGATCAAGACCTCACCAGAACCGATGGTCATGACAGTCTTCAACTGCGAAAATGAAAGCATCTCAGATATCCTCTCGCCTGCCATGGTAACCGGAGAAATGGTAGGAATCCCCAACCGCCGGTAGATCTCTGCCTTGCGTGGATCGTATACGCGCGCCACTACTTTGGGCACTCGAAACACAAACTTGGCAATCCGCGCAGTCACCACGTTGGCTTCATCGCTCGAAGTCACCGCAACCAGTGCGTCCGCTAAATCAACCCCTGCTTTCGCGAGAATGTCGCGGTCGAAACCGATGCCCACCACAGTGCTGCCACGAAAAGTCTTTCCAAGATTTTCAAAAGTCAACGCGTCTTTATCAATCACAACTACTTCGTTGCCGCGCTGATCCATTTCACGTGCAATGTTGATGCCCAACCTGCCACAACCAATAACAATCACTTTCATCGCACACCTCCTTTGCTCAATCCCCTTAAAGTTCTTTTCCTTTCAACCCATTTTCTGATCTCATCCACCATGATCAATGAGGGTATCCATGCAAACAGGAATAGCCAATATTTCAGTGAAAAGCTGTTCGTCCCGATAAATTGATGGAAGAACGGAACATAAACGATCGCGAAAATCACGACAAGTTCCGTCAGAATACCTACCCAAATCATCTTATTCTTGAAAAGCGGCATCTTGTAAATAGGAGTGCTTTCTGCGCGCTGTGCAAAAAGGTTCCCGATCTGCGTTGTTACAACTGCAGCCAGCGCCATGGCAGTTGCAGACTGGTAAAGAGCACCCGTAGCGGGCAAATCCATCCATTTTCCGGCAAAACCATTCGTCCAATAATAATAGTAAAAAGCTGCCATGCTGGCGAGGCTCTGCATTGGTCCTAACAGCAGGTATGCTCTTTTTAAAAGTTTGGGTGTGATGATGTGCGCATTCAGATCACGCGGGGGTTGCTGCATGATGCCCGGCTCTGGGGGTTCGGCTCCTAATGCCAGGGCGGGCACGATATCGGTGCCAAGGTCCACCGCAAGAATATGCATCACATTCAAAGCCAGAGGGATCCTGGCGGCGGTAAACGCGTAGAGAATGAATGGCACAGCTTCGGGGGTATTGCTCGTGAAAATGTAGGTGGTGAACTTTTTTATGTTCGCGTACACGGCGCGACCTTCCTCTACTGCATTCACAATAGAAGCAAAGTTGTCATCCAGTAAGATCATCGCAGCCGCTTCTTTGGCTACATCACTGCCTGTGATACCCATGGCTACGCCGATATTGGCTCGTTTCAACGCAGGGGCGTCATTCACTCCATCACCCGTCACTGCCACGATATGCCCCAGGTTCTGCAACGCCATCACCACGCGCAGTTTATGTTCGGGAGAAACCCGCGCGAAAATGACTTCATTTTGAAAGGCATCTTTCAATTCTTCATCCGACAGTTTATCCAGTTCAAAACCAGTGATGATCCTTGGATTCGCTGACCGCACGATACCAACACGCCGGGCAATGCTCTCAGCGGTTAATCCATAATCGCCTGTGATCATGATGACGCGGATGCCCGCTTGATTGCACTTTTGCACCGCAGCGCTGATCTCTTCACGCGGTGGGTCCATCATCGCCACCAGACCTAAAAAGGTCAGGTCACGCTCGATGTCCTCTGCGCTTTGTGAGCCAAAGTCCTTGGGCAACCTGCGAAACGCCACTGCCAGAACGCGTAAACCCTCCCTGGCCATGGTGTCATTCTCCAGAATGGCAGCCTGTTTTTGTTCTTCGGATAATGGGAAAACTTCACCGGAGATGGATATTGTAGCGCAAAGGTCCAACAATTCTTTTGGCGCCCCTTTTACAAACGCGACACGGGGTGCTTGAACAAAGGTCGCACCCTGCAATCCATGCGCCTGTTCCAGATGAAGGGTGGACATACGTTTTCGTCTTGAGTCAAAGGGGATCTCAACGATGCGAGGATGCGCCTGCAGTTCTTCCTCTTCGTTCATTTTGTTCTTCAGGGCAGCCACCTTCAATGCCGCTTCCGTTGGGTCGCCCAGGATTTTCCACGCAGTTTCCTCTCCCTGCGGGGCTATCAACCGGGCATTGTTGCACAATAAAATTGCTCGCAGAATCTCTTGCACATCCTCATTCTGCACACTCGATGCTGGTTTGTCCTTCCAATGGAAACTGCCGCTGGGGTTATACCCAATTCCGCTTACTTCGATCCTTCCATCTGCATGGAATTCTCGCTCACTTTCTTTTTGCGGGATCCATATTCGGCGCACCGTCATCTCATTTTGGGTCAATGTGCCTGTTTTGTCAGTGCAGATAACCGTGGTACAGCCAAGGGTCTCAACGGCAGATAATTTTTTCACCAACGCCTGTCGTTTTGCCATGCGTTGTGTGCCCATTGCCAATGCCAGCGTGACGGTTGGGAGCAACCCTTCAGGCACAAAAGCCACAATCATCCCAATGCCGAAAACAAAGCTTTCCGCCAGATCGATCTTTGCCAGGAACAAAGCAAGGATAAAGAAGACGATACCAACCATGATGGCAATGATCGTAATGGTTTTCGTGACGGATTTCATCTCAATTTGCAGCGGGCTCAACTCCTCCTTCATACTCTGGGTGAGATGCGCAATTTTGCCGAATTCAGTTTCCATGGCAGTAGCATACACAATGCCTTTCGCCGTGCCGGCGGCAACGCTGGTTCCCGCAAATACCAGGTTGGGTTGTTCTGTAAGGGTAATTTCTTCCATGGTTGAAGCATCAGCGCTTTTGCCGACAGGTCGCGATTCGCCGGTCAATGTGGATTGGTCAACCCGAAAAGCAGCTTGTTCGACCAGGCGACAGTCAGCGGAGATTTTTTCTCCTTCCGCAAATAACACCACATCGCCCGGCACCAGTTCCTCTGCCAGGATTTTTTCTTCTTTGCCTTCCCTCAACACCCGCGTGTATGTCGGGAGCAATTTTTGCAATTCTTCCGAGGCTTTCTCGGCACGGAATTCTTGCCAAAAACTGAACGCCCCATTGATGATGTTGACCATCCACACCGCAACTGCCAGTTGTGGCATACGTGCAACTAGGGCGGCGATTCCGCCCACCCAAAGCAGTACCGCCATGAGATGGGTAAAATTCGCCAGGAGTTTTATCACGAGAGGGGTCTTCTTCTCGCTTTGCAATACATTGAGACCGAATCGTTTTTGCCGCGCAAGCACTTCCCCACTCGCCAATCCATCGGGTAAAGATTCCAGCAAAGGGTATATATCTTTCGCTTGCAGAGTCGCAAGCTTTTTTCGATCAATTTGTAACGCGTTCACATCTTCCTTAATGATACATTCTTTCAGAACAATCTACAGTTCATAAAGCACAGGGGGGAAATGATACTACCAATTCTTAAATGCGCAAGATGGATGAAAAGAAATGCGATCACGTTGGAATATGTGCATTGGATGGACGATCAGTCATGATTCTCTACCTTCAACGCTCCCAAACCGTTTCGTTCCATTTTTAACTCTTTCAAAACAAAATCCACGAGCTTTTGCAGCCTTTCATACTGCGCTCCCCGCCAGTAGATCCAGCCACAGCTCTCACAACACGAAAATTCATGGAAATGTTCACGCGTTCCGGGCAGCAGCCTGCTCGATATCTCTTCTTCCTCCACTGGTCGCAGAAATCCATTGCAGCGCGTACAGCGAGTGAACGGTTTCAATTGCAGGTTCAGTTGAAACCTCTTCAACACTTCTATCAATTGCGCTCTTGGATCCAGCGCCCGCACCAGGTAACCATGCTCAATCTGATTTCTTTTGAGCAATCCTCGATCGCGGGGCAGGCAGATTCGTTTTTCTTTCTCCGATATCTCTGCCAGTTCATCATCAGGAAAATCATTTCTGTATAAAACATCGAATCCTAACAGCCGAAGGAATACCGCCAGCCTTCCCAGATGGCAATCGACGACAAATCTCGGATGGCGCAGTGGTTGGGGGCGCAACATTGATATGTTTGAAATATCAATGCACTCGAACACCGGATAGACGCTAACCCGATCATTGTTTTGCAATTGATGGGAAAAAGGTACTGGATTGCCGTTAACCAGAACGAGGTCCACTTCTGTATGCGGCACTCCGCACGACTCGACCATGTGTTTCACAGTCTGCCCGCGGGAAAATGGGAGCGTGAAATTCGTCTTTTTCCATTTGACGGGAAGAAAATCATTCAATTCCGCATAAAAGCGAAACGTCGCCAGGTTCATGATCTTTAGTACATCCGTAAGACCATTATAGGACGAACAGCGGAATCTGGATTACAGACAATGGGCATCGCGCGCCCAGGTCATGCCCTGCTGCGGATCAGATCGAGCAGAGCAATTGCAGCATTTTCAGGTCCGTGCTGTTCCTGCCCGCAGATGCCTAGCATGGTGCGAATTTGACCGACATAGATGCCCGCAGCGTAAAAAGCTCCAAAATAGTCGCTGGCGATCTTGTCATGCAGTTCCTGGTATTGTACGGGACCGAAGATATTGGCAAAATAATTTTCGACGATGCCAGTAGTGGTGGTTGTACCTTTGCTCATCACAGCCCCCCTTCGAAATACCCGTAAAGCGTCACGCGGCGTTTTGAATTCTTCAATGGAAGGATGGTCAACATTCACCGACTCATAATTATTGGCATAAAGAATAGCATCCACAGGAATGCCTTTGATCAGGTATTCATAACGGGTTACAGGAATGACCACCCGCGCATTGACCTGGTCGGGGTTCATGATGATGGTGCGATCGATTTGACCGAAAGCATAACCGGCTTGCAGGTCATCCAACCGCACGAAAGCGCCCATTTCTGTGCCATACCCCGCGATCTTGCCATCGGGCATGATCGAGAACGAACCCATATCGTCTGCCACGATCACTATTTCTTCAATGTCCTTGGTACGGATGCGTCGCAACGCTTCAATCGTTTCTGATTTACCCGCCCCCGAATCACCCAAAATGACCAGGGCGAACGGCTGGCTGTCTTTGAGAGTAATGCGAATCATGGCGCCATGGAAGGGCAACGAGCCAGTGCGCATGCGTTTGATATTGTGCAGGGTTAGGATCATTTTTTTAAGATAGCCAAAATACCCAAATTCATCCTTGTTTGGAACGGTACCGATCAGAAGGTCATTTTCAGTATCTTCATAAAAGATCGTTTCATTCCCATGCACCTGCAATGCACATTCGGGAGGAACCCCATAAAGGAACACAGCATCCGGCTTGCGTTGCAGGTCATCCTCTTCTGCCAGTTCGAATAAATTACACAGAGAAAAACCCAACTCGAACAGATCCAAAGAAAAATAGACCATGATCAGCAGGTCGCCCACTTTGGCGGGGTAACACAGCCATTCAGCGTGTTCAAGATGGATCTTTTCCAGTGGATTTTGATCCACTCGTTCGAATTGCCCATTGCGCTTGTTCATGGGCGTCTTGAAGATCATGGGAGGATAGATCAACGCCTGGCGGATGATGAACACATCTTGCAGCACATCGTACGGACCATCCGGATAGTTGATGTGGTAAGGCAGCGCGATCGCCCCAACCTCTGCTCCGGCGCTCACCTGGCGGTAGATCTTGGGGTGATTGCCGGTGATGTTCTCTTGAATGGTGCGGTAAGTGGAGCGCACAATATGCATGAGGCTTTCCACCAAGTCATTGAACGTCCGGTATGGTTTTTGGTCAAAGCGGTCAAAAATTGAGTCACATATGATAAGTCGGTGGAGGGAACGCCAGTAATTATAGAGCTGCTCGACGAATTCATTCAACAGAAAAGGGTCTGCCAGGAAAGCGGCTGATCCTTCAACGATCTTTTCCACTTTCGCAGCCGGCAGGTGGATCAAATAGAACAGAACTTCGGTCAACTTTTTCACCGAGTCACGGCTGATGTGCGAATCAGGAAAAACGGTCAGCAACGGCGATTGGCGCTGCGCAAGATCCTCCAGAAAGCATTGCAAGACCTTTGCAAATAACTCACTTTGTATCAACTCTTCCGAATTATTGCAAACGCGGTTTCGCACCCGTAGAACAATTTTCTCTTCGTAGAAGTGATAGGATCCGTTCTGCATTCAACACCTGTTGTCCTGTAATTTAGGACATTGTCCTACTATTGGACGGCGTATTATAGTAAATAAACCACCATCGGTCAATACCAGCATCAGCCAGCTAGTGTTTTAAAATTTGTGAGAGGAATTGCTTGGTCCGCTCACAAGAAGGATGTTCAAAAAATTCTTCCGGCGCTGCCCTTTCCACGATCTTTCCCATATCCATGAAGATGACCTCATCTGCCGCAGCTTTGGCAAAACCCATTTCGTGCGTGACGATCACCATGGTCATCCCTTCCTTTACCAGCAGTTGCATCACATCCAATACTTCTTTAATCATTTCAGGATCTAATGCGCTGGTTGGTTCATCGAAGAGCATCACTTTCGGTTCCATAGCCAAAGCCCGTGCGATGGCAACGCGTTGTTGCTGCCCACCCGACAGTTCGGAGGGATAACGATCGGCTTTGTCGGCTATGCCCACCTTCATCAACTGCCGCATGGCAATTTTTTTCGCTTCTTCTTTCTTCATCTTCTTTACGATGCGCAAAGCCAGGGTGATATTTTCGGTGACCGTTAGATGACCATAGAGATTGAAGTTCTGGAACACCATTCCGATGTTCGAACGGATATCATTGATGTGGTGCTGGTTTTCAGATAGCGACTTTCCATCAACGTAAACCTCGCCCTCGCTGGGCTGTTCGAGCCAATTCATGGTGCGCAGCAAAGTCGATTTGCCCGACCCGCTGGGACCAATGATAACCAGCACCTGCTTGGGGTACACTTTCAAACTAACCCCGTGCACCGCTTCGAGCGTGCCGAAACTTTTCGACAGATTTTCCATTTCGATCATAGGGCGATTATTTTCGCTCATTTCCTAACTTCCTTTCGATCACCTTCATGCACAAAGAAAGAACCAGGGTGAGGGTTAAATAGAGAACGCACAGAATCGAATAAGCCTGTGCAAATTTAAAAGAATGACCAGCATACAGTCTGGCAACCTGTGTAATATCGCGCACGGCAAGTATTGAAACAAGCGATGAATCTTTCAACATGGAAATGAGGTCATTGCCAAGTGCCGGTAGGATATTCCGAATGGCTTGCGGCAGGATGACATAGCGCATCGCCTGCCAGCGACTCATACCTTGCGAACGGGCTGCCTCCATCTGCCCTTTATCGATCGATTGAATACCCGCACGGAAGACCTCTGCCGAAAAAGCCGCGTAGGTGATTGCCAATGAAATGATCGCGCGCACGTTCATCGATATAGATTTGTTTTCAATGGCAGCCAGCTTTACGCCGAAACTCCCCATCCCCACATCGATCAGAACAGTGCCGAGAGCGCTCAGCAGGTTGGTCAATCCCGGGATCAACACCAGAGCAATAAAGAAGATGAGCACCAGCAGGGGGATACCGCGAATGATCTCAACATAAATGGTAGAAGCATTTCTCCAAAAAATGCTCTCCGAAACCCTCCCTAGCCCAATAAACAAACCCAACATCGTCGCAATGGTGAAGGCGATGAGGGTCGTTGAAATGGTCACACTCATACCTGCCCGGATGATGTTGAACGCATCTTTAAAATCGGGTTTGATCCGGATCAGCAAAAAGGTAATTACAATCAGCAGCCCGATCGCGACCATCCACCATGGAAAATCTTTTTTGGTCAGTTGCATCTCGTTGGTCGTTTGCAATCCATTCTTATTCTTTTGTGTCACCAATCGATCATTTACTGCCATCTACTACTCCAATCTAGGGTACCCACCAGACCGGTTGATTCGCCGGTCTGGCGGACTTCTATTTATTGTTCTTATTGATTCTTATTGAACATCGTCGTAGGTGAGTGTGAACGTAGGACCAAAATATTTCATATTGATCTCCTCCAGTTTCCCGCTATCCTTCAAAGCCTGGATTGCGAGATTCACCGGTTCGACCAGGTCACTGCCCTTCGTGAAGGGGAAACCAAGTTCGTCACTCGAAATGGATGGACCGATCAACTCTATTTCTTCGGCACTGGTGCCCGTATACCCCAGACCAGCCGTTTCATCAATTAAGACAGCATCCACATCCCCTGCGATCAAAGCCTGAACAGCGAAGGGGAATTGCTCAAAAGCTTGAATGCGATCTTCTGGAAGATATTGCACAGCCGTTTCATAATTGGTGGTCTGTGCCTGAGTGCCCAGAATCAGGTCTGGATTGGCGACAAAATCTTCTATGCTGGCAAAACGGCTTTCACCTTTCTTAACCAACAAGCGCTGTTCCACATTGATATACCCAATCGAGAAATCGACCTGCTTGAGGCGTTCCTCACTGATGGTCACGCCATCCCCTGCCGTATTCATCAGTCCCTCCGCTACCGATTGGATCATGACCTCCCAGGCGGTTTCTACAAAAACCGGTTTACAGTGCAGCAGTTCACAAATTGCAGGCCATACTTCATAATCCCAACCACCCGCCTCACCAGTTTCTGATGAGATATAGTTGAAAGGAAGATAGGCATTCTCAACAGCGATGGTAATCTCTCTACATTCAAGGTCTACCAGCGCATCTTCTGCCGTCCCAAGACACTCGTAGACTTGACCTTCCATACCACTTTTCACCTCTTCACCAGCGCTTTCTTCCACCCCTTCGGGTGATGCTGCGGTGGAGCAGGAAGCAAGCAGTAAAGCGGCAATGATCATGAGAGCTACAAAAAAATTGACTTTTTTCATCTTTTTCTCCTTTGGCATTTTCTGGCATTTTTCAAGATTTTTTACGTTAATCGTTCCTCTCTCCGGGACACCTCCTATGTGCAGATAACAAAAAAGGCTTTCCGCTCTTGGAAAGCCTCTCTTTACCTGCACCTGGTCTAGCACCGAATCAGCACGAGAACAGCTCCTCCAAGTTGGGAGTCGTAGAAAGTTGTCGGTTTGTTCTCATGCTTTCGATGTTGCATATTGGACGCAAATATACTAAGGAAAAAAAGATTTGTCAAGGTTCAGTATTAATATCATATGAATAATATGACATTTGTTATTGAACAAATTTAATCATTCGTTCTAAAAAATGCGTCACAAAACGGCGAGAGTCCACCCCCAAAGCGGCGTATCCATTGGCGGGTTTGTGATCGTAATTGTAAAAATCAGCAAAAGTCTTCCCCATGCTGACCCCATAATTGGTATCCACATCAATGACCAGATGGTGAAGTTCCAATATGTCATCCTGGAAAAGGGCTGCCAATGCCAGCGGATCGTTCAAAGCGCATCCCATCACCTCTTGTGATTCCGACAGGTATTCCATGACATAGCTGGAGGCTTTAATCACAAAATCGCTGAGCGGGGTTTGTAGTGGAGCAAACATGTTCAGATCATCCCTGGTCATCAACGTCTGATAGGTCACATCCAGAGGCACCAAGGTGAATGGAATGCCAGAATGGAACACGATGGAAGCGGCGTGCGGATCACAATAGATATTGAATTCCGCTTGCGGGGTCATATTTCCACAATGGTTGATGGCACCTCCCATAATGTACAGATGTTGCACCGCGTCGACGATCTGTGGGTACAAACGAACTGCCATGGCGATATTTGTCAACGGTCCGATAGCGACGATGTTGATCTGTCCCGGATCCTGCAAAACCAAGCCACGGATCAATTCAACCGCGTGTTTTTCAGTTGGGCTGGTTTTCGGGGGCGGCAGCTCCGCATACCCCAAGCCACTTTTTCCATGGGTCACTTCTGCATTGATCACGGGCAACAGCAGGGGTTTGTCCATACCCCTGGCTACCGGAATATGCGTTGCGCCCGCCAGTTCTAACACGCTGAGTGCATTGATCACCCCTTGCTCCATTGGGCAGTTACCATTCACCACCGTAATGGCTTCCATCTTCACTTCCGGTGAAGCAAGCGCATAAAGGATGGTCAGGGCATCGTCAATGCCGGGGTCGGTATCCAAAATCAATCGTTTCATTTCTAATCCTTTCGCGTAAAAAAGCCCCACAAGAAGGAGGAGAGAAAAATCTTGCAGGGCTTTTTCCAAAAAATTAGCGAGCGGTCACTTACCGAGATTCTTTGAGGTAAGGGTTCCCGATATCAGCCGGTCCGCCGCTTTTCTTGATGAAACCCGCCAACACCAGAAGCGTCAACAGGTAAGGAAGGGACATAAACAATTCACGCGGGATGATTGTGTCAGGGATCACGGTTTGCAAGGTCTTTTGCAGCGCGTCCATAAAACCAAAGAATACACAAGCCAGAAACACACCGAACGGTCTCACCCCACCGAAGATCACGGCGGAAAGAGCGATGAAACCACGCCCCGCCACCATATTCTCAGAAAAGAGAGAAGTTTGAGAAATAGAAAGGTAAGCGCCGCCTATCCCAGCCAGAAAGGAACCGCACAAGGTGGCAACATAGCGGATCCGCACAGGGTTCTTTCCGACCACCGCCAGCGCTTTCGGATTTTCGCCCGCCGCGCGCAGCCACGATCCCCATGGAGTGCGGTAGAAAAGCACGTACATGATTATGGGCAATAATAATACCGGGATCACAATCGCCGATTGGTCGTTAAAAATAGTGTTCAGGAGAGGGATTTTTTCGAGGAAAGCGAAGTGTACCGTTGGCAACGTATTTACTCTCGGTGAGTTTCCACCGTGTTCGAAGATGATCTGCAATAGATATCCTGATAAGCCAACACAGAGCAGATAAATAGCCAAACCGGTGATGGATTGGTTGCTGCGAAGTGTGATGGCGATGAATGAAAAGAGTAGCCCGATCAGCATTCCCGTCAATCCTGCCGCGATCAGCCCGATCCAGGGGCTTCCGGTGAAGTAAGAACCCAATGCGGCTGCCAGGGCACCCATCAGCATGGTTCCTTCCACGCCAATGTTCAACACCCCCGACCGTTCGGTGAGCATCTCACCCATTCCTGCCAATAGAATCGAAATGCTAACCCGAATGGTTGATGTAAGCAGGGTTAACGTGAAGATCGCTTTTAATGCATCAGCCCAATTCAAGTTCATTGTGATATCTCCTTTTCTGCTTCATAGGTGTCTTTTCCGCGGAAAATTCTGGCATACCATCCACCCAGAATATCTTTTGCTGCGACAAAGAGTACAACGATACCGTTGATGAGCGTGGTCAATTGGCGGGGAATTCCGGAGTACACCGACATTTCCAAAATACCTGTCTTCAGAGCGCCGAACAAGGTCGCTGAGATGATCACCCCAAACGGATTCAACAACCCTACCAGAGCCACCGTAATGGAATCGAAACCATACCCAGGCGAAAATTGATCGAGGAATCGATAGTGAACGCCCGCCACCTCAACAGCACCAGCCAAACCAGCCAGCGCGCCGCTCAAGAAGAATGCGAAGTTCATGCGCTTTTCTACAGGAATACCATGGAAACGCGCTGCCACCCGGTTGTAGCCAACTGCGCGCATCTCGTAACCGAGTGAGGTCTTATACAGCAGGTAGTAAGCAAAGATGACAACCAGAATCATGATGAAAACCCCAGCGTGTAATTGTGACCCAGGAATGAGAAGGGGCAGTCTGGCAGAATTTTCAATGAAGGGAGTGGCTGGCACAACACCTTCAATGGGAATGACCTTCAATACCAGAAAATGGGTCAGGTAGGTAGCCGGGTAATTGAGCATGATGGTGCTCAGAATTTCGTTCACTTTGCGTCTTGTTTTCAACCAGGCTGGGATCAAACCATACAGTCCGCCCACAAGGGCGCCCGCTAAGAGCATCAAGGGCAGGTGAAGGTAAAAGGGAAGTTTCACGATGTAACCCACAATCGCCGAAGCCATTGCCCCCAGCAGCAACTGCCCTTCAATACCCACATTGAAAACAGAACTCTGCGCGCCAACCAAAAATGCGATGCCGGCGATGGTCAGCGGGATAACTCTGGAGATCGTATCGGTGGTGTTCATCACATTTCCGAATGCACCGCGCACAAAATAGTAGACGGCATTGAACGGATTCCGACCAGTTGCAGCCAGAATAAGACCCACCACAAAAAAAGCCAGCACTACTGCGATGATCGTGATAAAAACGGGCTGTCGTTTCAAAAAGAATTTTCGAATACCAAGCATTGTCGTTTCCTTTCGTCTATGCGGAAATATGCTCGTAAGATCCGCCCAACATCATCAAACCAAGGTCTTCGGGGGTGACGGCATCTTTGTTGACGACCGCGACGATCGTGCCTTTATAAATGACCGCAATGCGTGTTGAGAGCAGCATGATCTCATCCAATGAAAGAGATAGCAGCAATACGGCTTTCCCTGAATCGCGTTGTTTGATCAATTGCTCATGAACGAAATCTGTAGCGGCAATATCTAACCCACGGGTGGGCTGTGCGGCTATGATCGTATCGGGCGCGTGATAAATCTCACGAGCCACGATGATTTTTTGCTGGTTTCCACCCGATAGCAAGCGAGCTTTATGTTCGATATTTGGCGTGCGTATATCAAAGGTTTTCACAAGACTGTCAGCGTTCTTATGAACCGCGTTCCAATCTAGCTTGTTGCCATTCGAAAATGGCTGATTTCGTTGCAATCCAAGGAACAGGTTTTCTTCAACGCTAAAATCTTCGACCAATCCTTCCTGCAGCCGGTCTTCAGGAATAACGCCGATCCCGGCTGAGCGCATCTTTTTTACCGATAAATGAGTGATCTCGGTACCCTTTAAAGAGATTTTCCCTTGCGTTATTGGCTGCAAACCGATCAGAGCTCTCACCAGTTCGGTTTGCCCGTTCCCATCCACTCCTGCGATTCCCAGTATTTCGCCTGAGCATACGTCAAACGTCACATTGGTGAGAACCGGATGATGATATTCATTGACTGCAGAGAGGTTTTCTACTCTTAAAATTGGTTCACCGATCTTTTTAGGTTTCGGAGCAGGTTTCAAGAACACGTCGCGTCCAACCATCAAACGTGCGAGGTGCACTTCATCCGTGTTGGCTTTCTTGACGGTATCGACAACTTTTCCATCGCGTAAAACAGTGATGACATCGGAGATCTGCATGATTTCTTTTAATTTGTGCGAAATAAAGAGAATCGTTTTGCCGTCTTTTTTCAACCGTTCGATGATGCGGAACAAATCTTCCGATTCCTGAGGTGTCAGTAGCGCGGTTGGTTCATCGAGAATTAGGATATTAGCATTCCGGTAAAGTGCTTTTAAAATTTCGACCCTCTGTCGAATACCCACAGAGATATCGGCGACCATCGATTTTGGATTTACTGCCAGACCGTATTTATTAGAAATTTCAAGCGTCGATCCGTTGATCTTTTTCAGATCGAGAAAAACTTTTCCCTTAGTAGGTTCTATTCCCAGCATCACATTTTCTGCAACGGTCATAGCGGGAATGAGCTTAAAATGCTGGTGGATCATTCCGATGCCAAGATCAATCGCATCTGATGGGCTCTCAATATCGACTTCGGTTCCATCAACAAAAATTTCACCCGCGGTCTGCTTGTACAATCCATAGAGAATATTCATCAAGGTTGTTTTTCCTGCGCCATTTTCACCAACAATGCTGTGCACAGTTCCTTTTTCAACCTTCAAATTGATATGGTCATTTGCGAGCACATTACCGAAATGCTTACAGATATCGCGCAGCTCAAGGATATAGGCCATTCTTCCTCCAGTAACTGGTAAATTGCAAAGTGGGAGGGCAACCCTCCCACCTTGCTTGTTTCGACTACTTATTCAGGAAGCACAAATGTGTTGGCTTCTTCGACGGTTGTCGGCACAACGATCTCGCCACTGATAATGCGCTCTGCAAGTGCATTGACTGTGTCAAGCAGACCGGCTGGTACAGCGTCTTTGGTGTATTCCATGGGGCTGTAACCAACACCACCGGCTGCCAGATCGTAGGTGGTAATGCCAGCGACAAAATTGCCTTCGTAGGCACCCTTGATGGCGTTGAACACGGCAACTTCGACACGCTTGAGCATGGAGGTCAACACAAAACCGGGAGCGATACCGTCTTGATTGGTATCCACACCGATCGCGTAGAGATCTTCTTGTTCAGCAGCTTCGATCGTGCCCAAACCGCAATTTCCAGCGGCTGCGTAGACGACATCGGCACCCTGACCGTATTGGGTCAGTGTGAGTTCTTTACCGGCAGCAACATCGGTGAAATTGCCAGTGTAACCGGAAAGCACAACGATATCAGGATTGATCGCGCGGGCGCCAGCGATGTAGCCGGCTTCGAATTTCTCGATCAGTGCTGATTCCATGCCACCAATAAAGCCAATGGTACCAGTCTGGCTCGTTCCGGCGGCGATAGCGCCAACCAGGAAGGAACCCTGTTCTTCAGCGAAGACCAAGGAAGCGATATTAGGTTCATCAACTACGCTGTCGACGATGATGAACTTGGTGTCGGGGAATTGGGGAGCAACCGCGCTCATCGCGTCGGTGAACAGGAAGCCAACACCCACGACCACATCGTAACCTTCGTTAGCCATCTTGATCAGGTTGGGCTCCAGGTCAGCCAATTCTTTGGCTTCCAGCAGGGTGATCTCAACGCCGAGCTCAGCTTCTGCCTGTTTGAGAGCATCCCAACCAAGATCGGAGAAACCCTTGACTTCTTCACTGGCTGCCAGACCACCGAGGTCGGTGAGCATGGCAACTTTGAAAGTATCCTCTGCAGCAGCTTCTTCAGCAGGTGCAGCTTCCTCTTTGGGTGCGCAAGCGGTGAAGACTAAGGTCGCAACCAAAACGAGAGCAAGTACCACATACAATTTTTTGTTCATTACTCTTCTCCTTAAATTTTTGTAAAACGTTGTTTAACACTAACCAGTTTTCATGTATTTTTAGTGTCTACCACCTCCTCCTGTGTAATTATATTCTGGCTTCCTGTTTTCACTGTGAAGCGTCTACCTTAACAAATGTTCAGCTTTCCGCATTGTCGCTAAAATGTCAGCCACAAGCTTCTCTTCATCAATATGCAGCAGTTCACGCTGCCACATAAGGGGTTTGCCATCTACGAAAACCGAAAGGACATCCGCCCCGCTGGCGGAGAAGATCAGGTTTGACAATAAACGGCGTTCATCGATCATGTGGGGTGTCGGATATTGAATCACCGTGAGGTCAGCCTTGAATCCAGGTTTTATTTCACCAACTTTGGTATTGAACCCGATCGCTCTCCGCCCGTTGACGGTCATCATTTCATATACCGTTTCAGCCGGGAACATATCTGCTTCCATGGTGCGCACTTTTCCCAGCAGGGAAACCAGTCTGGCTTCCTGTAGCATGTCATACGTACCGCTGCTCGCCTCTCCGTCACAGCCAATGGCAATATTTACGCCCAGTTTATACAGATCGGGCATGGGGGGCATGCCATCGGTGATCTTGGTGTTGGTTGAGGGGCAGGTAACCGCACTGCAATCATATTCAGCAATGAGCTGTTTATCATGTTCGGTCAACCAGATATCATGAACCAACTGGCAATCGGGGCCCAAAACGCCAAAACGTTCTAGCGCTTCTACTTCGCTGCAGTTGAACCGTTCATACGCATTTTGTGTTTCCGTCTCGCCTTCACTGCAGTGGGTATGGATGCCAACCCCCAACTCATTAGCCAGATCGCGTGACCCGCGCATCAGCTCTTCAGTGCAGGCGGGCAATCCGACCGGGCTGACGCGGACCGTGATGCGCCCATCGTATGTGCCGTGCCATCTTTTGTGCATAGTGCGCATGACATCCAAAACCTGACTGGTCGAGAGTTCTGGGGGAGGATTTTCACCTTCCTGGAAATCGCCAACGGCTGTGCAAACATCTGCGCGCAATCCGCTATCGGCGATCGCCTGGATGCATGCATCCAAATGCGGTCCGGCTGTTGCCATTTCAGCAACGGTGGTTGTACCCGATTTGAGCGCCTCGATGCATCCTAAGAACGTGGCTTTATAGGCTTCTTCTTCGGTAAGCTTGTCAAAATGGGTGCTCATGACCACCAGCCATTGGGTCAGATGTAAATTATCATAGATGCCGCGCCCAAACGATTGAGCCAGGTGGGTATGGCAATCAAGGAAACCTGGCACAACCAGGTTGCCTTTCAAGTCGTACACAACAGTGTCTGGAAGTTGTTCTTCCATGGGTTTTTCACTGACGTTGATGATTTCATCATCCTCGATCAGAATGTTGATCGGTTTTACCTCATAGGTCGGTGGATAAAAACTGATACCGTTCTTTAACAGTGTTTTCATACTAGCCTCATCTACTTTCTAAAATTAAGACAACCATCCAATGATCCATATTTCCTAATTTATTGATCCAGATCATGTTCTGCCAATATCTTCGCCGCTTCAATGCCGGCTTTAACCATCTTCACAATATTGCTATCCCAATCACAGTCGTCTGCATCGGGGGTGTAAATGGGGTTCCCACAGGTCAAGATCGTACCGGCACGAATGCCCTGCATTCCCGCAATCACGAAAATAGCCGAAGACTCATTCTCCAGCGCTAAAACACCCATATCGATCCAGGGCTGAAGGCGAGCCATATAATCGCCGCGTGCCTGGGGAGATTCCAGATAATACGCGTCATGGGTGCGCACGATTCCCAGGTGGTAGGGCATCTTCAACTTCTCACAGGCATCGATCAGTGCGCGAACCACTCTGTAGTCGGCAACGGCGGGATACTCCATGTCGATAAATTCTTCGCTGGTGTGTTCTCCGCGCACGGCGCCGGTGGCGATGATGAATTCGCCCGGTTTGATATACGGTTGAATAACGCCACACGTGCCAATGCGGATAATATTCTTTGCACCAATGCGGATCAATTCTTCCACTCCAATAGCGGTGGGAGGGCAACCCAAGCCGGTGCTTGTGCAACTGATCGGGACGCCATCCTTGGTACCCGTGTAGGTGATATATTCCCGTTTCTCAGCTACCTTTTTCGCCTCATCCATCAAACTCGCGAACACTTCCACACGCTGTGGCTCACCGGGAATCAGAACGGTCGGGGCTACATCCCCTTTCTTCATATCAATATGATGTTGTCTTTCTGCACGAACATCTTGACTAGACATCAAATACTCCTTTGTACATCGCGCTTTATCTTCGGGTTCCTGACCAGGAACGACATGCCCAATAAGCCGGTCATGCCGACCAAACCAGATAACCAGAACACACTGGTATATCCGAATGCGCCAACCAGGGCACCGCCGATGAATGGCATCACTCCCGATAACGGAGAGAGGGCGATCTGGCTGGCAGCAGTGTAAGCAGGTATCTGATCTGCCGGACTAAACTCATAGATCATGTTGAAGTTCGTGATCTGAAAGCCGCTGACCATGACGCCCGCCAAAATGAAGATCGCATAGAACGCAGTTAACGTGGTCAAATTGGCAGCCATCAGCGTGGCTGCGATTCCCATCACTGCGGAGATCTTCACCACATTGAGGAAACCTTTTTTATCACCCAGCCAGCCAAACAACGGGTTCACCATCGTTTCAGCCAGCGACATGATGGTTGTAAAGATGCCAATCTGCGCCGCGGTGATATTGCCGGTTTGCAAGGCAACGATGGTGTAATACGAAGTGCCGATCTCCAGAATCACCATCAATCCTCGAAAAACGAGATAAGTGGCAAAGTTCTTATTTTTTTGTGGTTTATTATGTGTTTCTGCTTTTACCTCTTTGACCATCGCCTGGGGCGGGAGAACCTCTCGCCAGGATAAGATCGCCCCAAAAGAGATCATCGAAGCCAGAAAACTGATCCCGAAAATCACCTGGATCGCTTGCTGATATGGATACGCACCGAGCAAATAGGTCAGTAACGCGCCCATGCCGATCCCCAACAGACCACCAGCGAAATTGGAAATGCCGAAGAGTATGCCTCGCTTCCGCGGTATGGCTCTGCCCATGAAATCAATCCAGGCGGGCACATAAAAACCGCTGGCAGTGTTCTGCAAGACCAACATGGCAAAAAAGAGCACCAACGTCAAAACATTCGACAATCCCAGCAGAGGCTGGATGATCGCCAGCAAGAGAAAACCCAAGATCCCAAAACGCTGCAAGAAGGCGGCAACCACAAGGTATTTCTTTCTTTCTATCTTGCCCGCCAAAAAGCGCGCCATGAGTGGCTGGGGCAGGGTATTTCCCAGAATATAGATGGCAGGTACGAATCCTATCAGGATGCTGGATGAGCTGAATTGTTGCACATAGTAGGGCAGAACGGTGTACGGCGAGAGACCCATGAAGATAAAGAAGAACATCATGTTGTCCACAGCCATCCAGAAGAAATTCCAGCGATAATTCTTCTCGATCTGCCCCTGGTATTGAGCCAAAGTTTGTTCCATGAAAGCTACCTGATAACCCTACCCAAACTTTTGTTTGAGTTTTACCGCTGCATCCAGGGCGATCAGCGTTTCGAGCTTGATCGCATCCGTCAACTGTTCGGTGGAGATGATCTCTTCGGGGAACAAATGATGCCCGACCGGAACAAGGATCGTGCCGCTGCGGCATTTGCGCACTGTGCACAAAGTGAACAATGTGGAAGATTCGTTTTCGGTTGAAAGCACGCCGCTCTCGATCCACGGTTTGTCTTTCAATAAATAATCTCCGCCCGCCAGAATGGATTCGGCGTAGAATGCATCGTGGGCACGGATGATGCCCACATTGGGTTCTACCTTGCGTTCCTTCGCCGCTTCCAACAGCGCCTCCAGCGTGTCAAAATCAGCCACCGCTGGATATTCGAGCGGAAAGTATTCGCGGCTGGTCCCATCACCGCGCACCGCACCGGTCGCGATCACAATGCTGCCGACGCGGACATGCTTTTGCAGGGCACCACAGGTTCCAATGCGGATAAAATTCTTCGCACCAACGTTGATCAATTCCTCGACCGCAATGGCAAGTGCAGGGCAACCAATGCCTGTTGACGTTACGCTCACTTTTACACCTTTATACGTGCCCGTATAGGTGATGTATTGGCGTTTATGGGCAACCTCCTTGGCTTCGTCAAAGAGGTCAGCAATGAACTTTGCACGATGGACATCACCAGGCAAAAAAACTGTTTCGGCGACATCACCCGGTCGTAAATCAATATGGTGTTGTTTTTCCATGGTAGATCCTTTCTAGTTTGCCAATCCGCGCTCGTGCAGGATTTTGGCAGCTTCGATAGCAGCCGAGACCATCTTGCGGATATTTTCTTCTTCGTGGATTTTTTCTTCGTGTTCTTCAAGGATGGAGTATCCGCTCGCCAGAATCGTTCCGGCGCGAATGCCCTGCATACTTGAAACGACGAATATGGTCGATGATTCATTTTCAAGCGCCAGCACACCCATATCGACCCAAGGCTGCAGGCGTTTACGGTAATCACCTAACGCCCAGGGAGACTCAAGATAAAATGCATCATGCGAACGTACGATACCCAGGTGATAGGGGAGTTTTAATTTTTCACAGGCGTCGATCAATGCGCGCACTATGCGGTAGTCAGCCACCGCGGGATATTCCATGTTGATGAATTCTTCGCTGGTATGCTCACCGCGCACTGCACCGGTAACAATGATCATGTGTCCAGGCTCCAGAAACGACTGAATCGCTCCACATGTTCCTATGCGGATGATATTCTTGGCGCCAATGCGGATCAGTTCTTCGACGCCGATGGCAGTGGGAGGGCAACCCAATCCGGTGCTGGTGCAACTGATCGGCACGCCATCCTTGGTACCCGTGTAGGTGATATATTCTCTTTTTTCGGCAATTTTGCTTGCCTCATCCATGAGCGAGGCAAACAGCGCGACCCTGCCCGGATCGCCGGGAATGAGGACGGTTGAGGCTACATCCCCTTGTTGCATATCAATATGGTGTTGTTTTTCTGCATGCACATCCTGACTTGACATCTTCTCTCCTTTAAACTGGAATGCGAAACCTTTTCTCCGTGTGAATTTGACATGGAGGCGCATTTTACCCGATACGGGTGCTCAAAGAGATTATCTCCAGACTGCGTGCCAGCGATAGATTACGTGGGGGGATTTTACAGAGTTAAAGAAACGCGACAGAAAAAAACCCTTTGCGGTTATTGCAAAACAGGCAGCCATTGCAATGGAACCATTCCTCTCTCTCAACAATTTTGAGATACTCTCATTATTGTCGATCAAGACGGCGTATAACACCAATACGGCCCCTATCCCGCTTCATCAACGATTTCCATCATAATATGAATTGAAATCCATGTCAAGTGGTCTTAACCACCTTGAGAATTCTACTGCCATGTACCCCCTCAAAACATTAGTTCTCGATAAATCTTGACGAAAAGATGTTTGTCTTATATTATATATACGTCTAGACGTATATATGCAATAATTTATCTATAAACTTTTCGATTTGCGGAGGTGCCGATGGTTCAATATCCAATAATCTAATGCAGCAAAAAATAAAAAACTTAAGGAGAATTTCATGAAGAGAAAAATTCTATTTCTCATTACCGTAACCTTGCTTACTGCCATGTTTTTAACAGCCTGCAAGAGCGCTGCTCCTGCTGAAGAATCTTCTGTGGTGGATGCTGAAGCGCCAGCAAATGAGGCGGTGGCAAAAGAAACCACATCAAGTGGTGTAAAGACCATCGGCTTAGCCAGTTTTCAGTTAGGCAATGATTGGAACATTCAAGCAGCCGAGGGTGTGAAAGCCAAAGCTGCTGAATTAGGTTGGGAAGTCATCCAAACCAATGCGGAATCTAACTCTGACGCACAATTGACGGCATTGGAGGGTTTTTTAAGTCAGGGGGTGGATGCTGTTGTCATTCCCGGTGGTTCAGGACCTGCGCTGGAACCCATTATCAAGCAGTTCAAAGATGCGGGCATCCCCGTGGTTACTATTGACCTCACTTCCTTGAACGCAACGACCAATATTTACCCTGATAACTATATGTCAACCGAATTGTTGGCAGTCTTCGCAGTAAATAAAATGGAAGCAGTCCCCGGGAAATATGCACACCTGACAGTCCCTAACATGGGTTGGAAGACGGTTGACATTCGCGATAAAGTTGCCGACTTGGCTTTTGAGATCGAAGGATGGCAATCCACTGGCATCCTTGATTCAGGTATTGCTGATGCCGTTAACCAATCTATTACCGCAACCCGCTCCGCGTTACTTGCGAATCCCGATCTGAACCTTATCTATTCCTCATGGGGTATGCCAGCGGTAGGAGCAGCTCGTGCGATTCGTGAAGCCCAACTGCAAGACTCAGTATTTGTCGTTTGTACAGACGCTGACAGAATTGTGCTGGCTGAAATGGCAGAAGAAGATTCTCCCATCGCAGCAGTAATCGGACAGCGTCCATTCGACATGGGTACGATGGCTGTGGATTACCTTGTAAAAGCGTTCGATGGCGATGCTGACATTCCTACCATCACCTATGCGCCTTTCTATTTCGTAACCAAAGAACCACAGCTCCTGCCTCCCGGGGTCGAAGTACTTAACCCAGAAGAAGCGTGGAATGCTTTATATCCAAACGTTGAATTCGGCAAGATAAATTAACCAGATTTTTACCAAAAGTCCAAGGCATTGAAGGAGAAACTATCGTGGCTGACTTCATTCTTGAAATGCATGATATTAAAAAACACTTTCCAGGCGTTCAAGCTTTAAAAGGTGTCGATTTTAATGTTCATCAAGGTGAAATTCATGCTCTGGTCGGGCAAAATGGGGCTGGAAAAAGCACTCTGCTAAAGATTCTGGCAGGGATCTACATCCCCGAACAGGGATCGATTAAAGTGAATGGAACAGAACTGACCAAATGGAATCCACAAAAAATCATCGATATGGGAATCAGTTTTATCTATCAAGAATTAAATTTAATCCAATCCATGACTGTTACCCAAAACCTGTTTATCGGTAGTGAATCTCGCAATGCACTTGGATTGACCGATTGGAAGAAAATGCGAGCCAGAGCCAAAGATGCCCTGGCTCGCATCGGCGTTATGGATATTGATGTGAACGTCCCGATAAGAGATCTAACGGTTGCCAAACAGCAGCTCGTAGCGATCGCCAGAGCGTTAGCACAAAACCCCAAATTGTTGGTTCTAGATGAACCTACCAGTCGCTTGGGGTTTGAAGACTCCGAAAAGCTCTTTGAAATATTAAAAAGAATGCAAAGGGAAAACATTAGCATCATCTATGTATCGCACCGCTTAAGCGAAATCTATCGCATCGCTGATCGCGTTACAGTGCTGCGCGATGGAAAATGCATCATTACCGATCAGACCAAAGCCATTTCAGCCCATGAATTGGTCAAATATATGGTCGGCAAAGATATTCAAAAGAACAAATTCGCCCAAGTGAAAGATCACCGCAATCTTTTGCTGCAATCCACTCATCTTCAGGGAAGGGCAAATAATGTTGACCTCTCCATTTATGGCGGAGAGGTTTTGGGGCTGGTGGGTACGGTTGGAGCCGGAAAAACCGAATTTGTGCGCATGCTATTCGGCATTGAATCGCTCTCGGGGGGGACCATTGAAATCAATGAAAAAAAGCTCAAAAAAATTACCCCCACGGAAGCTATTGCAAATGGCATGGCTCTCTGCCCAGAAGATCGAAAATATCACGGTTTGCTGCTCGACAATTCTATTCAAAGCAACATCACTCTGGCAGGATTGAGAAATTTTACAACCAGCAGATTTTTCACAAGCGTTCAAAAAGAACGCGATATTGTTATCAAACTGGTCCACCGGCTACATATTGCCACTCCTTCGATTGAAAAGCACACACGGGAATTGAGTGGAGGGAACCAACAAAAAGTCGTGCTCGCCAAATGGTTATGTACAACAAGTAAGATCTTTATCTTTGATGAGCCCACGGTTGGAGTGGATGTCCAGGGAAAAACAGAAATATATAACCTGATGCACGAATTAGCCGACAATGGTGCTGGTGTGCTCTTCGTAACCAGCGATGTGGAAGAGGGGTTACAGGTTTGCGACCGCATTGCGGTGATGTACAAAGGGTCAATCCTTACAGAATTGGATCCGCTGAAAACTTCAATAGAAGAAGTATCCATGTTTGCAATGGGAGGTCATCCTGATGAAAACCGCTAAAAATGCCGTTCGAAAAAATGCAGTCTTTGGCATTCTTATCATTTTATTTTTGACATTCGCATTTTTGAAACCATCATTTTTGAAAGTTGACAACTTGCTAAACCTGCTGGTTCAATCGACTATACTCGGCATTGTCGGTTTTGGGCTGGCAATCATTATGATGGCAGGAGAAATTGATCTTTCGTATGCCGGGGCAATTCCCCTAGAAGGCGCCATCTTCGCGAATCTGCTCCAAAAAGATATGGGGGTCTGGCCTTCTCTCGGAGTTTCGTTCCTGGCTGGCATTACTATTTCACTGGTAATTTCTCAATTGGTCACACGATTGAAACTGGTATCGTACGTCACTACCACCTCCATGTACTTTTTATTGCAAGGAATCTGGTATGCATACACAGGCGGTGAAAATGTTTACTTTAAGGAAAAATTCAATCGCGATCTCATCTTTGGAAGCTTAGCAGGCATTCCCAAGATTGTGATTTTCTTTCTCTTGCTTTTTGTCATCCTTTACTTTCTCACAGAGCATACATCGTTTGGAATCCGCCTGCGAGCGGTTGGTGAAGATCCCGAAGCAGCCAAAACAATGGGGGTAAATTCAATAACGTATAAAACAGCAGGCTTCATTCTTGGAGGATTTATTTTTGCGATCGGCGCATTTTTTTCCACGGCAAAAATGTCGGGGGCATTAGCCACATCTGGAGCAAATATGCTTATGCCCGTCATGACGGTCGCTTTTGTCGGTCAGACTTTCTTAGGGATGGGAAGACCGAATATTCCGGGGGTCTTTCTTGCAGCTTTGATGATGGCAATGATCGACAATGCCTTTGTTCTGATGAACTCACCATTTTGGGCAGTCCCTATTGCAAACGGGATCATTTTAATCCTTGCCATTTTCTTAGCAAACGTTGGAAAACGCGACATTATTCAAATAAAACTGTAATTTCAAGGAAACTACGATGAACGGACCATTGGCTACCCCAAACAAGGCTCTTACTAGAGGAAGAAAAAATAACTTCGGAACTTTGGCTGGCTTTGCAGTTTTCGCACTGGTTTTTATGTACTTTGGCATCAATGCGCCAGGATTTTTAACCCAGGTGAATATCGTTCGAAATCTGATCCTGCCAGCCACAATCTCGGCAGTCATATCCATAGGTATGACCATCGTAATGTCAGGCGGCGGAATTGATCTTTCGGTTGCATCCATTGCCGGTTTAGCCGGCATGGTCGCTGCGGTGGGATCTGCCAAACTGGATATGTCCATTGCATTGATGATCCTGGTTGCTCTGATCACGGGTGCGTTGATTGGAGCATTGAACGGGTTTTTGGTTGCCTATTGCGGAATTAGTCCCTTCGTTGTTACCTTATCCGTCATCTATTTGGCGCGCGGCTTACAATACCTGGTAGCGCTTAGCACAGTATCAGGCACTTATTTAATGCTGCCGCGAGATGCTGTTGCACTCGGTGGAAAGCCGGCTTTTTTCATCAGCGCAGCCGTAATAGTTGCTGTATTCTTATACGTTTTCCTGGATCATACGATTTACGGTCGTTTTATTAGAACGGTTGGTTCCAATATGCACGCCGCGAGATACTCCGGAATCCCAATCCGTTTCTATACCTGGATCACATACGTAATTTGTGGCTTATGCTGTGCCGTTACCGGAATTATGCTCACCTTTAACGAAGGAATGGCTCAAGTAGGAAGCGGCGACAGTTATCAGATCGACGCATTCCTTTTGCCAATTTTGGGAAATGCCATCTTTAGCCGTTTTTCTGTGCAAGGAACGATTTTCAGTTCGTTGTTTCTCTATATGATCATCAACGGTCTTTTTATTCTTGGAACGCCGCCAGAATATCTGCGCATTATTAAGGGGGCATTGTTGATCACCATCATTCTGGTAAGTGGATTGCAGAAGATCATTTCAAAGAACAAATAGATGAGGAGATAAACATGGTGAAAAGAAGACAATTTCTCATGGCATTAGATTTTGGCACAGGCGCTGGCAGGTGTTATCTCATCTCCGTCGATGGTCAACAAAGTTTTGAGCAGTATTCAGAATGGGAATATTCCTATCCACCTGAAGCCCAACCGGGGGGCTCAGAATTCAACGCAGAGGAATTTTGGGACATTCTATCCAATTTGATCAGACGAACCATTAAAAAAGCGGGAATAGATCCTGCGCAGATTATTGCCGTCAGTTCAACCAGCCAACGTGAGGGGGTGGTTTTTTTAGATAAAAACGGGAAGGAATTATATGCAGGGCCCAACCTGGATATGCGCGCGCCACGCAATTCCAGCGAATTTGAAGCCCAGTTCGCAGAGAGCATTCACGCATCTAGCGGACACTGGCCCATGCCGATGTTCTTGCCTTACCGTTTGTTGTGGTTTAAAGAAAATAAACCGGAAATTTATGAAAAAATTGATTCAATAGTCTTATTAAACAACTGGATTCTTTTCCGCTTATCGGGAGAAAGAATAACCGATCCTTCCAACGGTGTAGAAACTCTGCTGGTTGATCTGAAAAAACGAGATTGGAATTCCCCTCTCATTAAGGAGCTGGGATTTCCGGAGCGCTACTTCCCACCTGTATACGAATCGGGAATATTCATTGGAAAGGTTACAACAAAAGCTGCGGCAGAGACGGGTCTGTCTGCAGGCACTGCTGTTGTTTCAGGTGGTGCGGATTCACAATGCGGTTTGCTGGGAAACGGAGCAGTTGCTGAAGGAGAAATAGGAGTAACGCTCGGCACATACGGTCCATTGCAAATGGTGCTCAACAATCCGGTCATCGCAAAACCAGAATTAACCTGGAGTGGTTGCCATGTGGTACCCAATACCTGGGTTATAGAAAGCACCAGCATGGAAGCCGGACAAACCTTCCGTTGGATCAGGGATATTTTTTATGCCAACGAAATCGGAGATGTGTACACCCTGATGGAAAAAGAGGCATCCACTGCTCCGCCTGGCTCAAACGGTCTGAAAGCATATATCGGTCCTCGTTTGCCCAACTATCGAAATCTTGACTTCAATTGTTCGGGTGGCTTCGTAACACAACTGCCCGCCACACCCGGGCGAGTGGCTCGTAAAGATTTCTCACGCGCCGCGCTGGAAGCAGTGGCATACGGAGTCAAATTGAACGTCGACCGTCTGCAACGCGTTGCCGGGCTGGCTCTGTTGGACCTGCGCGCATGTGGTGGTTTGACGAAAAGCAGAACTTTGTTGCAAATCATGGCAAATCTTCTGCAGGTGCCAGTTTTTGTGCCAAAGCAAAAGGAAGGCAGTGCGCTCGGTGCTGCAATCTGTGCGGGCGTGGGTGCAAACATTTTTAAAAGCATGATCGAAGGAGCGCAGGTTTGTGTAAAAGAAGACCTTCTTTTACAACCAGAATATGAATCGGGTTCGGTTTATCAAGAACTGTTCGCTGATTGGAAACAACATTATAAAATCATGTATGGGGAAAGGATTTTAGAAGCATGAACACTATCATTGATACACATATGCATATAGGCAAAGAGAGTCTTCTTTCCGCTGATATTGTCAGCTTCATGAAAAGCAAGAACATTTGGAAAAATATAAAAGAAAAGATATCTCCCGAAGGAATCATCAGAACATTGGATGAGGGAAAAATCTCTCAAGGCGTTATTTTCCCCTTGACATTTATGCCCCCTGACGGTCAATGGCAAAAATTGAATGATTTAACTGCCATGTATATACAACAGTATCCCGGGCGATTGATTGGATACGGCATTATCAATCCACAAGATGTCTCAGGATCATTAAAGGAGTTGGACCGTTGTTTTGATGAATTAGGGTTTCGAGGGGTAAAACTGCACCCCAGCATGCAGGAATTTTATCCCAACCAGGAACGGCTATTTCCGCTTTATGAATATTGTCAACAAAAACAGGTGCCTATCTTGTTTCATACAGGAGCCAGCCTGGCTAGCCACAGCGATAAATTCAGCCACCCCATATTGCTGGATGATATCGCCGTTCGGTTTCCAGAGCTAAGCATGATCATTGCACATGTCGGTAGACCGTATTATCAGGACGCGGCACTGTTGCTGAGAAAGCACACCAACGTATATGCGGATATTTGTGCCAATTCAGGACGAACGGGTGGAACGTATTTGCTGGAGCAGGTATTAACCTGGATAAAGGTTTATGCGGACGGAATAAAAAAATTGCTTTTCGCCAGTGATTTTCCAGTCTTCGATCCAACGAATACGCTGAACGATCTGGAAAACATTTTTGAAACGTCTCGATTCCCTAATTCAAAGGATAAATTGATCACACAAGAAGAGTGGAATTTATTAACGCATTGGAATGCAGAGAAATTAATTCAAGAAAAAGCGAACGGACAGAGGTGATACCATGAAAGCTTTCATTTCGTCAAGAATAACAGATCAGTGGCTGGTGGAATTAAAAAAACAATTTTCCGAACTTGAATTATATGATTGGTTTGCCAGAGGGATGCTTTCTACACAGGAATTCGAGAAAAGAATTGAAGGGTGTCATCTTGTCGTAACCGAATCCGACACAATTACCGCTGAAATGATTCGAAAAGCAGAAAATTTATTTGCAATTGTAGATTTTCGCGGAACAGTGATCAACGTGGATATTGATGCAGCCAACGAAAAGGGAGTGGTGATATTGAACACCCCGGGTAGAAACGCTGATGCTGTAGCCGATCTTACCATCGCGTTGATGATTATGGCTGCGCGCAACGTTCTGCGCGGTATCGATGCCTTTCGGCAAGGTTTATGGACTGAGAAGGGACGATACTGGGTTTACCAGAACCACCAAGGCTACGACCTCCCAGGAAAAACGGTAGGACTGATCGGGTTGGGAGCTATCGGTCGTCTGGTGACAAGACGCTTATCCGGTTTTAATGTAAAAATTATTGGCTACGATCCTTTTGTTAGCGACGAAGAAGCATTAAAGATGGGAGTAAAAAAGGCAAGTCTCAACGAGGTCTTTCAAAAATCTGATTTTCTTTCTTTGCACCTCCCCTTGAACAGTCAAACAAAAAACATGTTCGGTGAAAAAGAATTGCGCATGATGAAACCTAACGCGTATCTGATTAACACGTCGCGTGCGGGCGTTTTCCAGGAAGACACTTTGGTACGTTGTTTGAAAGAAGGGTGGATTGCAGGGGCAGCACTGGATGTTTTTCACTCAGAACCTCTCGATAGCACTTATCCACTCCTCAACTTGCCCAATGTGATCTGCACTCCTCATTTGGGTGGTGCCACATACGATGTCATTGAACACCAGTCACAAACTGGAGTTGGAGGTTTGTTGGAGTTTCTGCATGGGAACATTCCTGATAATATAATTAACCCTGAAGCGATTGAAAAATCTATCGTTCGCTATAAAAATTATGCAAGGGCGGGAGGTTAATCTATGTTTCCAGAAATCGACAATATCCCATTAAAAGGGGTGCCACGGTACGTTCAAATTCGAGAAGACATCCGAAGAAAAATTGAAAAACGTGAAATCAAAGTGGGAACACAACTACCCTCCGAAGCAGATCTGGCTGAAATGTTTGGGGTAAGCCGTATGACAGTGCGCCGTGCGATCGAAGACCTCGTCATGGATGGGCTGCTGATCCGCAAACAAGGCACCGGCACCATTGTATCCTCACGCAAAGTCGTGCGCGATTATACAAAATTGACCAGTTTTCATGAAGATGCACAATCTCGGGGAATGCATCCTATATCGCGCGTGCTGAAATTCGAAGTGATCCTGCCCCCTGCTGATTATGTGGAAAAACTAATGATCAAAGAAACCGATAAAGTTTTTCATATCATCCGACTTCGAATGGTGGATGACAATCAAATTATTGCTTTACATGAAACGTTCATCCCGCAATCCCTCTGCCCTTGGATTGAGAACGCAAATCTTGAAAACGAGTCACTCTATGAGCTTTACAAAAAGCATGGCTTAGCAATCGAATGGGGCAAACAAATTGTGGAAGCGCGTTCTGTAACGGAAGAGCAGGCACAATGTTTGCAAATATCCATGGGCTCACCGGTTTTATTTTCTGAAAGAATTTCTTATACCGTAAACAATGTTCCGGTCGAAGTTGTGGCAGGCGTTTGTCCGGGAGATCGTTTTTCGATCAATTTGATCTTGCGAAGATAAAATTTTTATACTTATTTTGAGTTTGAAAGGGAAACAATATCATGGATTATTTATCATACAAGAAAGAAGTGTTCGACACCACGTTAAAACTGGTTGAAATTGATTTGATACGACTATCATCAGGGAACATCAGCGTACGCCTTCCTGATAATAATGTAGCAGTCACTCCTTCAGGAGTACCATACGATCAGATGGCTCCAGAAGACATTGTCATCATGGATCTGACTGGAAAAAAACTAGAGGGTGAATTTAAGCCTTCTTCAGAAAAAGCCTTGCATAATGAAATTTATAAAGCCAAACCGGATGTGCATGCTGTTGTTCATACCCACTCAGTCTATGCAATAGCATTTTCATCCGTGGGAATGGAATTGCCTGTCATGTGTATTGAGCTGCTTTCAGCAGGTGCGCCAATTCCGGTTGCAGCATATCGTTGCCCTGGAACAGAAGAAGTTGGCATAGATGCGGCACAGTATTTTGTCGATCGTCCAAGGTTAAAAGGGTTGCTTCTGAAAAATCATGGGTTGGTCGCCATTGGAAAAAATTTGAATGACGCTTACCAGAACGCGTACAAGATCGAAACCGGAGCCGAGATCTACCATCTCGCTCTTCAAACAGGCGTTAAACCTACACCACTGAACAAAGAGCAAATTGAAGAGGCTCTTGAGCGTTATCAGGCTCCAAAAGAAAAATAAAGGGCGTTTTTTACAACAGTTCGAATTTCATAAAAGAGTTGGAAACCAGCGGGACAGGTCCCTGGTGATCGCGGCTTCATCGCCCGGATAATTTTTTCATCCCGCCTACCCCGCTGTCGTCAGAAGTGCGCCATGGCCGTATAGGAATCTCGTGCTCTTTGTAGGGCGGGAATTCTGTACGGTCTGCGACCTTTCACCGGCAGGTAACCCGCCAGAATTTTTCGGCACAGAAACGTTGGAACAAAAGGGCATTCCATAAATATTTCCATACATCATCGTTTTGTTTATAGCAGAGAATAGGACAATTCTTTCACTTTTTGCTATATTTTATGAAAGAACACTCTTGTATAGATTTTTGTCCCTTTTTCTCATATTCCCCGATTTTAATTAAAAGAAGCATGAAATAAAGGAGGAACATGACGAAATCTCAAACTCCTGATTCGATTTCGGGCAAACCACAAACGGATGACGAGCTTGTATTGATCAAAAAAGCCAAACAAGATGCCGGAGCTTTCGAAGAGCTGTACAAACAGCATGTGCAAGCAATCTACAAATATTGCTACAACCGCACCGGGGAGCAAGTTGAAGCAGAGGATCTCACCGAACAAACCTTCATGGCTGCGCTTGAGGGAATTCAGCAATATCGAGACGATGGGCACTTCGCAGCCTGGTTGTTCTCCATTGCCAGAAGAAAAGTAGCCGATTATTTCCGATCCAAAGACCGGTTATCCTCCCAGGAAATTCCCGAAGACATTCCGATGCATAGCGATTTTTTGGGCGATGTCATCCGGTCAGAGCGACAGAAAGCAATTTCAGAAATATTCAATGCGCTGCCTGAAAACAAGAAAGAACTGATCCGCTTGCGCTATGTGGCAGATCTCAACTTCGCGACAATCGCGCAGCTTCTGCACCGCAGCGAAGGATCAGTGAAAAAAGCCACCTATCGGACCATCGACCAGATAAGAAAGAAGATGGAGGAAAGATATGGATAAAGATATTCTCCTTTTTGAAAATGATCTGCGCGCTGCGATCGCACCTCCGAATGCACCCAATGATTTCGTAAACGCCCTGGGAGTTCGCTTATTGAACAGCTACCCTTCTTCAAAGGAAAAAGTTCGTCGAAATATACGGTTGCAGCCCCGCTGGATCGTTTTGATCTGCATCCTGGTCCTTTTCATTGTCAGTGTTTTGCTGATCGGACCAGATAAAGTGTATGCAGAAGTCTTGAAGCTGCTGGGATATGTTCCCGGAATCGGCATCGTAGATCAAGCGCAATCCATTCGAGTTCTGCCAGAGCCCGTTCGGATCACGCGCGATGGGGTCACCATTTCCGTAAATCAAGCGCTGCTCACTCCCCAGCAAACGCACATTGAGTATGGCGTATCGGGTGTACCGGCATCTGCTTATCCAGAGCAAGAAGCGGTAAGTGGCTGTATTGAGCAGGAGTATATTTTGTTACCCGATGGAACAAAGATTGCCACAGACGATCCAATTCCAATGGACGTGAATCAAATTACCCTCGTGATTCCCTGCATCTTCAACACGCTGCCGGATACTGTTCCAACCGATTGGCAGATTCCGCTCACCTTCATTCCGCTGCCTGCCGATACAACTGTCTTCCCGGTACAAGAACTGACCCCAGATTCCACAACCTCCACCAGCATTCCAACATTGGCACCCGATACCCGGTCATCTTCATCCTTTGAATTCAACAAGGTCATCACCACAGCAGACGGTTACATTTTGATCGGCTGGTTCCGCCCACACCTGGCTGAAAATGAACAACTCCAGGTCAATGGCGTGCAGTATATCGATGCCAACAAAAATGTCGTAAAGGTCGATTATCCCCAGGATATTGATCTTTCCTCCAGCGGCATGCCGTTTGGAGTGGGAGATTCACAATGGATCATCCAATTCAAAGCCAGCGATGTCGCTTTCCCGCTGATCATTCGGTATACCGGAAAAATATACACGCGTGCAGAAGCGGAACCGCTTGAATTCGAATTCGATGCGGGACCCAATCCTCAGCCAGGTCAGGAATGGAATGTAAATCAGGATTTTGAAATCGCAGGGATCTCTTTCCGGCTTGTCTCTATTCGAGCCAATAAGAACGGATATTCCTTCCAATTTGAAAGTGACCCGGAATTGGACGGGCTGAACGTCCAAATAGATGGATACCAGCCAATGGGCGGAGGCGGGGGACCTCAAGTGCGGAGTTTGGATTTTGAAAGCATCCCAACCGGGAAGTTGAAGCTGATCTTCTCTAATTTCTACCAGTTCACGGAAAACCGTACCTGGGAAGGAACCTGGCAGCCCGATTTATTGCCTGCATCCCAGCCCACCTCCTCCAGCGCTCCCCCGATCTGTGTGGACGCGAATACCTATGCAACCCTGCCATCTCTGCCCGCTGGATTGGAGGGGTGGGTGTTGCTCACCGAATTGGATCCAGAGAGAAGATTGGTTCTACAAAGCATGGATGGAGAAGAGGCAAAACTCACCATCCCGCAAACCGGAAGGGGAAGCTTGAGCCCCGATGGCACAAAGATCGCCCACACGGGCAAAGAGGGCACTGTGATCATAGATATTGCCAGTGGTCACTCGTTTACCCTCCCCCACAGTGGCGGAATTGATTGGTCGCCCGATGGCAAGCTCATCGCCACCGTGAACCCTGCGGCAGGTTATGGGATCTTCGTCAGCGCCATTGATGGCAGCAGCACGCACCGGCTTACCAATCTGGGTTATGAAGCCATTGCCGGCTGGTCAGCGGATGGCAGCACGCTCTATTACGCAGTTCCTGATGCTGGTGGCGAAGGCTTTATGCTGCGCGCAGTCGATATCAAGACAGGCAGCGCCCGTGATCTGTTTATCCTGGAAGATTCTTCGGGCAAAGCGCCATACGCCGCCGTATCTCCGGATGGAAAATGGGTCGTCTATCGCGCCAGAGATAACAGCAGTCTCTATTTGAAGAGGATGGATGGCAGCCCTGCCCGGCTCTTGCTTGATCGCCCTGCAACGGCAATCAGCAGCATGGTTTGGGAACGGGACAGCCATTTGCTCGGGATCAGCTTGATCACGCCTGAAACGTCAGACGGAGAGATCATCTTAATGCAGTTTGAGAACTGTGAAACGTATAAATTACCGGGTTTGCACGGTGAGCTGGATGGGATTTTCATCCCGTAAGAACAGAGAGAGAAAAAATTGCAGCGCCATAGAAGGCGCTGCAATTCACTCATGCGATCCCTCCTTTTGCTTTTCTACCCTGACAAAGTTGATCACAGCTTTTTCCATGAATGCTGCCAAGCCGGGCTTCACCGTCTCATAGGTAGAGCGGAAAGCTGGGTCTTGATTGTACATATGACCCAACTGCTCAAAGCGCTCAAGGCTGACATCGTAAAAGAACTGCATGTTTTCCCAATATTGACGCATTAACTCCAACGCTTCATGACTTTCATGACCAAGCGGCATGACATCGGCAATTTTCTGATGAAACTGCTGCCCCTTGGCAATCATTTCTTTCTGTTGCGCTTTGGATAGCCTATTCCATCGTTGCATACTGGTATTCAATGGCTCATCGCCATATTTTTGGCGGATCTCCTTTTCATACTCTTTTTGTCTTTCTTCCGAAAAACCCGAGTAAAGGGCTTGGTCTTCCATGACTTCCTCTCCTTCCAATTGCATGATCGTTTTATCAATCGTATCAATTAATCGAGCGATCTTTTTCTCACGCTCGATCAGCATTTCTCGCTGCTCCGCCAGGGCTGTCTTCAGTTCGAAAGAAGGATCAGCAAGAATATTCTTGATCTGTTCGAGCGGGAAATCCAACTCCCGGTAGAACAGAATCTGCTGCAATTTCAGCAAATGGGAATGCTCATAGCAACGATACTGATTATCAGGGTGGCGATTGGGAACCAGCAACCCGATCGCATCATAATAATGCAAAGTGCGTATGCTGATGCCTGCCATGCTCGCCAGCTCCTTGATCGAATAGGTTCGCTGTACGGGTTCCATGCAAACAATCATAAACGATGACGTAAGGTTAATGTCAAGAGGGCGACAAGAACAGGAACATTTTTCACTGCGCTCTCTTCCCAGAAAGCGCGCACACCATTAACAGCTTCAAAATTCCTTTTCCCCATGCCATACGAAACGGCATTGACTTGCATGACGGGCATCTTGGAGGAACGATCGGCAAAATGCTTTAATAATGCAGCTCCTGTAGGTGTGCATAACTCACCTGAACGCCTCCGGAATATACGGGGATCCCTTGCAGTATCTGGTTAACTTTCAGATATACAATGATCTGTCCACATAAACTATCGAGAGAGAACTTTGATCACACCTTTTTTCACAGGTGCAGGGACGTTTCTGGCAGCCAATTGAGGGGCATGTGCATCCATCGGAAACAAGACAAGAAACTCCCCTTTTTTCAAGTCTATGAATTCCACTTTTTCAGCATCGATTTCCGCAGTCCAAATATCATTCGTTTCATCATATTCCGATTTGTTCTCGATCTGGTCAGCAGACAACACGCCAATCGTTTCTTCGCCTTCAAGAATCATCTGGATATCAATAAATTTTTTATGTCCCTCAACCCGCACTTGTTTGTCGACCGGTCGTGTTTCGTAGGTGGAGAAAATCAATTTGCTTCCATCTTCCAGCATATATTCCCCTTCTTTCATGGAAGAAAAATCAATCTTCGCAAGCGATGCCAGTGCTCTTTTTACATGAGCCGGTAGCTCAAGTGCTTCAAGAGGGCGAATAAGCGTTTCTTTTATCATCTTTTATCCTGCATTCGTTAAAAATGTCTTTCCTGCGAAACGATCGGGGATAGTAAATTGTCTGAAACGAATCTCTGTGCGATTTGCGGTATAGGCAACGGCTATTTGTTTCTCACCGCTTTGAATTACCGCCGGGTAGCTGTACTCACCCACAGCGTCTTCAATATCAGCAACCACATGCCACGTATCTCCTTCATCATGTGACAACAAGACGCTCAACGGACTGCGAGGTCCCCAAACCGGAAAGGCACGTGAAGACTTTACTTCCTGGTTATCCGGATCGATGATGGTCAAAATTTGTTTCGAATCCGCCTCACATAATTCCTGCACATTGATTTCAGCAGGTCGGTCTTCTGGATATACGACTATACTGCCATCACGCCCAAGACCACAAGGATTGCAGACCAAAACTATGCTATTTTTGGTTAATTTAACCATATCAATGCCACTGTTATTGTTGGGTATTCCAGTGGCTTCAGGCTCCGACCACGTATTCCCATCGTCATTGGATCGAGCCTGGTAAATCACACCTTCCCACGTTCGCATAAAAGCCAGCAATTCTCCGTTCTCTTTTTGGACAATGCTTGGTTGGTGCAAGCGAGCGTTCGTTTTGGGGCAGTTGATAATCTCCCAACTTTCGCTCCCTTTTGGTAGACGCAGGAAAACCGCCTGCCAACTTTCTTCATATTCGCAGGGCAGTATCCAGGTACCCGCTTTGGTATAAATGGGTTTATTTTTTCCGAGAATTCCTGCCTGGTCGAGAAAAAGTTCAAGATCTGACCATGACCTGCCACCATCGTAGGAACGTTTTACGAACAACCTCGTTCCCCCTTGACACCACTTGCCATAATTAATGGGAGCAAGAAGCCACACCGCCCCATCCGGTCCGATGAATAATCGCGGATTGCCAGCCGCTTTATCGATCACGTTCACGCTGACGCGCGCTGGCGACCATTCTTCCTTGTTTTTCTCTTTGCGGCTGGTGAGTATAACGGAATTCTTTGCGCCCTCCTCATCTCCTGCAAACCATGCGGCAAGCAGCTCTCCATTCGTCATCTCGCATAAGGCTACAGCGTGACAGGATTTGAACTCGGCATTGTTTTGAAAGATTTGCATAGACCCCATCATTGAGCCCGCTTTTTAATAATCACTCGTACACGTTCCAGGTCTTCTTGCGTATCTACGCTGAGACCTTCATAGGGAACTGTTACTTTCACAACCTTCATCCGTATCCCATTCTCAAGAATGCGCAATTGTTCCAAAGATTCGGTTATCTCTAACGGGGTTTGCGGCATGTTGACGTATTGCATCAAGAAATCTTTTCTGTAAACGTACACACCAATATGTTCATAGGCTGTATACGCTTCTTTATTGCGAGGATAGGGGATTGGTGCTCTGGAAAAAAGCAGTGCGTTCCCCTTTAAATCAAATACCGTCTTTACCACATGGGGGCTAGAGATATCTTCCTCCGAAAGGATCGGACGGCAGAGAGTGCACGCTTTCAATTCCCGATCATCCAACATGGGTTGAATCGCTTCATCGATCATTCGCGGGTCGATGAGCGGTTCGTCGCCTTGGATATTCACGACGACATCCGCTTCTATCGCTTTTGCAACCTCAGCGATGCGATCTGTTCCATTCTTGTGATTGATGGAAGTCATTTGAGCTTTTCCGCCAAAATTTTTTACCACCGCTACAATTCTTTCATCATCGGTAGCAACAACGACTTCATTGATCAATGCTGATAACTGAACACGTTCATAAACGTGTTGAATCATCGGTTTTCCACAGATATCCTTTAAGGGTTTCCCTTCAAGGCGTGATGACCCATAGCGAGCGGGGATGATGCCTAAAACAAACATTTTTCTCTCCTACTGGCGTGATTGCCCGATCTTTATCATTTGTTCACGGTCGAACGGACGAATTTCATCCACGATCCACTCGCGCATTCTTTGTCCTTCTTCCGTCTGCTGCGGATGGTTGATAAAATCCAATTCGATCTTTAATCTTTCTGCGACATGCCAGGCAATAACGGGCCAAACAACGCCAATATCCCCCACCACCGGAATGCTGGTTTCCAACCTGGCGAAGCCCGACATTTCCATGCGGAATGGAATTCCCGTCAGTTTTGTTTTTGGCAAGCCTTTGTTAATCGCATTTTGCACGGATGAATCCTGCCTTTGCATATCCCACGCGCGCTTGAGGTTAGGGTCAAGGTCAATGCGGATAAGCGTTTTATTTTCCAAACTGTAGCTTTTATAGCCATCCCAATATCCCCAAACTCCATGACCGGTATAGGTTTCAAAAGGACCATCGTGAATTTCCTGGGTGAGTGCCACAGCCGATTCGATCAACACATCCGCACTTCCAAGCATCTGTGCCATTTTCATGCATCGCTCCGTGATTGAAATGCTGTCTCCAATGCATAAGCCAACCCCACCCCCGCCAATCAATTGAGGAACGCTAACCAGCACAGGCAGTTCCTTTCTGGCTCCGCTTCCTATCATGGTATGGGGGTCAGCACCCCAACCAGCCGCCGCCTCAAAAGGTACGCCATATGCCTTGGCAATGCCCAGAATCTCTTTCGCAATTCTTTCAGAGCGCAGCCCCATGGGGTAACCCATGTTTCCGGCTGCCTTGATAATCACATCCCCCTCCAGTTGGTTGCCACGCTGCATCAGTTCATGGTCAATGTTCATCTCTTGATCAAAAACATCGAACCAGTTTGGGGGTAGTTGAGTGATCTCAAAAAACTCGCCTTTCGGTAACAGATTCTTCTTGATCCCCAGTTTGACACCATTAACTCGTTTGACCTTATCCAAAACACCCGCAAGTTCGTGCGAGATGACTGCTGAGCTGGTCGATAGCCCATCCACCACCCCTTTGTCCATCAACTCAGCCATCAAGGTGGTCACGCCTTCGTGTAAATTTGGTCCGCTGCCAAGTATGACAACAACCTTCTTCCCCGTTTCCTTTGCTTTGACAATTTTTTCGATTGAAAGCCGAACGAAGTTCCTGGTCTCTGGACTCAATTGAGCTTCATAATTCTCAACCTTTGCATCAGTCATTCCAAATAACGGCATTTCTTTTTCTCCTAAAATGATCCTTTTTATTTCAGTCCGGTGGTCGCGATCCCTTGAACGAAGTAGCGTTGTAAGAAGATAAACAGAAGGACAGGCAAAATAATTGATAGCAAAGCTGCCGCCATAACAATGCCATATGGCGGTTGATTAGCAAGCCCTGTTTCTACCTGAAAGACATTCACCGATAGCCCCACTGGCAATGTCTTCACGGCATCGTTACTGCTCGCAATGAGCGGCCACAACAAGTTATTCCAACTTTTAACTGCGGTGAAGATCACCGAGGTGACAATAGCGGGTTTTGTCAATGGCAGAATCACTTTGAAAAAAACGCCCCAGTTTGAACATCCATCCAAAACAGCAGCCTCCTCCAGATCGAGTGGCAATTGTTGGATGAACTGTTTGAACAGGAAAACACTTACCCCGCTGGTACTCATGGGTAAAATCAATCCCCAATAGGTATTCTTCAATCCCATTTTGGTTATTAACAAATAGAGTTGCGGAGTATACGCGAAGAAAGGAATCATAATAGTCAGCATCACCATAGAAAAAAGTATGTTCTTCCCGCGCATTTTTAAACGGGCAAAAGCATACCCTGCCGGCAAGCTCACTATTAATGTCAATACAACAGTGCCAAGCGTGACAATCAAGCTGTTCGTTGTCCATTTTAGATATGGATACTGTTGCAACACATATTGATAATTCTCCACGGTAAACGTTCGCGGAATCCACTCCCATGTTCTGGAAAGTACCTGCCCTTGTGGTTTCAGCGACGTTGATACCATAACGAGGATTGGAACGAGATAGTACGCCGTCACGAGAAACAAAAGCGCATAAGTAAACACTAAAGATAGCTTTTTCTTTTTCACGCATCGCTCCTTTTATTCGCTTTCATTTGAATCAGGGTGATGATGATGATGATCGCGCAGGTGATGACGGACAGCGCAGCCGAATATCCCAATCGAAAACTTTTGAATGCCTCAATATAACTCTTATAAACCAGCGTTGTGGTCGATCCGAGCGGTCCGCCCTGGGTCATAACATATGTTTCATCGAACATCTGGAACGAATTTGCAGCGCATAGCACAGTGACATACAGGATGATGGGCTTTAGCTGGGGAATCGTAATATAAAGAAAGCTTTGAAAAGACGACGCTCCATCCACTTGAGCTGCCTGATACAGTTCCTCTGGGATGCCCTGAAGTGCAGCCAGAAATGTAACCGTATTAAAACCAATTGACCACCAAATGTTCATGATCACGATAGAATACAAAGCGATATTCGGATCCGATAACCACCCAATGAAAGGCAAGCCAAGTTGCTGAAGATACGTGTTAATAATTCCAAAATTGCGTTCGAACATCCAACGCCAGATAATTCCGGCAACCGCACTTGAAATGACGTACGGCATGATCACAATGGTTCGCGCCACGCCACGTCCGCGAACTTTTTGATTGAGTAAAATTGCCAGCAATAGCCCCAAGATAGTTAAAATCAGTGTTACAAGAATTGTATAAACGAAGGTATTGGAAAGCGTTTTCGGAAAATAGCGATCGTTGAATATGCTCTTGTAATTCTCAAATCCGACGAACTTAGGGGTTCCTACAATGCTCCATTCCGTGAAACTCATTGGTACAATAGATAGTGCAGGGAGGAAGAAGAAAATAAAGTAAACGAGGAGATAAGGCAGAAGAAACCAACCTGCCGAACCGAGATTTATCCTTTTTTTACTGAACATCTTCTTCCTCCTTCGTTTTCAACTGCTTATTGCCCTAAAAGCTCGTTCACCATTGTTTCTACTTCATTTAAAGCTTCCTGTGGCGTCATCGAATTCAATAACGTTGACTCCATCAGAACTACGAAAGGAGAATTAGAATCTCTGCCAAAGACCAGTGATTCATTTTTAATTGAGGGATAGTAATGAGCATTAGGTAATGTAACTGCGAAAGCCTGTGCTTTTTCGAGCTCTGCAAATTCATTGCTTTCCAAAACAGATAGCTTTACAGGCAGGTGACCCGCTTTTTGTGTCCAGATCAGACTGTTGTCTGAAAGGAAACGAGCGAAGCTCATTGCAGCCGCCACGCGAGCTTCATCCTTTGTGTCAGGCAAGGCTAGCATGTGAGAATCTGCCCAGGCTGCTTCTTGATCATAAAAGACCGGCAGTGGTGCAGTTGCATATTCAAGGTCTTCAACCGAATTGAAGTCAAATTGTGACCATGGCCCAGATATAACCATTCCAACAATGCCCTTCATAAAATCGTCATCTGGACTCTGTTCCTGTTCGGGGATAACGTTATAGGTATAAACAAGGTCATACAGGAATTCAAGTGATTCCAAACCAGCATCAGTGTTAAATGCAGCCGCGGTATTATCTGCGCTCAGAATTTCTGCACCTTCATGCTGCCACAGCAACGACATCCAGAGCCGGAACGGAAGTCCACCACTGTATGCCAATCCCAATCCATACTGGTCGGTTGTGCCATCCCCATTGGTATCTTTGGTTAACGTTTGTGCTGCGTTCAGGAATTCTTCCATGGTAGCCGGCGGATTTGCCGGATCCAATCCCGCTTCTTCAAATAAACCGACATTGTAATATAACGCGAGCGGATGGAGATCAAATGGAACAGCATATTGTTTGTCGCCAATAAAACTGCCATTCCAAGCCGATTCGATGAAATCCTCTTTTGCGAAACCATATTCAGGCATGAAGCTTGTAAGGTCTGCCAAAATACCCAAATCGACATTCTGGTACAGCCCACTTTGTTGAATGGTCATGATATCTGGCGGAGTGCCCGTTTCAAAGTCCAAGAGGATCTTTGAATACAACGTGCTCCAATCAAGGATTACCTCTTCTACATATACATTATCCTGGTTTGTTTCGTTGTATTCTTTCACCAATTCAGTCAGCACAACATTTTCCGGAGCGCCAACTCCATTCCAAAAGACGATGGTTGTTTTTTCTGCCGGCACTTCAACTTCCGTAGATGCAGTATCGGCTGTTTCTGCAGTTTCAGATGCCGTTGAGCATGCTGCAAAAACGAGAGAAAACGCCAACAGCAATGCCAGCATTCGATATTTTTTCAACATAATCTTTCCTCCATTTTTTATTTTTCGTCAACGTGTTTTTAAATCAGGCAAATGTATTCAGAAGCACCTCCTTCTTAAATTCTGGTTTATGATGATTTCAAACTGGCAATGTCAATGCCTAATTTCGCTTTTTCAGATTGGCTTAAAGGCTGTATAGGTAAGCGCGGATTTCCCACAGGAACACCCTGAATTTCAGAAGCCGCTTTGAAGTGCGCAATGCTGTCTTTTAAAACAGCCCGTATAGCATTAATCGCAACCTGACATTCTCGGGCGGTTTCTAAATCACCACGATGATACGAATCATACAATTTGATGAAAGGTTGAGGAAAGATATTGGAATTTCCTGACACCTGCCCACAAGCTCCCAATGTAAGAGCCGGGAGTGTCAGCGCATCGACTCCACAGAGTACGGAAAAATCGTTTTGAGCGATCTTCACATATTCATACAGTCGAATCAGATCTGGGTTCGAGGACTTGATCGCTTTCACATTCGGCAAATTTTTGATTATCCGCTCCAGCAGTGAGCCCTTAATTTCATATTTCGCGTTTCCCGGAAAACAGTATAAAGAGATTGGAATCTCAGGAGCGGTTTTCGCGATCGCTTCATAGAAGCGATACACCTCCCCTTCGGAATAACTAAAGAAGAAGGGAGTAATCGCTGATATGCCATCCACTCCTAACTCCTGGGCATGTTCCGTTAATGCAAGCGACTCTCTTGTCGAAAGACAACTGACATGGACGATTATTTTCATTCTCTTGGCTACAAATTGAACCGCCGCTTCGGACAATTGCTTTCTTTCTTCAACAGATAAAAGCGGTCCTTCGCCGGTGGTACCCCCGATCATCAAACACGGCATTTTTTCAGATACAAGGAATTCGATGAATCGTTGCAGGGCGACAAAGTCAATGTTTCCCTTTTTATCAAAAGGGGTTAAGATCGGACAAATTATTCCATGAAATGGATTGGCATTCTTCATAATAGGATGGGACACGACAAAAACAGTGATTTTCTCCTTATAGAATGTACGGCAGTGGAAGCACTGAGGCGATGTAATCGTTTTCTCAATCCAGTGTAAACGATTACTTCTTTTTTGTCAACAGTTTAATAAATTGGCAAGTTGCGCGCAACATCTCGCCAGGCACAACGCCTGCCCGCCTCTTACCATGCCATTTCGCGCTTTATTCTGCTATGTTTTCCTTATTCATGATCTTTTCTATCCTTTTTTCCATGTTGACAAGACTTCATTTGTATGATATTTTGTAAAGGATTACATTAGATACTGAAACGTGTGAAAATATTACATATGACTAATAATCTGAAGAGGACAACGGTTCACGATGTAGCAAAAAAAGCGGGGGTTTCAACCGCCACAGTATCACGTGTGATCAATGACAATGATGCGGTAAGTTCTGAATTGAAAGCCCAGGTTCAGAAAGTCATTGATGAGTTGGGATATCGCCCCAATAAAGCAGCCCACCACCTGAGATCCGGTAAAGTTAAAAGAGTTGGAGTTCTTTTCGCGGATATTCGCAACCCCTTCTTTACCAGCGTGTTGGCAGGTATTGAGAATTCTCTTCACGAAGCCGGTTATGCTTTGATCCTCGGCAATTCCAATGAAGATGCAAAGATCGAAAACATGCAGCTTCAAGCTTTTCTTGATGAGGGGGTGGCAGGAATAATCTTGTCAGCGGTTACAAATTCAGGCTCACCATATCAGCAAGTTTTAGATGCCGGCATCCCTATCCTTGCCATCGATCGCATCCCTGGGAATCTTAAGGTAGATTCCATCTCTATTGACAACGTAACAGCAGCAAAACAAGCAGCGCTACATTTAATCAATTTGGGTCATCAAAAGATCGCGTTTATCGGCGGGCCGGAGCATATTTCCACTGCCCATCTGAGAAAAAAAGGCTATCTGGAAGCCCTTGAAGAACACCCCAGCCGCCAACCGATCATAGAACTGGGCGATTTCCGCCAATCTGGGGGATATCAAGCCACAAAGAATATTCTGGCTGCCCATGATGATATTTCAGCATTTTTGGTAGCCAACAACCTTATGACCCTTGGCGCTCTGCAAGCTTTCAATGAAAAGAAGATCCTCATACCCGAACAGATCGCGTTGGTAGGCTTCGATGACATGCCTTGGGCTACATCGCTGCAGCCCCCTCTGACAGTGGTGGCTCAGCCGACTTATGATATGGGCAAAATTGCAGCGCGTTTATTGCTCGATCGCATCAAGAACCCAGATAGCCCTATCCAACAGGTAATACTCGAAACACAGCTTATCATCCGCGAGTCATGTGGAGGATTGAGAACTGCTTAGTCGCTTACTTTTTTGAATTTCTTCATAGGAGGTTTTATGCTCGTTGGAATTTCACCATTATTAAGTCCCGACCTGCTTGCTACGCTATCCCGCATGGGGCATGGTGATGAAATTGTACTGGCAGATGCCCACTTCCCTGGTGATAGCATGAACACGCATGTCATTCGCGCAGACGGTCTGACAATTGTTCCCTTGCTGGACGCAATTTTCCCCCTCTTTGCACTCGATAAATCCTTCGACTATCCCCTGATGATGATGGCTCCCACTCCCGGAGACCCCATCGATGTTCAGGTTGAGATTGCCTACATGCAATCGGCAAGAAAAGTTTGGTCCGACACTCCTGAAATTCAAAAAATTGAACGTTTCGCATTTTACGATCGCGCCAGGAAAGCGTTTGCGGTCGTGATGACCGGCGACACAGCAACGTATGCCAACATTATCTTACGAAAAGGTGTTACGCCTTTGTAATTTTTTATGGATGGAGCCATATGGAATCAAACGAGAACATCAGCACTGCCAAACAAGTCATTCTCTCGGAAGCCGTCGCTCTGAATAACCTGGCAGATCTAATTGATGACGCTTTCATGAACGCTGTAGAGATGATTTTGGCTTGCGAGGGCAGGGTCATCTTTTCTGCTGTCGGCAAACCCGGACATATCGGCAGAAAACTGGCTGCCACATTTGCGAGCACGGGCACGCCTGCATTCTTTGTCCACGCAGCAGAAGCCGCGCACGGTGATTTGGGAATGATCACCGCAAAAGATCTCGTCCTTTTATTATCACATTCAGGCAGTAGCGACGAAGTGATCCATTTGATCCCATACATACGCCGGATTGGGGCAAAGATCATTGCGATCACTTCTCAGAAGAACTCCCCGCTGGCAAATTCCGCGGATTTAGTTTTATTAACCGGTGTGGAAAAAGAAGCCGATCCGCGTGGTCAAGCCCCCACCACCAGTTCTACTGCGTTACTTGCGCTTGGTGACGCATTGGCGATCACCGTTTCAATGCAGCGCGGTTTTACACGAAAAGATTTTCGCAATCTGCATCCCGGCGGTGCTCTGGGGTGCCAAACCAATACGTAGATACCAGTAAAAGAGAGAATGCTTTATGAGTCGTCATCCTAATATCGTCGTTGTTGGAAGTTTCATCATGGACCTTGTTTTTCGCACCTATCGACGACCGCATAAAGGAGAGACGGTTATAGGGAAAGAATTCGGGATGTTTACGGGTGGAAAAGGATTTAATCAAGCGATCGCAGCATCGCGTCTTGGCGCAAATGTCACCATGGTCGGCTGCCTCGGTACAGACATATTCGGGGATTCGTTTGTTTCCTCCATGCAAAAAGAGGGAGTGAACACCAGGTTTGTGATTCGAAACGACAACATTGGCACCGGTGTGGCATCTCCGGTAATTTATGAATCAGAGGGAGATAACAGCATCATTATCATTCCACGAGCCAATCAAACCCTTAAGCCGGCACATATCGATGCCGCTTCTGCTGCAATTAAAGAAGCCGATCTGCTTATGCTTCAATTAGAGATTCCCGTCGAAACAAGTTTCTATGCCGCAAACATCGCGCATGCTGCAGGAGTGCGGGTGATGTTGAACCCGGCACCCTTTGCGCCACTTCCTTCTGACTTTTATAAAATCGTTGATATCATCACGCCCAATGAAATCGAAGCAGGACAGATGACGGGAATACACGTCGATGCCATAGAAACCGCCGCTAAAGTCGGAAAGAACATTCTATCTTTCGGACCAAAGATGGTGATTTTAACCATGGGACAACGTGGTGCTTATTATTTCGATTCCAGCGCAGAATCGCACGTTCCTGCTTTCCACGTGAACGCTGTTGATCCAACAGCGGCGGGTGACGCGTTTTGCTCTGGTTTTGCAGTTGCTATTTCTCAGGGGCGTGATCCAATCGAAGCCGTTCGCGTGGGAAACGCCGCAGGGGGGCTGGCAACCACCATCCTGGGAGCCGAACCTTCTTTGCCGAAAATTGACCAGGTATTGGCGCTGATGGATCAATAACAAGCCATTCTTTCTGAACCAATTCATAGTGATCATTTTGACCGACGAAGAACGTTTTTCCATGATACGGCATTTGCGATATCCTTAATTATGCGCAAATTTTTACGGCTTTTTTTCTTTTCAATTTTTGTGTGTTTATCGGCATGCGTTCCGTCTTTCGCAGAAATTCCAATCAATTACCGTCAAGAAATGCGTCAGTTTGTGGGAGAGATCAGTTCCTATGCTCATTCCCTTGACCCCGATTTCCTCGTCATCCCTCAAAACGGGCAGGAACTGCTGGTACAGGGCGATGACGTCAACTCGGAAGCTGACCGTGCGTATATCGCCAGCATCGATGGCATTGGGCAGGAAGATCTCTTTTACGGCTTTGAAGCGGATGACCTTGCCACCGATCCAACCGTCACATCCCTGTGGATCGCATACCTCGATCTTGCCAGGCAGAACGGTCTGGCTGTGCTGGTGATCGATTACTGCTCCACCCCTGAAAAAATGGATGCTTCCTACCAGCGAAATCATGAGTTGAGTTGTCTATCGTTGGCTGCCGACCGGCGTGAGTTGGATCGTATCCCTTCCTATCCACCAGGTCCGTTTTCCGAAAATGACGATACTATCGAAACGTTAGGTCAGGCGCAGAATTTTTTATATTTGATCAACCCGGCACGCTATTCCTCCAAGGAGGATTTCATCCGTGCGGTCACTGCCACCAATTACGATCTGCTTATCATGGACCTGTACCTCGGGGATGAAGCCTTCACCCGCGATGAGGTTGAACAATTGCGCAACAAAGCCAACGGCGGTAGCCGCCTGGTGTTGTGTTACATGAGCATCGGGGAAGCCGAAGCGTATCGCCCGTATTGGAAAGCGGAATGGGATAGCAACCCTCCAGAATGGCTGTTGGAAGAAAACCCGAACTGGGCAGGCAACTACCGCGTGCAATACTGGAATAAAGAATGGAAAGCGCTCATCACCGGCAGCGCCGATTCATATGTGGGAAAGATCATCCACAGCGGTTTTGATGGCGTGTATTTGGATCTGATCGATGCCTTTTCGGAACTGGAAGATGAAGCTTCGTTAGACAATGAATAAAAGGTTTACTTCGGCATCTCGAAACGTTGGTACCGCGGATTCACCCGCCGCAACAGGCGATACGCAAACGGCTCAAAACCAAAGGTCGGCCAGTAGCGCGCAGCTTCCAGATTGGTGATGCGCCAATCAGTAAACATCGTCTCATACCCCTGTTCGCCAGCGATATTGAATATCTGAGTAGCCAAAGCCCGCCCGATCCCTCTGGCACGATAAGCCGGGTCGGTTGCGGCAGTGGCAAAGTGCGCCGCTTTTTGAGATCCCAGGTAGTGGATCGCGCCGATATCTACCGTGTAGATGGTGACATACGAAACGATCTCCTCCCCATCCAATGCCACCCAGGTGGTGGAAGTATCATCATTTGCCAGCTCTGCATAAGCCGGGCGGATGTTCTCAAGATGCTCTGGGGGCACCGGCTCCCACACCGGAGCGCCGTTGAGGTGCGCGGCGATCCAGTGCCCCTTTTGTGCTAATTGCTGCGCATCACCTGGTTGAACCACCCGCATGGTTATGCCAGCAGGTAAAGCGGTTCCAGCTTCTCGCTCTTTTAAAGGCGCAACGGCATAAACCTGTTCCTGCCCGAAACTGAGCGAGAAACCCGCTTTCAGCCAATCATCCAACGCCGGACAAACCCAATAATGGTTCAGAATTCCATCGCCGATCCAGATATCACCGGCTGCCGCATAGAGCGCCCGTATAGCCCCATACGCTTGCGATTGGGGGACAACGGTTCCTCCAAAAGGAACCCACACATGCCTTCCAAAGAAAGGATTGTCGTCATAATATCCCAGCAGGTATCCGACCACTTTATTCTTTTCAAGCATCAGCATGCCGCGCGCTTCCGATTTTTCCAGCAAAGCGGACAGAAATATTTTGGCGGCATGCAGATTGCCAACGCGCTCGGGCAAAAGCGGAAAGCGCTTCAACATGCTTGTGGATTGCGCAACCAACAAGGTTGCCGCATCATCTACGTGATGTGGGGTGAATATTTGGAATTCCATAGTTTGTTGAACCCTATTGTACCGAATTTATGAACCGCAACGGGGACAATCATGGTTCCCTCGAATCAATGATCATTCAGTGAGATCTATTTTTTATGAACGAGCAAAGGCACTCGTATGAAGAAGATCGTGCGATCAGCGTCAGGCATCAAGCCAATTTCGCCTTGATGTTTTTCCACAATAGCTTTGGCAATCGCTAATCCCAATCCGGAACCGGGAAAACGCTGGGTGTTCTTACCCCGATGGAAGCGCTTGAAGAGCAGTTCCCGTTCATCCGCCGGGATGCCAATGCCGCTGTCTTCAACGGTTATCTGAGCAAAGTTATTCCTTGCGGTCAAAGAGAGAACTACCCTTCCGCCCACGGGGGTGAATTTCACCGCATTGTCCAATAGATTTCCAACAGCTCGATACAGTTGACCTTTATCGCCTCGTACGATCAACGCATCTGCAGGCAATTGAAATTGAAAGGTGATGCCCGCCTGTTCTGCGGCGGATGCGTGCACTTCGCTCAGTTCTGTCAGCAGATCTGCCAGATTCACCTCTTCCACCGGGGCGACCGTATTGCGCGATTCCAATTTGGAAAGATCGAGCAAATCACGAGAAAGTTGATCCAGGCGATCTACCTGTTCAAGCGATCGTTTGACGATCGGCTTTAATCCCTTTCTGGAATTTTCCGATAATGCCAGGGTCAGGTCTGCGCGCAGCGATGTCAAAGGGGTTCTGATCTCATGGGCGGCATCCGAGATGAACTGGCGCAGGGTTTCAATGCTTTGCTGAATATGAGCAGCCATCTGATTGAACGTTCCGGAAAGGGAAGCCAGCTCATTGGGTTTCAAGATCGGTGAGCGGATCTCATAATTTCCCTTTTTCATTTCCACTGCAACTTTTTCAAGCTCCACCAAGGGTTTGGTCAGTTTGCGGCTCATGATCCATCCAAAGGTGACCGATACGATAAGACCGATCAGGCTGGCAATAGCCCAACCGCGCAAAACGTTGAAAATGATGCGTTGACCATACCCCGGACCTTCCGACAATTCGACGTATCCAAGGATGTTTTCATCTTTATCGTAGAACGCTTCTTTGGCAACCACAGAAGAGCGCTTTCCTTCTTCATTCATGGAATCTTCCAGCAGATATCCGAACATATGAGGATTTGCCTGGATAGAGTAAGGGGGAGGGTTTCCTTCGGAATCTTGCGAGGGCTGTCCGGCAGATTTTTCCAATGAAAAAGAAGGACGCTCATCATTTTCTCCCTCATTCTGAACCCTCTGCTGGTTATCAGAGTTTTTTGGTTTGGAAATGGTGATGTTCCAACTGCTGGTGGGTGATCCTGAATCAGCGATAATATTTCCGTTGGTGTCCAACACACGCATGCGGGACTGAATCAAAAAAGCGGTTATGTTTGCTTGATTCTGAAAAACGTCACTGTAATCAATCAATGATGTTGTAGCCGTTATGTCATTTTCTTCCACAATACGCGTCAGGTTATTGGCTGTTCCATGCAGATTGGATTCAAGGTATTGTTTCTCCAGTCCGTGATAATAATTCCAGATAATGAATAGCAGCACTGCCCCGATCAGTGTTGTAGTAATCAGGGCAATTCCAGCGTACGATAGGGGCAACTGAGCGCGTAATGAATTGAATAAACGTCTTTTTTCCTTTTTCATCTTATTCGTATTTTAGCGCAATAACCGGAGGCAACGATTGGGCTTTCATGGCTGGGAACAATCCCGATAAACTGCCCATGATGGTGGAAAACGCCAGAGCGAACAAAGGCAAATAGAAGGGCATGTACAGGATGCTGGTGGTTACGGTCGTTCCGCTCGCAGTGGCTTGCTCCGTCAGATAAGACCCTCCAACAGCATTGATCACAGACCCCAACAGCATGCTGATCACCAAGCCACCCATTCCACCGATCAACCCGATCCCTGCTGCTTCACCGATGAACAAGCCGAGAATATCCTTGTTGGTGGCGCCCAATGCCTTCAACAAGCCGATCTCCTTCGTCCTTTCCAAGATCGCCATAGTCATGGTATTGGCAATTCCCAGCGCCGCTACCAACAGGGTGATGCCGCCCACACCACCGAACACCAATTGCAGGGATGAAAACAGGGAGTTGACGTTTTCCAGGAATGATTGAGCGGTCTGGGTCTGGTACCCCATAGCGGTGATCTCATCGGCTACAGCCAAAACGTTGTCTGAGTCATCCACCCGCACGGTGAGCGATGAATACCCATCAGTGCTGTGGTTCACCCTTTGCCCATTGACCCAGGAGACGATCGTATCGGCATCCGTCATGGTGATGTAGGCAGCATAATCAGACTGATCTCCGGATTCTGCCAGAATCCCCACCACCCGAAAACGCATGGTTTTCACACTTCTGCCGCTGCTGGACATTTTTGTAATTTCCACTTTCACCTGCTTGCCCAGCAGGTTCGTGGTCAGGGTTGCATCACTGCCAGAATAATTGGGGCGGTACATGTTCTCGCTCACGCTGTATCCCAGAATGATGGTGCCCGAATTCAACTCCGTTTCTCCCTCATCCACGCTCAACCCCAATTCAGACAGGTCATCCACATCTACGCCTGTCAAACTGACCCTTCCCTCATACTTTTGATATATCAGGGTTGAATTGCCTGACACGCTCTGCTCGGCGCTAACGCTCGCCACATGCTCAAGGAAAGAGATCGTTTCAACAACGTCATCCGTCAGCAGCAATTCTTCCGATTCGCTGCTGGTGCGCACGGTGGAACCGCCACCCCCCATACCTCCTCCCCCACCAGGACTGCCGCCCCCACTTCCAATGCTCCACATATTGCACCATACATCGATAACCCATACCTCCTCCCCCACCAGGACTGCCGCCCCCACCCATCATGCTGAAACCACCGCTAAATCCAGCGCTCACCGTGATCTCCGACAGGCTGGCATTGCTGGTAAACTGTGCTGTAGCTGACTGCTGCAAACCACCCACCAGGGCAACCAGCAACACGATGGAAGCCGAACCGATCATCACACCCAGCGAGGTTAATATGACACGCCCTTTTTGACGTTTGATATTCTCAAAAATAAATTTGGCAAGTTCGATAAAACTCATGATGCGTCAAAAATCCCTGAATCAATTGGTGTTCATCAAGCCCGGATTGCTGCGGTTTTGCCCGGTCGAAGCACTGCTGTCAAACCCGATCATACCGCGCAAAAATCGCAGAAGAATGCTGCCAAGGTCGCTGCTGGTTTGGTTTCCTCCAGCGGGCATTCTTGCCATTTCGGTGGCTACCAAAGCCGGATCGATGGTGGCTGCCGGCATTTGTGTATCTGAAACAGTGATCGAGAGCGTTTGGGTGATCGTCTGTGCTTTTTTGAAATTATCCAGATAGTTGATGGTTACTGTAACCGGCAGGCTTCCTGCTTGTTGGGGTATGATATCCGTATCAATGGTAAAACTGCCTCCGCTTTCCAGCGTGCCCACAAAGGTAAGGTTGTTTGATAAAGTGGCATTTTCCACATTGATGTAAATATCACCAAGCAGGATGGAATCGCTACCTATGTTGACCACCTGAATAGGAAGAGTATCCTCTTCTCCCACATAGAACACGTCAGGCGTCTCGTAAAAACTGATTTCTATCGAAGGAACCAAATGAACGAGCAAAGTGATGATCTGGCTGTCAGTAAATTCATTTCCGTCTTCATCAGTGTAGGTAAAACTCAAGGTCAGCGGGTACACTCCCGGCGTGGTTTCCGAATTGACAACCAGAGTTTGTTGAACCTGAACATAACCCTGAATTCCCACATTACCGATGACCTGCACATTGGAAGAGCCGAGAGGGAAGAAATTTGTGCTTGAACTTGTAGCAGAGCTGGTCGTGCTGCTGGAGTCAGCCGTCCCTCCAAATACCATACTGACGTTCTGCGCAGTGAGATACCCTCTATTCTGTAAATTCATGGTCAACACAAAACTGGTACCCGGTTCTAGTGGGTCGACGTCGGTTTCATAACTTGCCACAACCATCTGGGGTCTGCCTTCGGGCGTAGAAGTATAGTACGTGCCATATCCAGTAACGCTCACAGACACCGCAAAGGATTGGGTGTACGATTTTCCATCTTGATCTCGATATTCAATGCTGATATTCACTGTGATCGGGCTTGAACTGATGCTGCTGCTCACGTAAAAATCCTGCTCCGAGGTGGCGCTTTCAGCGACGCCAAGCGATGAGATCACATCCACGCCACCATTATTTTCTGCCGTAAGCGAATTGGCGGAGTAGGTAATGACCACGTTATACGCACGCTGCTGCCCCAGGTTTTGAAACACACAATCCAGGCTGAAGACATTTCCGGCATAAACTTCCGAAGAATCATAGGAATAACTGGTTAAATTCAGCAGAGGGCGGGAATAAGCCGCTGCAGTGGTCGCCGTTGGGACCGTGGTCGAAGTGGGCGCTACAGTTGCAGTTGCTGCAACTTCAGTCGTTGCGGTTGCTGCGACCGTTTCCGTAGCTTCGGTTGTTTCTTCCTGTAAAACAGCTTTTCCATTCGACGTATCTTTGAAAGATGCCGAAAAAGTGAATCCCGAAAAAATCAACATGCCAATCAGTAAGATAAAGATCAAGTGTTTTTTCATAATGGTGATCCCTTGTATATTTTTCATTGCAAATGACCGTCCAGCATATTAATCACCCGGTTGACATACTTGGTTATACGCGGATCGTGGGTTACGACCATGACCGTTCGCCCGTTCTTGTTCAATTCCTGCAGCATGACCATGATATTTTCACCGCTGGCAGTGTCCAGGTTCCCTGTAGGTTCATCTGCCAGGATAAGCGGCGGGTCATTAGCCAGCGCGCGCGCCACCGCGATGCGCTGCTGCTGACCGCCTGATAACTGTGTCGGTTTGTGATACACTCTATCCTTTAATCCCACTTTCTCTAAAAGATGATAAGCGCGCTCTAACCGTTCGTTTCTGGGAATTCCGCATAGCCGTAAGGGAAGTGCCACATTTTCCAGCGCAGTCATGGTCGCGATCAAGTTGAAAGATTGAAAAATGAAACCGATCATCTTTCTACGAAAGAATGCAAGCTGCTGCTCGTCCAGCGTGGTGACATGATAAGGACCCACCTCGACCGAGCCAGACGTCGGGCGATCCAATCCACCCACAATGTGCATCAAGGTGCTTTTTCCCGATCCAGACGGACCCATGGCGGCAACAAATGAACCTTCCTCGATCTCCAGATTCACCCCTGCCAGAGCGATTACCTGGACATCGTCGTCCATTTCGTAGACCTTGCTCAGTGCTTGCACTTGAATGATGTTCGTCATCGCATCATCGTATTCAACAAGCCATTGCTCACATTGATGCTCGCTATTTTTTCGACGCCCAAACCCAGCAACGACTTTAGCAAAACAACAATGACAATGCTGGTCACCGCAATCACAATGGATTTCTTTTTATCCAATTTGGTCATGACCCCCATCCCAATGACCAGCAGCACTGTTTGCCAGATGCTGTAGATATCAATTTGCGCCAAAATCTTTTCCAACAAAGTCGCTAAGGTGGTCGAGGAGGCAGGGGCAAAACCAGAAAGCCCTGCCGCCTGGATCGAATTGCCGGTGGCGAGCACATACATGATCTGCATCAAAGAACGAATCCCAATAGGAACGCACGCCCAGGCTGAAAAGACTGTTGCGAGCTTGGTGTTCCCCTGACCTCCCAATGAAATGGAAATGAGGTTTGCCAGGCTTCCGACCAGCAGCCAGGTTAATACAAAGCTGAGCAGTGTTCCTGCAGCCGAGAGGATCTTGGAGAGCAGGGTGGAAGAACTTGTGGTGGTCGAGGTTGCGGTTTCATCGGTAGCGCCTGATTCATCGGTCGTTGCGGTCGATTGCATCTGACCTCCCATCCCCATCGGACCGCCACCCTGCATACCTCCAGGACTCATATTGGAGAAGCCGAAAGAGGTATTAGAACCATAGGTTTGTGCCTGAGTTGTGGAAGTGCCGGATGAAGTGGTCACCGACATCAAACTCGTCAGAATGAGGATCAATCCGATAACAATGATCGGGCTTTTCCAATCTGCTTTGTGGTTTTCATTCTCCAACTCGGCAAAGACCTGGCGTGGGTGTGTGACCATCTGTCCAACTCTTCTTAAATTGATAGAAATGGCTATGCGCCTTTCTTTTTTTATTTCATCCGGAATGGTCATTTTGAATTTCACGTTGATCTCCATTGCATAGAAAGTTGCAGGCAGGCTGGGAGTAAGTGTAGCGAACCAATATTTCATCCCCCTTTACTGCATATTACAATTTTTTTATATGCACGCCTTTTCAAAGCAAAGTGCTGCCGGATACCCGGCAGCACTTTTTCGACCTGAGGTCAGTCTAATCACTGATCTTCGTCTCAAGCAATTGCAACAATGCGTCAATGAGAATTCGTGAAGTGGATCCCAATCCACCTCCGCCTTGATTTGGTTGTCCGAAGCCCTGCTCTGCTCCGGGAGTCATTGATGCAGGCGCCGAACCATCTTGCAGATTTCCGCCTGGTCCGCCATTTCCGTTTCCTGGAGTACCTTGCACCTGTGGAACGTTCCCTGCTTGATCAACGGCAGGAGTGCCTTGAGATATGCTCTGCTCTGAACCCTGACCACCAGAGCCAGGATTTCCACCGCCCGCCGAAAGCCCTTGTTCTTCAAGGAATGCCCTTGCCGCTTCTTGATCCAATTCTTGAGAAGTGATGAAGGTCAATTGGTCAGACGACAGAAGTGTTTCGATCTGTGCAATAAGCGCGCTCTGTTGTTCCTGTAAAACAATCTGCTGCGCCTGCATGGTGGCTTGTTGACCTTCCATGACACCGGTAGATGTACCTGGGGTTGCAGCTTGTTGCCCTTGCTGTCGAGAAGCAAGGTTTTGGCTCTGCTCGAGTTCCAGGTAGGAATTCAACATCGGAATCAGCGCAGCAGCCTGGTCCGTCGTGAGAGCCAGATCGGTGCTTTCTAATTGGAATATGCCGATCAACAACCGTGTCAGTTCTGAAACCTCGCCATCTGCCACCGCACCCCGATCGCCGGATGGTTGTGCCGGTCCGTTATCCGAAACAGCGGGGTTTTCGGATGTTGTCGCAACCGCAGGTGCAGCCAGATCCTGAACGTCTGAATTCTCTGTAGCGCTACCGCCGCATGCTGCCAATAGCAATGCCAATACCATGAAGATACTCAAAACAAATTTCTTCATTTTTCTCCTGATTTTTTGTGTGCTGGATTTCTTTCCGAATTCGAAGGGAGAGTTCTCTGGCACGTTCAGACAACGTGAGATGCAGTAGAGCATTTTCTGTTGCTTTGCGTCAATGTTAAGGAGAAAGTCTCTCCCTTCTGAATTCGAATATGCAAATCGAAGCTAAGTCTACAATGGGAACATTTCAGCGCCCTATACGGTTGCTTACAGTTTATTAATGGGTTTCAGGAGATAGGGAGAGCCGGTAGCCAATGCCGGGAACCGTAAGGATCAACTTGGGATGCGCAGGGTCATATTCCAACTTTTCGCGCAGTCTGCGAATATAAACCGTGATCGTTTGGCTGTCATCCACTTCTTCATTGTCACAATTACGGATGCTGTTGCTCAATTGAGAGCGACTGAAGACCTGCCCCGGATGTTTTGCCATATGAACAAACAGGCGATATTCCGTTGGGGTCAGGTTGATGACCGTCTGGTTGCGAGACACCGTGGCTTTCAACACATCGATGATCAGGTCACCCACAAAGACCAGCTTGGATTCGGTGGATGAGAACTCTCCGTATGCGCGCCGCAGCAGGGCGCGGATGCGCGCATGCAGTTCCTGGGGGTTGTAGGGCTTGGTCATATAATCATCCGCTCCTATTTCCAGCGCCAGCACTTTGTCGATCGGTTCATCGCGTACGGTGAGCACCAGAATGGGCTGATACAACCCTGCCTTGCGCATCTGTTTGCAAAAGTCAAATCCCAAACCATCCGGCAGGCGAATATCCAGAATGATCAAATGGGGTTGGTTTTGTTGGGCAGCTTCGAAACCCTTGCCCCCCGAATCACATAGCTGTACGCTATAACCCTCTTTCACCAATGCATCATGCAAACTGCGCGCCACCGCCCGATCATCTTCAATGACCAGAATTCGAATATTTTGAATGGGAAGTTCCATGCAGTAAATTCTAATCGAGATTTGGAACTCTTTTTCGCATGCTTTAGGGCAAATGAAAAATCAGCGTTCCTTCGGGAACAGCTTCCGCAACCAAAGCATTGTGAATGATCAACTGCGCTTCTTCTTCCGTCATGCCCGCTGGTTTCTTGGTCACTTCAATCCCTGATCCGTGACTGATGATCACATAATTGAATTCAATGCCCTGCGCTGCCAGATCATTCTGAACGGCAGCGACCAGTTCATAAGGGAGACGTTCCGGTTGGTCTTTGACCAATTTCGCCACCAAAATGGCGATGTTGGTTCGGGGATCGTTTTTTGGGTCAAACTGGAAGGAGCGGGTGTAATAAATACGATAACACATCTGGCTGCTGGGATCGCCATCCGTTAGGGCAAGACCGGCTTCGTCCAACACATTTCCTTTATAGAGAAGATGAATGGAGGGCAACCATTGACTTCCTTGCGGATCGAAAACGCAAAACAAAACTGCCGCATTGGACGGGTTGATTTCCATCCCTTTGAATGTGACGGTTTTCTCATCAATGACGGCTGATTCATCTACGGCGAAAGTTAGCTGCCCAACATAGGTCGGCTTTACTTCAATATGAAATGGCACAACCGGCAGAACAACACGGACTTCACCATTTTCGGCGTAAATCTCTCCACCAATCAAAATATCCATGACGTAGGGTTCTTCCTGTGAATTCTCCTGTGGGGAAGAGGGTAGACCCACATCGATAATGCCTTCGAAAAACTGGGGCTCCTGATCTTGAGAATTCTCGCCTCCCCCACCGCCAATTCCTCCGTATCGGATCGAATGTTCAAGGTCGATCAGGCTGCCATCAGATCGGTGGATGACAACATTTTGCAGATCAATGAGCTGCAACGGCGAAAAGTCCTCTGGCAGTGGATAACCCGAAACCACCAGATCCAGATAAAGCCTGGTTTGATCGATATAGAACCATTTCACCGTGAGGGTCACTGTGGCTGAGTCCAGGGTTTGGGTAAAAGTATTTTCAGCAGCAATCGGGGTCGAGGTAGGTATTTGAGTAGAAGCAGTTCGGATATAGAGCTGCTGACCCACATAAATAACGTCAGAGCCTTCCGATATCTGGTTCAGAAAGCGCAACTGGTTAACGGGCACATCGTAAGCCACGGCAATGCTCCACAACGTTTGCCCCTCTTCAACGGTATGAATGATTGACCCGTCTTCCTGCGGCGCAGCCACTTCCACCGAAATGATGCCGGAATCTCCCTCAATAATCCGGGTGAAAAAATTTTTCAAATTATGCTCTGGGTCTATGAAGAACACCAATGCCAGGAATACTGCGATCAGCAGTCCTGAGCCGATGAGATACCAGGTGCGCTTTTTCATAGGATTCCTCTGTTCTCTTTTTTCCCCATTGTAAGAAGGTTCGTCCATCGGCGCATCTGTGGATTCCCGCCAGGTGATTTCAACAGGTTCCTCTGCCTGTTCCCCAGAAAGGTCTTTCATGAACAACAGCACTGCCTCGGTGCGCGAACTCACGCCTAATTTGGAGTAAATGTTGCTTAAGTGGAACTCAACCGTCCGGTTCGATATCTTGAGCTGCAACGCAATTTGTTTATTGCTTTTCCCTTGAACCAGCAGCTTAATGACCGCTTGTTCCCGCTCGCTGAAATCGTCAAAACTGTTCATTGACAATCCTCATATCTCTTAAAAGGAGTTGTTGCTCTTTTATTGCTATCTTTCATGTATGTTTTACCACCATCCTGAGATTTGTTTACCATGACCTAAATGGTTCCATGCTACGACCTACCGGTCATGGCTGACATGAACAGATCGAATAAAACATCATCTGCAAGATTTCCAGTCATGCAACATTTAAGTGTACTTATTATAGTGATTTGGAAACCGAGCCTGTACTGTGGATTTCCGCAAGCACTCTACTATTCCTCCACTGATTTTCAATCCGTAGAAATTTAATAGGAATATCTTAAAGTGTTTCCACCAGTGTTAAAAACATCTTTTATATCATTTAGATTATTAAACAGAGTAATTCCAAAACAGATCAAAATAGTCAAATAGATCAATAAAAATAGCCGATCTTTTTGAAATATGAAATGATGGTTCTTTAATTCTTTCCATTTTTCTACTGTATACGCAGCAAAAGGAATTATTACCGGAACAATACCAAGATGAAATCTTGGCTCTGCTAGAATCAAGAAATGAGGAAAGCTATACCCTAAGACAAAAATTAATGTAAGAACCACAAATCCTTTTTTCCGTGCATACCAAAACCCAATAGGACCCAGGATTACGAGAGCCATCCAAGGGATCGTTAATACGAGATAGATCAATACCAGGAAAAAAGTTGGAATTGCTCCTAAAAAATCGTTCGTGTAGAAAAATGTAAACTCCCTGATTTCAGGTCCGACAAAGATTCCCACCCTGATGAAAAATCTACGAACAGCTTCCATGGGATCTTGCCGAATAAAACCGAGTGCTTTTTCGAAACAAAAAGTATTTCTTTCCCCGTCATCTAAAATGTTTAAAGGCTGAATTGCTATTTCTGATACGAAGCCACCATTTCCTTCAGGATGGTAGCCAATAAAAAGGTTATATCCAAAACTATTTTCAACGAATGAAGGGCTCCCCAAAACGATAGAGTTTCTAATTGCCCAAGGCATACAAATTCCGAATGCGACGAGCATAAACAGCAAACCTGTTTTCCACTTGACCTGTCTATACCCGACTATCCAAAAGCCTGCCAACAAAACATACATGGCATAAATCGATCTGGTCAGCATCGTCAATCCACATAACAATGCAGCCAGAAGAATCCATCCTTCTTTCTTTTTATTTTCTATGGATACCATTAACGCAATCAACGAAGATGCCCCCAGAACAATATACAGATTCTCTGAAACTAACCCAATCGGATAAAACAACAGGATGGGATAGAAAGAGCCAAAGACCCCTACCCCAACAATCGTTTTGGGTTTACATTTTAGTTTATAAGCGATATAGGCTGAAATCGGGGCGAGAATTGCCATCAGACATGCTTGAGCTATGCGCACAAACACAAAGCGCAAAGAACTGGGGACCAAAGAGTAAATAAGCGCCAGAAAGAATGGGTATCCTGGCGCTCGAAATGTCGTCAAAATACCATTTTCAGGGAAGTCTAGATTATCGAGATCCAAAAACTGGGAATAATATGGTTTTAATACATCAACATCCGTCTTCGAATACCAGCGATAACCATTTCCATTTTCTATTGATCTTCCTAGCATATCACACTGGTACATATCATCCAACGCTATTGGCTGATTGATAAAGAAAAATACACAGAGGAAATGAACGAAAAGAGATCCAAAATAGATAGCGATCAGAATTTTGCGAACAGAACGATTCTCACTGCTTTCCTTTGCGAGCCACTGATCTGATGCATTAGATAATTGTTTCATCGAAAATCCCACCCCTCTCTTATGCGCAACATCCTTTATACTTGTAAGAGCGTTAATTTCCGATACGTTTCCTACCCCAACATTTTCTATAGCCGTTAAAAATGTATTGCAAAATCTTGAAATACTATTGAATTCGGCTTTTGCCGTTCGATTTTACGGAAAAGAGGACACTATTGCCCCTTCCAATGCAATAACGCTTCAAATGCCAGCGTACCATTGCTGTGATTGTTTCCCACCACCTGCCAAACGGCATTCTCGCCCGCCTGTTCCTTCACCAGCAAACCCACCTCTTCGCCCGGTCGGACTTCACGGTCATAATTGATCTGGATCCAATCCAGGGTATTTCGTTCATACATCTCCATAGGGAATGCGTCGCAGATCCATTCAATGTAGCGGCTGTTGTTGACATGCCCCAACATATCTACCACCGAATAACCAGCCCGCACGCGTAGACGTTCTTCGCCGTCGTCATCCAGACCTAATTTTTCCAAAGGTTCATCCAAACCAGATTTATCGGGCAAGCTTGGCAAGTCGATATCCAGAGAACGTGGAGGAATCATACGCCGCCTGGTAGCATCGATCACCAGCCAGGCAGAGGTCGCCAGCGCCAGTGGTTGTCCGCTGCTAGTCAGGACTTCGAAATCTCTGATGTAGAACAACTTCTGTTGAATGGTCTTAGGCCAGGTGCGAATGATGATTTCATCCCCTGCTTTGGGGAAAGCGACAAACAGGAGCTTCATGCGCGAATGCACCCAGAATAAATTCTGGCTGAGCATAACATCAAAGCCGGCTCCCAGTTGCTCCGAATGGGTGGTGGCTGCTTCCGTGAGATGCTGAAACATCGCTGCAGGTTTCCAACGTCGTTGAAAATCACATTCAAAGGTGCATACCCGTTCTTGGCTTTCGTAAAGAATAGCTTTCGTGTGCATTGTATTACCCTCTTCTTGATGTCTGAAACAATCTCTATTCTAACGCACCTGTACCAGAGAGGCAAAAAGTGTCATTTCAACTAACAGTTGAAAAGCGATGAGAAACCAAGAAAGCGACTTTGCTAACCTTATCGTTCAACATCTGCCGAAGGGTTTCAAATTCGGTTCCCGCATCGAAAGCAAAAGTCGGTTCATCCAAGATGAAACCATCACGTTGCCGCACGCAAATTCTTGACGATGCCATCCTCTGCCACTCCCTCCCTTAAATTTGTCTCACCGCAAACCATCTGCCAAGATTCACTGATTCCGTAGGGGGGTGGAAAGGGATGGTGAAACGGTTGTTGCTCCACAGATAAAGCATTTGGCAGGTTCAATGATTAGCAGGGCAATCTTTCTATGAATCAACCCGGTAAGGAAATGCTTCATTGGCTTGTGATAAGTTCTTTGGAATGAAGCCTCTTATTCCTTAACGATCATGGGAATTCCTGCCACCATGAGGATCACCCGATCTGCAATTTTTGCGATTCGTTGATTGGCTCGTCCTAAGGCGTCTCGATAATACCTGCCCAGGGGATAAGCCGGCACCAAACCAAGCCCAACTTCATTTGATACGACCACCCACTTGCCAGTATGAAGCGAATAACTGGCGATCAGTTCATCCATTTCCCGTTCGACCATCGCATGATATCCGCGTTCGTCAACCGGCTCAGCACAAGTCATTAAGAGATTGCTCACCAGCAAGGTGATGCAATCTACAAGAACCCAGCGAAAAGGGGGGGCGTTTTGAATTGCCGGTCCAATATTGAGCGGTGCCTCCAGGGTTTGCCAATTTTCAGGACGGTTTGCGCGGTGAACGGCAATTCTGTTCGCCATTTCTTCATCTCCAGCAGTAGCAGTCGCAACAAACAAAGCTGGTTGTTCATCTTCTTGCACTAAGAACTGTGCATAGTCAGATTTTCCACTGCGTGCCCCACCCATGATCAATGTGAGCTGTTGTCCCATCAATCCTCCAGTTCTAGCTTTTCAAGCACTTTTTCGACAGTTTCCATCGATGATCGAAAGTCATCTTCGCTGAAAACTTCCATTGTCATCACACCTTGGAAATTCGATTGGATAATAAAATCAAGCACCCGCTCCAATTCATCTGCAGGCACATTGATGAGGGACTGATGGTCCCTTTCGCGAATTCCATGAATGTGCATGACCCTTGTCTCACCGATACGCTCTGTGAGAAAGTTAATGGGATCCAGTTTATCTACCCAAAGGTGACCAATGTCGACGCATCGGCTCACCGAAGCGCGTTTTATGACTTCATCCCACAGCCCTGGCGGGTAATGCTCCAGGTTTTCCACCGCAAGCATCTCGCTGTTTTCAACCCATGCTGATACCTGTTGCAGTGCCAGCAATGCCTGTTGATTCCATTTTGCGAGGGATATGGGGTCATTTCGATGAAGAATATCTTTGCCATCCAGGTGTAGTACATAGGCATGGGGATGCAATTCTCGAGTGCAGGTGATCACTTTGCGAGCTTTTACCAGCGAAATATGTTGCACCCCATCATCCCCAGCCAAACGCAAATCCAGAGGGAGGTGAACAGTGTAACTGAGTTGATGTTGTTGAGCAATCTGAATTAATTCATCAACGGTTTTCTGATCCGGCAAGTTGTTAGGTCCGTCGTCCACTTCAAACAGAACCAGTTCAATGTCATCAACCAGGTCAGCGAGAAAACGCACATTCGGCAATATCTCATCTTGAATGATGTACGATGTGGTCCCGATACGGAAAGGTGCTTTCTTTATCTTCTTCATCTCTGCCCATCAACCGACAGAAAAGCCTAACAAAACGATGCATTCAGACAGTTCGACGATCAATCCGAACACATCTCCTGTTAAGCCCCCCAATTGTTTTATCGCCACACGAGCAACCAGCCAGGCTACACCGTGGGTGAACGCAACGATCAGCATTCCTTTCCACCCGGAAAGGATGGTTGCCATAAGGATCGTCAGCAGTGCAGGAATGATAGAGCGGGGGGTGATACCGCTCGAAAAATCGGCTCCCATGCCTGTTGAGCGTGCCATTTTTTGTTTTCCGGCACATAACAAAAGCCATCTCGCCGTGGACATGGCTAACGGAATTGCCGTCCAAAATACGCCAGATGGAAGGCTGTTGAGACAGGCAACCTTGATCAGAATGCATAGGATCAGTCCAATTCCTCCGAAGGACCCGAGGCGTGGGTCTTTCATGATTTCCAATCTGCGTTCCGGGTTGGAGGCATTCCACATTCCATCGCAACAATCCGCCAGACCATCCAGGTGAAGACCTCCGGTCAAACCAATCCAAACTGCAATCGTCAATACAGCCGCCACCAAAGGGGGAAGAAAAATCGAACTCACGAAAAATATCCCGGCAGTCAGCCCACCCAGGAAGACCCCAATGAGAGGAAACCAGCCTGAAGATTTCCCAAGGTCTCCGGGGAGGATTGGCTCTTTCATCCTCACCGGAAAAACGGTCAGGAATGAGATTGCTACAGCGAAGTATTTCATGTTTTTTAGATACCTCCCATTTCTTTACAATGTAGCCATTTCATTTAGAATGCCAGTTGCTGCTTCAACAAGATGGAAAGCCAATACCGCCCCACTCCCTTCGCCCAGGCGCAATTCCAGGTTGAGCAGCGGTTTAAGTCCTAGTTTCTGAAGAATGGCGGTGTGCCCAATCTCTTCTGATTGGTGGGAAGCAATCAGAAACGGTTTCACCTCCGGCAGCATCTCTACGGCGATCAGAGCAGCAGCGCCCGAAATGAACCCATCCACCACAACCGGTATTCTGTGAGACGCTGCGCCGAGAATGACGCCTGTCAGACCGGCAATTTCCAGACCACCGATTTTTGCCAATACGTCCAGAGGGTCTTGGATATCCGGCTGATGGAGGGCAATTGCCTCACAGATCACTTTAATTTTCAAGGTCAGTCCAGCATCATCCAATCCTGTGCCCCGTCCGGTTACTTTTTCCACCGGGAGTTTCGTGTATGCAGCAGCGATCGCTGATGAAGGAGTTGTATTGCCGATCCCCATTTCGCCGGTCGCTACAAGATCCATCCCCCCTTTGACGCGTTGATCGACGACATCGATTCCCACCTGAATGGCTTCTTCAGCCTGAGCGCGGGTCATTGCAGGCTCACGCAGCATATTAAAGGTTCCCCTCATGATTTTTCGATGGAGCAAACCGGGAACGTCCTCAAGATCGTCATTAACTCCTATATCCACCACCGTAACCGAGGCATTGGCTTGCCGTGCCAAAACGGTAACCGCTGCACCACCCGTAAGAAAGTTCTTTACCATTTTGGCAGTCACATCTGATGGGTAAGCGCTAACGCCTTCTTGTGCTACCCCATGATCAGCAGCCATGATGATCACTTCTTTTTGATGGAAACGCGGATGTTCATTTCCGGTGAGTCCAGCCAGTTGAATTGAAAGCGCTTCGAGCATCCCCAGCGATCCCATGGGCTTTGCCAATCGTTGCTGGCGGATGCGTGCACTTTCTGCACTTTTTTCATCAAAGAGCGGGATCGATGGAAGTATCATCGTCTGTTGCATCCTTTCTCGGTAAGTTTTCCTGAACATCATTTCTGCCAGGATCAATGGTTTCTATGGCTTTCATTGCCATGACCAGTTTTTTGTTCTCCTCTTGAAGACGAGTACAGATTCTGATGTAGTGCGGCAATCCAAAAGAAGTACAATCCCGCACCTGCAGACCTGAGCGGAGCAACTGAGAACGGAAAAGATTGGCTGGACGCCCGCAATGGACAAGCGCGAAATGCACATCCGATGCTATCAGGTGGTAGCCAATGGAGCGGATTTCGTCGAAGAACGAAACCTGAATTCTTTCCAATGATGCAAGTGAATTCCGATAATATTCCAGGTCCGATAGTACCGCCAGCCCTGCAGCCTGGGCATAGGCATTCACACTCCAGGTAGACTGAAAAGTTTTCGTCTTTTCAATGCTATCCGCATCGCCGAGCAAGTAGCCCACTCTCAAACCAGCCAAAGCAAAATCCTTGGTCATGGAACGCAAAATAAGGACATTTTGCGGAATGGTCAATTCAAAGAAGGAACCATCCAGAAATGCAGAATAAGCCTTATCGATCACCAGAACCGACTCAAAACCACAGACCGCAATGAGGTCTTGTATCTCCTCATCAGGAATATATTTGCCCGTGGGGTTGTTCGGGTTGCACAAGAAGACGAGGCGAGGATGAAATTCTCGGATGAAGTCGATGGCTTTGTTTAGTGGTGGAACAAAATAGGGGGGCATGGCAGACATTTCTGTTACCGAAGCGTCGAGCCGGATTGATGCGCGATGGTATTCCGAAAACGCTGGTCCGATAATCAACACGCGATCGCCTGGTTGTAAAAATGCATGGCAAATTAACCAGATCAGTTCAGTCGTCCCATTTCCGATTAATATTCGCTTTTCACTGACATGATTCAATTCAGCCAGGCGACCTGCCAACTCGCTGCAATTCCTGTCAGGATATCGGGAAATGCTCACATGCTTTAATGCGTCGACAACACACGGCGAAGGACCGAAAGGGTTGCTGTTCACGGAAAAATCAATCAGGGAACCTATGCATAGCCCATGTCTTTTCAGCTCTGCCGGGTCAACGCCGCCATGTTCTTCATGAGATTGAATGGACAACAAATATAATTCCTCCACAAATAAACAGGCTCAATACCAATGCAAGACTGACCAAGTAAATACTACGCTCAATACTCTTTTCATCCGGCAGTTGGGTTCCCCCTTCCAATCGGTAATGCTGGGGCTTTTCCAATACGATCTCCAAAGCACCCGCCGCCGCTGCCATCGTCCACCCCGCATTGGGGCTGCTGGTTCGATCATTTTGCGTCCTCATCGTGTGCCATGCCCGTTTCATATTCAAATGCAATAACCCGGCAGATACAACCAGAATGATTCCGGCTGCCCTGGCTGGCAGCCAGTTCAGAAAGTCATCAAGTTTCGCTGCGCTTTTACCGAAGTGCTCCAAATCTGGCGTGCGATATGCGATCATGGAATCGGCGGTGTTGACAAATCGGTAAAACCAGGCAGCCGGCAGCCCTCCGATAGAAAAGAAAAGCAAAGGAGCCCAAAAACTGTCTGTTATGTTTTCTGCAAGAGATTCAATGACTGCCGATGCTAGCTGGTTTTTGGAAAGTTGGCTGGTATCCCGGCTGACAAGATGCCAGCCAACCATACGACGAGATGTGGATAGATCATTTATCAGCAAATATTGCCGAATTTCTTTCCCGGCTCTAATCAAATTGCGAAAAGAAAAAACCGGTTTGAGGAAACAGCTCATCAGGGCGCCGGCTGCCCAGATCGGCAATTTTGTTAACAACGGCAGGATAACCAGCCAGGGCAGAGAGAATAGCGCACCGCCAAAAACAACAGTCCCCAAACCTGCCAGAAACCGTTCTTTTTGAGAGCCCGTATTATATCTTTTTTGGATGTGCCGAATGAAATTGCCCATGGCGACAACCGGGTGGAATCGATTGGGCGGATCACCGAACAGGAGATCAATGAAAAATGCCACCGCCAGTCCGATCAATGCTGTTTGCACGCTAAATTCCCTCAGCAATAATTCGATCAAGTCTTTTCACATCCAAAGAAGCTTCTAAAGCATCTGCCAGCAAATCGAATGTCTTATTCCGCCGCTCAGCAAATGGGACCGTTGAAGCGCTGACTTTCAAACTTTCCAGCCAGGCAATGCGCAGCAAGTCATTATCAAAAACGCCATGCAGGTAAGTGCCCCAAATGCTGCCATCTTCTGAACATGCGCCATCTTGAGAATCAACAGAAGACGATTCTCTTTGAAAAATATGACAGAACGGGCGAGGACTGGTCGTTTGCCCCATGTGAATTTCATATCCCTGGATGATCTGCCCTTGGATCTTTTCCATGAATCCTCCCGAGGCAAACACGTGCGCCCGGCTGCGCGTGACCGTTTTTGCCAGTTCAAAATGGGTATTGCCAGGCAGCAGCCCCAGACCGGGAGCACTTCTTATGGCTGATTCTGCACCGTTCTCATCCGTAACCAGTCCTCCCATCATTTGAAAACCGCCACACAAGCCGACAACCACAACGCCTTCGGCTGTCAATGACTGGATACGAACCGACAGTCCAGATTCGTGCAACCATCTTAAATCCGACAATGTATTTTTTGTGCCGGGCAAGATTATTGCTGCCGGCTTTCCTAATTGACTTGCACGGTTTACATATCGCATCTGCACATGGGGTTCGGCAAGCAGAGGATCAAAATCATCAAAATTGCTTATGTGCGGAAAATGAACCACCGCAATATCTGCTTTTTCTGAACAAGACGAGTAACGTTCAACAAGTGTCGCGGCATCCTCTTCTGCCAATCCATGATCGTGGATATAAGGCACAACGCCTAACACGGGCACACCCCCGCGGGCCTCAATGGCATTGACTCCGTCTAAAAACAGGTTCAAATCTCCGCGAAACTTGTTGACGATCAATCCTTTGATCAAATTTCGCTCAGCGTCGTCCAGGAGCCATAACGTCCCCAATAATTGTGCAAAGACTCCACCGCGATCAATATCCCCCACCAGTACACAGGGCGCATGAGCGTAGCGGGCAATAGCCAGGTTCACCATATCGTGCGCTTTGAGGTTGATTTCGGCAGCGCTGCCGGCTCCTTCAATGACGATCAAATCGAACTTATTGCTCAAGCTGTCATAACTCGCTGTAATTGCCTGCCACAAAGTAGCGCGCCGCGCGTAATAATCCTTCGCTGAGAGTGAATCCCATACCTGCCCCTGCACAATAACCTGACTGCGTGAATCCGCCTCTGGTTTTAACAAAACCGGGTTCATATCAACGGTGGGTTCTATTCCGCAAGCATGTGCCTGAGCCGCTTGTGCCCGACCAATTTCTCCACCCGAACACACCGCCGCATTGTTGCTCATATTTTGAGCCTTAAAAGGCGCCACCTTCCAACCTTTTCTGGCATATAAGCGGCAAAGCCCACTGGCAAGCAGGCTTTTACCCACCGAAGACATGCTTCCCAAGATCATGAGAGCTTTCGCAGTCATTGAAAATGGCCTCGCTTTCTGAGCAATCGCAACATGATACCCTCCACCGATCAGCGTGGCGGACTGATGGAAAGCGTACGCAGAAATCTCCGTAAACGATTGTGCTGCTGTAAGCCCAACAAATTCCAGCAGCGTCGATTGTTTTGCTGACATGACTATTGACATCACCAATCACTGAACGCATCAGAATTCGATCCCGAACTGTCCTTTGGTACCTTGATTGAAGGGGTGCTTAATCAATTTCATTTCGGTTACAAGGTCAGCATAATCAATGATTTTTTGGGGCGCATTTCTGCCTGTGATGATCAAGTGTGTACGTGCAGGTTTGTTGACCGAGAGCCAGTTCACCACCTCGTCGGTGTCAAGCCAATGAAAATGCAGGGGATAGGTAAATTCATCCAACACCACCAGATCATATGCCCCGCTTGAAATTTTTTCCTGCGCCAACTGCCAACCGCTGTGGGCGAGCGCAGAAGACTGCGCCTCGTCTTTTGATAGCCATGTGAATCCATCGCCACAACGGTGCCATTCGATTCCCATTTTCTTTGCGGCAAGAACCTCACCCGTATTGAAATGGGCTGGTTTGATAAATTGGATCACACAAATGCGGAATCCCCGTCCCCACGAACGAAGGATGACGCCTAAAGCAGCCGTTGTCTTCCCTTTTCCATCACCAGTGTTGACGATGACGAGCCCCTTTCGATTTCGCGTGTTACTTGGATTCGGTGTCATTCTCTACTTTCTCTGATAGATCGATATTCGGCAGGATGAAAGGAATATCCCGTAGTGGATGTTTCATCACCAGAATCGGCACGCCATAGACTTGTGAAAGCCAGTCGGAAGTCAGCACTTCTGTCGGAGTTCCTGCCACAGCGAGTTCCCCATCACTCAACAACGCCACCCGATCGGCGTAGATGGCGGCAAGATTCAGATCGTGTAAACTTACAATCACCGTCAGTCCTTCTTGGTGTGCCAGGTGGCGGATGAGGCTCAAGATATCCGTCTGGTATTTCAAGTCGAGGTGCGAGGTTGGTTCATCCAACAGAAGAATGGATGGTTCCTGGGCGAGCACTCGAGCCAGCACCATACGCTGCTGCTCACCGCCTGAAAGTTTCGTTGAAGTTCTGTCGCGCAGATGCTCCAACCCTACCAGTTCGATCGCTTTTTGCACGATTTGACGATCATGGGCCGTCAATGGTAAAAACCAACCCCGATGAGGAGCACGCCCCAAGGCGACCACCTGTTCTACAGTAGCAGCCCAGGTCACGTCGTTTGACTGGGCAGCGAAAGCCAATTGTTTGGCAATTTCACGCGCAGAAGTTTGCCAAAGATCGCGGTTGACGAGGATCACGCTACCGTCCACAGGGCGCATCAAGCGCGCCATTGTCCGCAAAAGCGTGCTTTTACCGACCCCATTGGGGCCGATCAAAGCCAATACTTCGCCAGGGTGTGCCTGCAAAGATATGTGGCGGACGACTGGTTCTCTGTTATAAGCACATGTGACGTTGACCAATTCCAGCGTGCTCGTCATGGTCCACCTCTCGTTCCTTGCTCACGTGTTTTAAGCAGATAGATGAAGAAAACACCACCCACCAATGATGTAATAATGCCAACCGGTATTTCCAGAGGAGCCATGATAGTTCGTGCCAGGTCATCGGCGAACAGCGTAAGAATTGCACCAATCAACGCGCTGGTAGGGATGAGGCGTTTATGAGTAGCGCCAAAAAGCATGCGAGCGATATGAGGTGAAATCAAGCCGACAAAACCGATGATGCCGCTTGCAGCCACTGCTGCCGCGGTGACCAGACTTGCGGCGGCTACAATTCCTCCGCGCGCTTTTCGCAAAGACAAGCCAATCGTTTGAGCCGTGTCATCTCCGCACGAGAGAGCATCTAACGGACGGGAACACAACCATAAAAGCGCCATCCCGATCACCAAATAGGGTCCGCTGCTCCAGAACTGAATCCAGCTCCGACCGCTAAACCCACCCATCAACCAGGCAAAAATTTCATGGATGCTCTCATTACTGATCAACATCAACATAGATACCGCAGATGAAAGGACGGTGCTGAGGGCGGCTCCAGCCAAAAGCATGCCAATGACTGTCGAATTACCACTGCTTCCGGCGATGATATAGACAAGAAAAACAGCCAACAACGCCCCGAGGAATGCCGCCAGCGGAACTGGACCAAAACCCGCGAAACCCCATGATAGCCCCAGTGTTATTGCCAGGGTCGCGCCTAAAGAAGCTCCGCTCGATGCGCCGATGATGTACGGATCTGCCAACGGATTGCGGAACAATGCCTGAAAAGCGGCTCCTGCTGTTGCTAACCCGGCACCAACTAACGCCGCAAGTAAAACGCGCGCCAGGCGCAGGTCGCGCACAATAGCAATGTCTGTTGAATCCCGATCGACCTGTGCTGAATTCAAGATGACATTCAAAACGCGTCGCGGCGGGATCGAAACAGCCCCCACGCCCAGGCTGAAAACGAGCGTTGCGAGAAGGATGCCCATCAAGAGCAGCAAATAGAGGGTAAATCGACGATGACTCATTGCATTGCAACTTTGTGTGAACGATTGACCGCAGAGTCATCATCCCTCTGGGGTTTTTGACTCTGCGGCGAACCTGTAAGATTAAAAATTAGTTAAACAGATCAGGATAGAGCGATTTCGCGATTGATTCCAAAGCATCAACAATGCGTGGGCCAGGGCGGGAAGATATGTTGCCATCAATCAAGTAGATGCGATTATTCTTAACTGCATCGACCTGATCCCAACCAGGACGCGCTGCCAACTGCTCAGCGATTAATTTATCACCATGAGAGTCGGGTCCCATGATAACCGCAGGGTTTTTCTGGACGATTTCTTCAGCGCTGACGGCAGGCCAATCTTCAGTTAGCTCAGCAAAAATATTGACGCCGCCCGCAAGTCGAATCATCTGACCTACAAATGTATTCGGACCGGCAGTCATCAATGGTTCATCCCAAATCTCCCAAAAAACAGTGGGATGCTCTTCTTCTGGAACGCTGGAAATTTTTTCTGTAACTGCGCTTACACGCGCTTTCATTTCATCAACAAGGGCGATGGCTTCTGCCTCGTTGTCAGTAACTTTTCCGATCAGCTCAATATTGGCGTAAACATCTTCGAAAGATTTTGAATTTATGGCAAGCACTTTGATATTAGCCTGTTCCAACGCTTCGATTACAGTCGTCTGGCTGGAGCCCTCCGCTATCACCAGGTCTGGTTTCAGCGAGACAATTGTTTCGATACTGATGGAATCTGCAGAATATCCGCCTACCTTCGTCAGGGAAACCGCTTCGGCAGGATAATCACAATATTCTGTGTCACCCACAACCAACGCGCCCGCTCCTACAGCAAACAATATTTCTGTATTAGAGGGAGAAAGGGAAATGATGCGCGCAGGTGCGGAATCGATGGTTACTTCGCGCCCATTACCGTCAATAACCGTCATTGGGAACGCTGAAATGGGTGAAGCTTCGGTTACAGCAGAGGTGGGCGCTTCCGTTGCGACCGGAGCAGATGCTGTGCAGGCGTTCAAAGAAAGAGCAACAACAAAAAGTATAGGCAATAGATATTTCCGTAACATAATAATCTCCTGTTTTTTAATGGTGGGGTTAAAAAAACATAACCTTCCCTTCCGGGTTGGGTTATGTTTTATGATGAAAAAGTATTTGCCATACTCTACCTCCTTAATCCGAGAAGGGTCAAAAAGAGCTTTGTTGAGGAAGGTATCCTGGCTTGTCAAAAAAGACTTACAGTTGCGGTACAGCGCTGGACTTGAACCAGCTTCCACCTTTACGCCCTAGCTTCCGGGCAACAGGCACCTCAACACTATGCAATTGTCAACACAAGCTGTATTGTACTACAAAGAACAAAATTAATGTGGCAAGCAAAGCCATACTCCATACCGAATTTGGAGCCAATAAGATGTCAGGACCACAACATCCTTAAAGAATTGGGGTGAAAACTCGAGTCGAAGCAGTTACTTTATCGGATACGAAAAAACATGAGTCATGACCAATCGCTTTGAAGATGGTCATGACTCATTCGCTTGACAATAAACTTTACTTAAATGATGCTTTCGTGCGGGTATTTTTCATCCAGCTTCGCCAGCCCGTAGGAACAGGCTGCACCAAAAGCGAACAACAGAGCGCACACGGCAATCGTCCAACCGCTCACCCCAGCGGGGATAATCGCCAGAGTGGACCCTACGACAATACCGAGAATCAAATGATACATGAACGCGTAAGATTTTTTGAACAGCCAGGAAACAAGCCTGGCAAACGCCAGAACACAAACCACCCCTCCCACCGCCAGAGGGATGATCACGCCGAAATCAAGATGGGAGATTCCGCTTGCCATCGGTTGATAAAGACCCAGATAGATCAGAAAATTGGAAGGGCTCATGCCCGGCACAACCACCCCCAACCCGATCAGCGCACCGCTCAGGATCCAACTGAAGAAAGATGGCTCCATATTCACATTTTGAATCGTCTCCATCCAGCGCATGAAAAAGAGCATGCCCACCGCCATAGCAACCAGCAGACCCCAATGCTGCGCTTTCCTGCCCTCTTTGCCGGCAGTCTTGAACAGGGAGGGGAAAGTGCCCGCTATGAAACCGATGAACAACCAGGTGAACTGAGCTGCGTAATTGGCGAAGGCAAAATCGACCACCGCCGAAAAAGCCACCACGCCTAAAACACCGCCGATTCCCACCGGGATGAAAAAGAGCAGGTTTTTCAGAAAATTGTCTTTGAGGTTTCCCAGAAATTTCATCAAAGGTTCGTAGATGCCGAACACCACCGCCAGCACACCCCCTGACAAACCGGGTACGATGAATCCGACGCCCACCATCACCCCTTTGACGAGCCGAATGATCCATTCAAAAAAAGAAGTTTTTTTCGAAACATCCCCTTCTTGAGTTGCCATATGATTACTCCTTGAGAGATTCGTTATTTCATTGAACCTGCATAGTATACTTGATTTGGCAGAAATCAAATAGCCAATCAAAGTTCATGGAGCATGAACCCATCGTCAGGAGGGAGATCATGCTGGTAAACCCATTGGAATCCATGAAACCAACGGAATTCGTGAATTCGTCCGGCGCTTTTATACACTGTGGGCATTTTTCACTACCGAAGTAATACACTTTTACGAAATTTAACCAAAAAGCCTGATCACCCGCAGCTCGCATCAACATTTGGAGTTCAAATTACCACAAATAAAGTCTCAGTGTTTATTCTGCTCGTTCGTGCAATAAACAATGTAGCATTTGAAACGCGAGCCAAAAACCCATAGAATGCAATAGAGTATAGATAGTGTATAGTTTCTTTGGAGGTACCTTCCCATGAAGACCAACAAAGAAAAAGTATATGACTTTATAAAACTCTATGCATCCGCTCACGAAAATGGTGGGGTGTCCACGCAGTACCTGGCAAAAACGCTCGATATGCTGCGAACGAACGTAAGTAGCATATTGAACACGCTCTACAAAGAGGGGCGGGTGCTAAAAACAAACGGGCGTCCTGTTCTGTACAGCATCAATCGTCAGGCTGAACTCAGAGAGGACCGCTGTTTCGAAGAGATTATCGGCGCAAGCGGGAGTCTCAAGCATCATGTACAACTTGCAAAGGCAGCAGTGATCTATCCGGGAAAAAGTTTGAACACATTAATTACTGGTGAACATGGCACAGGGAAAAGTTTTCTGGCACTGATCATGCATCGCTACGCGATCACCGTTGGCATCTTGCCCGAAAGCGCACCGTTCATTGTTTGTGATTGCAGAGACCATCATAATGATGAAGGCGGATTAATTAGAGAATTATTCGGCACAGATGGGAATGGCGGCTTTTTTTCAACGGTCGGAGGCGGAATTCTTCACATCGACAACGCGCATATGCTAAGCACAGGGTTCCGCAGCCAACTCTGTTCGCTGATTGAACAAAGCCAGCAGAATGATGCCAATCTTCAAAAAACATCTCCTATGATCATCATGGAAAGTGAAAGCTCGAATCGTCCAGCCTGCGAAGATTATACGAAAGTGATGCCAATCGTAATCGAGCTGCCAACCCTCGATGAACGCCCGTTGGAAGAAAGGATGACCTTCATCCAGAAATTTTTTACCATCGAATCAGCCCGCGCAAAAAAGTCGCTCACCATCAACGCTGAACTGTTGCGCTGTCTCCTCCTGTATGATTGCCACCTAAATATCAAACAACTGAAGGGGGATATCAAACGAGGTTGTGCCATGGCATATCTTCGGGAACATGATTCCAAAGAGGACAATCTCGAAATTTTCCTCTATGATTTTGAGCCGTATGTTCGCAAGGGATTCTTGAACTATCAAAGTCACCGCGCTGAAGTAGAACGCATCATTCCATCGAAGTACAACTACACCTTTTCCGAATCGACCATGGAAATGAGCGCGATCGACCAGGCGAAGATTCAATCGTCAAGCTTTTATGACGACATCGACCGGAAAGTGAACGAACTGCAAGAACGTGGCATGTCCAAAGAAGATATCGGGGTCTTGCTGAGTTCTGAATTGGAAGAGCTTTTCTATCAATACCTCAATGATGTCTCGAAACAAGTGATCAACAAAGAGCAACTTGTAAAACTCGTGGATGAGCGCGTGATCACACTGGTTGAAACCTTTCTTGCCGAAGCCAAAGAAGAACTCTCGATTTCTTTTTCTCCAGCGGTCTTTTATGGTTTATGTCTGCATATCAACAGTGTGATCCACGGCAATGAGCCCAGGCAGCCCATGCTCAATCAACCAATGCAAGAATTTGCCGAACAGAATGAAGCGGAATATTCTATGGCGCTTCAATTCGTGGAAAAGATCGAAAAAGCCTTTTCCGCATCACTTCCGGCAGATGAAGCCATCTTCATCTCCATGTTTTTACGCTTTGAAAGCGTTTCGAGCGATAAAAGTAAATGCCCGGCAATCCTTATCGCTTTGCTGGGCAACGGCGTGGCGGAATCGCTGGCAGAAATGATCAGGCAACTTATCCAAAGCGACAACACATTCTTCTTCGAGATCCCGTTGGAGCACCAACCCCGTGAAACGTATGAAGCATTATCAACCTGTATCAAGAAGATTGATCGCGGCAAAGGGATCATTGCACTCTATGATATGGATTTCTTGAACAAATTTTTCGAGTCCATTTCCCTCGAAACGGGGATCGAGATCCGCCCGGTAGAATTTCCGATCACGTTGATGGGCATTGAATGGGCGAGGCGTGCGGCGATCGCAGATGACGTGGATTCTCTCTACCAAAGTATCATGAAAAATCAACATTTCTACAAGAAACCTTTTGAGCGTGTGATCGTCACTTTGTGCACCACTGGTGAAGGCGGTGCGCAGGAACTGAAGAACTACATCGAGAAGTATGGTGATATTCAGGACATGAAAATCATCTCGCTTCCCATGGCAGATCAGGACCAGCTTCGCAATCAATTAAATGCGATCCAGGCGACCTCGATCATCCATTGCATCGTGGGTGTGCATGACCCCAGGCTGTTCGGCATACCGTTCATTCCCATCAGTGACGTGCTTGGGGCTGATCCATCGGCATTGCCGCAGATCTTGAAATTAAAGAATCACGAGAAAAGCCGCATCAACTTCAACGAGGTTTTCAGTTATCTTGACGAACAGCTCGAAAATGTTGATGTTCATAAACTTCAGCACATGTTGCCATCGGTTATCGAACAGATCAACAAAGAGATCATGCACATGTCGCTTGACACGGAAATCGGACTTTTGATCCATCTGGCTTGCTGCGTCAACCGCATTCTCGCAAAAGAAGCCATTCCGCAGAACCTTCGAAGAGAACAGATCCTCAAAACGCACAATGAATGCTACCGAAAGCTCTTACGGATCTTGAAACCGATCGAGCGAGCATTCGGAATTATTTTTCCCGACGATGAGATGGCAAACATCATCATGATCCTCAACAAGTTATAGAAAGAGAGATTATCTACCATGCCTCTGGAAAAAAGAACAGAAGATATCGCAATGAAGATCATTGCCAATGCCGGTGCTGCGCGCAGTAAAGCATTTGAAGCACTTGCTGAGGCAAAAAAAGGGAACTTTGCAGGTGCAAACAAACTGTTGAAAAGTTCTGCTGATTTTGCACAGGATGCGCACAAAGCGCACAGTTCGTTGCTGACCATGTATGCAAATGGGGAATTTGAACAATGCGATATTCTCATTTCGCATGCGCAAGACCATTTGATGTGCGCGGAATTAGCCAAAGAGCTGATTGTCGAAATTATTGAATTTCATAAAAACAAGGAAAGGAGGTGATAAAGAATAATGAGGGTCTTACTGGTTTGTGCAGGGGGTGCTTCGACAAGCATACTAATGAAAAAGATGAAGAAATATGCTGAAGAGAAGGGATTTGAGCTGGAGATCGCTGCAAAAGGGGTGAACGATTATGATGAAGAGTGTGCACAATATGATCTTCTCTTGCTCGGTCCACAAATTTCCTACAAGCAGCAAGAGATCGAGGACTTCTCGAAAAAACCAGCGGTCGTCATCGCACCGTATGATTACGCCGTAGGAAATGTTGAGAATATTTTCAAGCAAATTGAATCGATTTTTCCCAAAAAAACATAGAGAGGCAAGTTCATGAACAAGATATATGAAAGCAAATTTATGAAAGGATTGCAGAAATTTGGAGAAAAACTGGGCAACAACAAAGCGTTTTCTGCAATTTCAAAATCCATGATGGGTACGATGGCAATCATTCTGGTTGGAGCCATCTTCCAAATTGTCGCAACGGTTCCGACATTGTTCGGTTGGTACACAATGGATAGCGCCATCTACCAGACATTGTATGCACCCTATAATATGACCATGGGGATTCTATCTGTATTTGTCGCATTTATGATCGCCTATAACTATGCCAAATCATTGAATATGAAACCCATGCAGAATGGCATCGTCGCGCTGATTTGCTTCTTGATCATAGCAGCTCCTGCGACAACGGTAACGCTGGCTGATGGTTTAACGACGATGACGGTCCTCAACAATTCTTACCTTGGTGCAAGCGGTCTCTTCGTTGCGATCATCATCGGCATCCTGACTGTTAATCTCACCCATTTCTGTGAGAAGAAGAACATCGTGATCAAAATGCCCGATGTTGTGCCTTCTTTTCTCAGCGAAGCATTTTCAGCCATGTTGCCATTGCTGTTCAACATCATTATCTGGTACGGCATTGGCACCGCACTGAGCGCGCTGACCCAGGGTCAAATGAATCTCCCTCTGTTGATCACCTATCTTCTTTCTCTTCCATTGAAAGCGCTCAACACCGTGCCCGGCATCCTGATCGCAGTTTTGTTCTCCTGTGTGTTTTGGACGTTTGGCATTCATGGCACTATGGTGGTGTTCATTGCACTTATGGCAATCACCATTCAGAATACCACTGCCAATGCCGCCGCAGTCGCCGCTGGTGGACAACCTCAGTTTTACGCGTCGATGCTTTTTGGCGCTGTAGCTTGTGCCGGAGGTACGGGCAATACGTTAGGGCTGGTGCTGCACGGCTTGCGGTCAGCCAAATCCAAGCAGTTAAAAGCGGTCAGCAAAGCAGCCATTGTCCCGGGTATTTTCAACATCAATGAACCGGTAACATTCGGCTATCCGATTATGTACAACCCGATCATGGCGATCCCTTATATCCTCACCCCCATCATTACCATGCTGATTCTCTGGCTTGGATATTCCATTGGGTTCTTCAAACCCGCCTATATATTGCTGATGTCGTTGATGCCTCTGTTCCTGGGTGAATTCCTCACAACCATGGCATGGCAAAACCTGTTCATCCCCATCGTAGGGATCGTGGTTGGGTTGATTGTATACTATCCCTTCTTCAAGATTTACGATAAACAGTTGGCAGAAAAAGAAGCTTCCGGAAAGACCGAAGAAAAAGGATAGGTTTCAATGTTAAAAAAGCAGCAATCGCTATAAACGGCGATTGCTGCTTCACACTACTAGTTTGAAGGATCAGCCATGGACAAACGTTTTCCAAAAGACTTTTTGTGGGGAGGGGCAACTGCTGCCAATCAATGTGAAGGCGCCTGGGATGAGGATGGCAAAGGCGTCAGCACAGCAGATAGGTTAACCTCCGGTTCACGACAAAACCCTCGCACTTTTACGCGCGAGATCAGGTCAGATTGCCATTACCCCTCTCATGAGGCAATCGATCATTATCATAGATATGAAGAGGATATCGCTCTGTTTGCCGAGATGGGCTTTAAAATGTTCCGCATGTCCATCGCGTGGACGCGCATCTTTCCCAACGGTGATGACGAGCAGCCCAACCGTGCAGGCATTGAGCATTACAGAAAGGTATTTGAAACCTGCAAACGATATGGCATTCAACCGCTGGTGACGCTTTCGCACTATGAAATGCCCTACCACCTGGTCACGGAATACAATGGCTGGGCGAACCGCAAGACCATCGACTTTTTTGTTAACTACTGCAAGACTGTTTTTACCGAATATCAGGGGCTTGTTAAATATTGGCTCACCTTCAACGAGATCAATGTGCTCACCACGCAGTTCGGCGGGCTCATTGCAGGGGGAATATTGCCCGACGCCGACACGCCGTTCTTCGCTTCGGCATTTGAGCAAGAATCACAACAAGCTGCGCAGATGCGTTTTCAGGCATTGCATCATCAATTCGTAGCCAGCGGCAAGGCTGTACAATTGGCGCACGCCATCGATCCTGAAAACAGGGTCGGGTGTATGGTTGCCGGAATGGTCCAATACCCGTACTCACCCAACCCGGCGGATATTCTTGAAACGCAGAAAAGCATGCGGCTGGGGAACTATCTGTGCGGTGATGTGATGGTGCGCGGCGAATACCCGGCTTTTTCGAAACGCTACTTTCAAGAAAAAGGCATCACACTGCATATCGTTGATGGCGACCTTGACATCATTAAGCAAGGAAAGGTTGACTTTTATTCGTTCAGCTACTATGCTTCCGGCTGTGTATCTACCGATCCGGAACTGCTCAAACAGGCGGGGAATATGCTTTTCGGGGTACAAAACCCCTATCTCAAGGCATCCGAGTGGGGCTGGACGATTGATCCCCTGGGGCTTCGCTATTTCCTCAACGAACTGCATGATCGATATCAAATCCCGCTCATGGTCGTTGAGAATGGGCTGGGTGCTGTGGACAAAGTGGAAGCTGATGGCAGTATCCATGATGATTACCGTATCGCATATCTGCGCCAGCACATCATTGCCATGCGCGAAGCGATCGAAGATGGGGTGGATCTGATCGGTTACACCCCCTGGGGCTGCATCGACCTGGTAAGCGCCTCCACCGGTGAGATGGAAAAGCGTTACGGTTTCATCTATGTGGATAAAGATGATGGGGGAAAAGGGACCCTCAAGCGCAGCCGCAAAGATTCCTTTTTCTGGTATCAGCGGGTTATCGGTTCGCACGGAGCAGAGTATTGAAATTGCAAAGAAAGGCACCAGAGCGGTGCCTTTCTTTGAAGCACTCGCTTATGTCAGCAACTTTCAAGCCGCCCAGGATGGAGTGAGCATGACTAAGGTTTGCAGAAAGGCTGGCGAATGACGGTTTTCAATTTTTCCGGTGCAGTGCGCCGCGCATCCGATAAATAGATCTCGTGGTGCTTTCCATTCATCACATACCCATTTTCATGAATGAAAGCGTGCAAGCGTGCCACGTTGGGACCCTCGGCAGCATACGGTCCAATGTGAGTGAGCTGCACTGCCAGACCTTCGTGATAGGTTTCAAAGCGCACCTGTTTCACTGCATTGAATTCTTTCTTCTTTTTTATCACGTCCGCTCTGGCACGTTCAACCCATTCTTCATTGACCGCTTCCGGTTGCGCGATCATCATGGTCCAATCCCAGTTCGACTTATCTTCCGTTGAAAACTGGGTCATGTCCTCCACCCACCACAGACCTTCGGATGGAAAGACGCTATAGTCCAACCCGCTTTCTTTTTTAATGGCAAATTTGAGCGCGTAAGAGAGGGAGAAAAGCGCCTCGATGGCTTCTTGATACGTTCGAACCTTGTTCGGGTCCCCATGTCCATCGATCATCAAATAGTTCATAGGCGGCACATCCACTGCCGTTGGTGTTGAAGGGGGAAAGTACAACTCTTTGTATGTTTTTTTCCAATCCGATTTTTCCATAGGTATCTCCATTTTGTCTCATGTTATAAAGCAACAACGAAAGACCATTCTGCCGGCGTTATTTCGAAAGTCTTTCGATAGCATGCTTGATCCAATCCAATTCTGCGCTCAACAACGCTATCGAATGATGAAAAAGTTCCTGCGCCGGGAGATCCAAGTTATCGCCCCCATCCAGTTCATATTTCGCATTTACGTGCGCCAGTCTTTCTTGCAGCGTGTTTTGGTAAGAGCGGAATGCCTGCAGCACTTCCGAACGCTCCAGCGCCAGCAGGTTTGCCAACCCCAGGTCAAAATCACCCGTGCGAGGACGCGGCGCGGTCAATCGCGTACGAACAGCGTCGCGATATGCTCGCTTGCCCGCATCGGTCAAAGTGTAGATCTTGCGCACCGGGCGGTCTCCCTCAATGCGTTTTTCGCTGCTGAGCATGTCTTCAGCATCCAGTTTGTTCAAGATGTAATAGATGGAAGAGAACCCGATCTCGGTCCATTCGCGCATTCCGCGCTGGATGATATCCTGTTCGATCTGGTAGCCGTATTTAGGTCTCTCTGCGACCAAACCCAAAACGACCAGCTCCGGATTGGTGATCATTGCTTCCATCTCGATATCCTCACACTATTATATTCTAATTATAGAATAATAATTTGTCAAATATCACTTGCAATGAAAAGGAGACTGACCCAAAATGAGGGGAAACAAAGAACGCCCATCTCTGAGCATTCTAATAAAGTAGAGGTCGTTGGATTTGAATCAACGATCTCTTTTCCAAATCCTTTATTTATACTATATAAGCGTGTGATCTATGCAAAGCAGATTTATCTAATAAATGTAGTTCTTTTTTCACTAAATGTATCTATAATTCGTTGTTTATGGTTTATCATTAAGTCTAAATTATTTATCTGCTCGAAAGAAAAATAGTTATAATCTGTTGTTTCATCACTTAAGCTTAGCTCTCCTTCCAATACTTTCCCTTCAAAATGTAACGCAACAAGTTGAACCCTCGTTCCATCTTGATATTCGATTAACTCAGAAGGTGTTGTATAAATACCGATCAACCTCACAACCTCTATTTTCAATCCGGTTTCTTCCAACACCTCTCTTATGCATGCCTCACTAGCGCTCTCACCAGGTTCCATTCCTCCACTAGGTAAACACCATTGCGCATTATCTTCACGTTTTGTCAATAATACTTTTTTTCGCTTCGCATCGAAAATTACAGCCGAACACCCGACACGAATTTTTCCTTCTCGCCCTACTCGATCACCGATTATTATTCTTGTCATTTTTTATAATTCTTTCGTCATTATTAATTTCAATGTCAAAATGGTTTTGCTCAGTTTTTTATTAATCCAGAATCCTGATAATTATTAGAATATCACTTTATACGCTTAATTGCTTTTCTTATTCCCCGAGACTAAGTGAAAACATACTTTTGGATCCGGTTCTCCCAAGGTAATCTCAGTTAATAAAGAAAAAGCCATCAAGCGTAGGGTAGAAACAGTAATTTGAGCGAGTGATAATATGTCTATTAATGCATTTTGGTGATATTGATTATTAAAATCTAATTGTGTAAAAAGTGGTAATTGTCTATCTGAAGTTATAAGATAATGGTTCTCTCTCACAGGACAAGGATGTTTATAAATTATTGCGGAACGATAAGAATTGATTTCACAATCTTCATTTGCCAACCCCCAACGATATGCAGGCTCTTGCATTCCCTTAGACATGTCACTCGCAAGATGAAAATGCAATTGCGGCACGTCTTGGTAATCTCCCCCATTCACAATAATCTTAAAATTCACAAGCTTTTTATTCCATGCAATTTTTTGTAAGATAGACATCAACTTCAAAATTAAATCATGGTTGTCCTTTAAATTAAAATTCATTTCCAACAACGATGGGATAGCCCTCTTCGGTACAGCCAGAATATGAAATTGCCAATAAGGGACTGGATGATTAAAAACAAAAATATCTTCATCTACAAATATTTTTTTTACTGGTATTAATCCCGAGAAATGTTGGAATGCACTCCCTATAAAGAGAGAAGAAATTTTACTCCTGGCAATTTTAAACATCATTTGTTTAAACATTACATTTTCTTTATTTACTTAATCTCCATATTACTTTTTATAATTTTAAGGTTTATCCTTCCAAAATGAAGATTTATTTTAATGATGGCAAATACAACAAAGAATCTAGGACAAGTTTTTAGATTGTGTAACTTTTTTAATGACTCTAAATCGATCCTTGTTCTCCAAAAAAGAAGACCATAAAGAAGCTTCGATTCGGAAATATTTAAGTCGCGAACCATTGCTTCGGGTCCTTCCATTATCTAATAAATCAAAAAAATTTATGTTTTCACCAAGAAGTTCCAACTGATGATTCATGTCTAGCAATGGATTTAAAATATTGACCTGTATGTTAGCAGTAGGATACCCAATTGGAATAATTCGGTATTATTTCAACATTCTGTAAGTTATCGCTTCTCCATATGCAACATCTACTGCAGCAGAAAGTCCTATTACATTTTCTATTTCATAAGGAGGAATAGAACCAGGCAAACAAGGTCGCAAAACATCAATCAATTCTCTAACGAGAAGTTCGCCTTTTGAAATATCACGAGCAGCACAAAGACATCTCCTTTGGACGATTGCTGTTTCCTTCTCATTATCGGCTATAAATTTTTGAGTCGATCCAAGAGCAGATTCCAATTCTCTTGATCTATCAACCATTTCCCGAAAATCTTTAGGGTCCATAGCATACGCGTGATCTGGTCCCTTTCGTCCCTTATCATCTGTAAAATGCTTTTCGATAACTTTTGCCCCAAGAGCAATCGCTCCTAAAGCAGTGGAATGACCAGAAGTGTGATCCGATAATCCAAGGACAACATCAGGGTAAAGAGTAGCATAGGTTTTTAGAACATTTAGATTGATATGTTTGAAGTTCTCCGCTGATCTCGTATAGTTTGTATTGCATTGCATTAAGATTAATGCTTTATTAATTCTCAAGACAGTTTCTACAGCGCGTTGAACGTCAGCAATTGTCGATGCACCTGTAGACATTAATACCGGTTTGTTTTTCGACGCAATTAATTCTATGATTTCTAGCCATGTGATATCTCCAGATCCAATTTTCACGGCCGGGAAATATCTTTCTAGCATATTTACAGCTTCGAGATCGTAAGGCGCCGAGAAATAATCCAATCCATGTTCAGTACACATCTCGCATAACTTATTAGCCCATTCAAATGGTGTAGATGCTTCTTGATAGACCTCAAAAACTGACTTCTTCCACTTCGATTGATGGGAATTTATATTGGTGATTTTTTTAAAACCAAAATCACTGATCAATGAAGGAGCGCTAAAATTTTGAAATTTTGCTGCGTTTGCACCTGATTCCGCAGCCAAGCGTATTAGTTCGATTGCCCTTTTTAAATCCCCATCGTGATTTGAGCCAATTTCTGCAACAAAATACACGGGTTGATTTTCTCCAACATAATGATTTCCAATTTTGATTTCCATTTTTTGTTTCTCCCACTTCTGTATTTATTAAAACATATTAAACCAACATTTGCCCATTGAATTTCCAGTTGGTGTAACATCTTTTCTGTAAATGGCTGGTTCGGCTTTTTACAGAAAATTTATTACGCATACTTGGAGATATCTGATAAAAATCACTGTTGGGAGAAGTTGAAAAGTGAACACCATTGAAATTCAAAAGTGAACTTTGATATTGTCCAGAGGCAAGGTAAAAGAGCGGATCAATTTAGATTCATACCAGACGCGGATTTCAAGGCTATTATGAGTAAGATCGGGGATCAAGTGAAGGTCAACATCCTCATGATCTGGAACATCAGGGGGCATGTCAACTTTATGGTTGAAGAAAGTG
>Ga0228535_1000534_pt1 | contig 101323 bp, 98 predicted proteins | sample SJ1metagenome_FD_168457 | JGI IMG/M metagenome (GOLD analysis project Ga0228535, IMG submission 168457) | Enriched culture of PCE-dechlorinating microbial communities from Ithaca, New York, USA - SJ1 | ecosystem: Engineered > Modeled > Simulated communities (microbial... > Unclassified | place... | reverse complement strand
TGCAGAGAGTGTCGAGGTCGGCGTCCATCGTGGCCTCCGGGCAGACGGTGTTATGAGCACCGTCGGCTTCGATCTCTCTGCTTTTCGTTCCTTGGTCATGCCTCAGTTCGTGGAATCAATCATCTAGGCACGAACCTGACTGGCGAGGCTCGTGCACGCCAGAAACATGTGGAAGACAGTCCGGTAGTCGCCACCGGGGATATCGAGCGTGCGGCCGTCCACGCGTTGTATCCCGGGCAGCAGGCTGGCCGCGTCGCACGCCGCCGTCCGGGTAAACGTAACGCGGAGCGGCTTACCGGCCAGGTCAAGTGGAGCAGGCCAGCGGCGCTCACGCAGAGCGCGCGTGACGCCATCCCGAATGATCGCCCGCGTTGTTTCGGGAGGCAGCAACCGAGCCGCGGTACGCATGGTCCCGTACTTGACCACCGCGCACTCTACGCCGGGCAGCAGCTCGGCCGCCTCAGCGGCCAGCTTGTCGTCGCCCGAGACGAACACCACCGGCACCCCATAGACCCCCGCGAGGCCCGCATTGATACCGCATTCACCGACCTCAAGATACTCGTCGAGCCGTACGCGGAACACGTCGTACGAATACGTGTGATCGAGGACGGCGCCAGCGGTACCCGCCATGGCATGGTAGCCCACCATGAGCGCGGCGTCGTACCCCTCGGCGATACCGTGCATCATGCTGTGCGGCGTGGGCGTCCCGCTCGCCAACCTGGCCTGTGGCGGAAGCCCCTCAGCGCTCAGGTTGCTCCCCTTCTCGTGACCGTCGGCGACCGTGATAGCCGTGGCACCCGCGGCTAGACATCCTTCGATAGCCGCGTCCACATCCGCGCGCAGCAGCCGACACGCTTGTCGGTACGCCTCCGTGCCCAGCGTGGTCTGCTCTTCCGCGAAGACGCCGCTGGCACCCTCCATATCTACGCTGATGAAGATCCTCATGCCAACGTCAGACGGCGAAGTAGCCGGGTACGAAAACCTCGCCGAGCCGCACGGCAAGCGCGGCCAGCAATCTGGCCGCTGCCTCGAGATCGGCGGCGCACACAACCTCGTTCGGCGAATGCATGTAGCGGAGCGGCAGGCTCAGTGAGAGAGCAGCCCCGCCTGCCGCGATGAGCTCGTCGGCGTCCGTGCTCATGGAGCCGGGCGCCGCCTTGATCTGCACAGCGATGCCCTCGGCACTTGCCACCTCGTTCGCCAAATCGAAGAGGCGCGGGTTGCTGCCAGTGCCGCGCGCGAGCACCGGCCCCCGCGCAAGCTTGACCTCGCCGCCCATCTTGCGTGGCTCGGCACCCGGGTAGTCTGACGCGAAATCCACATCGACCACCACCACGCAATCCGGACGTACGCGTAAGGCGTGCGTCTTAGCTCCCAGGAGCGTGGTCTCCTCGTGCACCGTGCTCAACGCGGTGTAGCGAGTATGCCCGGGCGACGCCGCGTACAGCTCCAGAGCGCGAAACGCGGCGTACACGCCGGCCCGGTTATCTGCGCCGGGGGTGGCGAGAATGCCCTCACTCAGCTCGCTGAAGCGCGGCGCGAAGGTGATGGGATCGCCGATCGCCACACGGGCAAGCGCGGCCTCGCGGTCTGCGGCGCCGATATCTAGGTACTGCTCGTGAAGCTCCGGCGCCTTGCCGCGCTCTTCTTTGGGCGTCAGGTGAATCGGCCGCAGGCCGACGACACCATCCACTGGCCCCTGTGACGTGTGGATGATGAGCGCGCGTCCGGGAAGCAGCGTGTGATCCACGCCGCCGATGGTCGCGAACCCCACGAAGCCATGCTCGTCGATGTAGGTAACCGTGCAGCCGATCTGATCGGCATGCGCCGACACGACCAGGTGAGGGCCATCGACGGGCCCCACGGTGGCCCACAGATTGCCGATCGGATCGGTCTCGACGACCGCCACCGGCGCGATCCGCCGCCGGAGAACCCTCTGCACCGGAGCCTCGTGGCCCGTGGGCCCGGGTGAGCGGCACAGGCTCTGGAAAAACCCACTGTCAAACGACATGCTGCGAACCTCCGTTCGGTCGCAGGATCTTACCAGACAGTGCTCCACCCCATCTTGCCGCACACCATGTTTCACCCCGCGTCTGCGGGGCATCATGTGACCAGAATCGTACGGACAACGGTTCCGGCGGCTAGTTGGTCGAGGCTACCAGGAGGCAATGGCCATGGAGCAGTCTGGTTTGAAATGGCTTCGCGGCACGAAAGGTGCGCCCTTCACCGGCATTGGGTCTCTCGAAGCGGACATCCTCGCCGTGATCTGGGATCTGGAAGCTGCGCGGGTGCGAGATGTTTACGAGGTGCTCAGACAGCGCCGGTCAATCGCGTACACGACCGTCATGACCGTCATGAACAACCTGGTGAAGAAGGGGCTTCTGGCACAGGACCGGTCAAGTATCGCGTACAAGTACACCCCAGCCATCTCCGGACGCGATGTAGCGCTCGCCGTCCTCGACAGCGTCGTCTCGCGGCTCCTCGCCAAACAACGCAATGTCGCCGTATCTCATCTCCTCGGACTCTCGCGCGACCTGACGCCGGAGGAACTCGACCAACTGCGCTCCCTAGCGAGAGAACGGTTCAGTTGATCAGCGCTACATCGTCTGCGGCGCCGAGACACCCAAGAGGTCGAGACCGCCAGCCAGAGTGGACCGCGTAGCCAGACACAAGGCGGTACGGAACAGCGTCACATCTGGCTTGTCGGTGAGGACACGACACACCCGGTAAAACGCGTGGAATTCGGCCGCCAGCTCGCCGAGGTAGGTGTACACGCGGTGGGGAGCGCGCCGTCGCGTCGCATCCAGCACAACGAGCGGGTACTGCGATAGCGTCTTCACCAGTGCCCGTTCGGTCGCCGCAACATGTACTCGCGGGAGTTCCGTCTCGGGCTCTGGAAGCTTCGCATCGGCCTGCCGCTCCAGGTTCCGCAGGATACTGCAGATGCGTGCGTGCGCGTACTGCACGTAGTACACCGGGTTCTTGCTCGACTCCTCAACAGCGAGATCCAGATCGAGATCGAGGGTGGAATCGTGGCTGCGGCCAACCAAGAAGAACCGGGCCGCATCCACGCCGATGGCGCTGATCAGATCATTGATCGTGACGATGTCGCCGCGCCGTTTCGACATCCGCTTCTGCTCGCCGCTCTCTATGAGATTCACGAGCTGCCCGATGATGAGCTCCAGGCGTTCGGGATCGTGTGGCGGCAGGGCCGTGAAAGCGGCTTTCATACGGGGGACGTAGCCGTGATGGTCAGCGCCCCAGATGTCGATCAAGTGCTCGAAACCGCGGTCCATCTTGTCGCGGTGATAGGCGATGTCAGAGAGGAAGTAGGTGGGCTCACCCGTCTGCCGGACGAGCACTCTGTCTTTGTCGTCTCCGTACTGGGTCGTCCGCAGCCAGACCGCACCGTCTTGCTCGTAGAGCAGGCCTTCGGCATCCATCTGCGCCAAAGCCTTTCCGACTTCTCCCGCGAACCCTCTCTGCGCGACACCCTCGCCCTCGTAGAGTGTCAGCTCGCTCTTCCAAACATCGAAGGTCACTCTGAGCCGCTGGAGCGTATCCTTGAAGGATTCCAGAACGCGATCTCGACCCCAGCACTTGAACTCTTCCAGCACGTCGGGCGTCAGCGCCGCAACATGGGGCGCCGCCGCCACGGCCATCCGGTACCGTTCGCCAACCTCCGCGATCAGCCGCTCCGCATAGGCCACAAGGTAGTCACCCTGATAGCCGTCCTCCGGCAGCGGGAGATCAATCCCCAGCCGCTGTGCGTAGCGCGCGGCCAGCGACTGACCAAACTTGGTCATCTGCGTGCCGTAATCGTTGACGTAGAACTCCCGCGTCACACGGTGACCGGCAAAGGCAAACAAACGACACAGCGCATCGCCGTAGGCCGCGTAACGTGCATGCCCAACATGCAGTGGGCCCGTGGGGTTCACGCTGACGAACTCAATGTTCATCACCTGTCGCTCGCTCGGCGGCAGAACACCGCGGCCATAGTCGGGCCCAAGATCTACCATTCGCTGCACAGCCTCGCGGTACCATGAGGACGAGAGGAACAGGTTCAGGAACCCCGGTCCGGCGACTTCGAAGCGGTCGCACACTCCAGCGCCCTCCCCTTGCAGCCAGGCAGCCCCAAGTTCCTCGGCCAGTTCACGTGGTTTGCGCCCCACCCTGCTCGCCCAGACTAACGCTGCGTTCGTGCTCACGTCGCCGTGTTCCGGTCGCGCAGGCACACTCAGCTCGACAACACAGGACTCCGACACGATGGCGGCCAAGGCTCGCTCCAGCGAGGCGGCAAGACCGGCGAAATCATGCAGTTCGGCCATGGTACTCTCTCTTCCACTCCAACGGTGGTGGCCCCTCTGCGGGGAACGTCCACCTATGACTCAGCCGCCGCCGCTGGGGCTGTCGGACGTCTCGGTGCCGCGGATCTTCAGAACAGCCTTCGGCTCCGAGAAGAGCGTCTTGGCCAGCCTCGCTCATGCTCCTCGCCGCGGGCCTTGGGAGGATGAACAGCAGTTCGCCGGGGTCCAGGAGCACCGCGCAGAGCGATCACGCACAGGACGAAGGAGACGCCGCAGGTGACCAGGCGACGCACAGACTCAGTCTCCTGGCAGCGAGATCATACAGATTCCTGGCACCGAGCACGACGCTATCACTGCGCACCAGGCCGAGCAAACGGGCAGAAAGCGTCCGCCGAGCCGCCAGCGAGAGGCGCGATCTCGCCTAGCGAGCCCCACTCCCATAGAAGCCAACGCCGCCGGTCCCACGGGCTCGCACCGCATACATGGTGGTGGTTGCTTTGGCCACCAGTTCCTCGATGCGCTCGCCATCTTGAGGATAGACCGCCACACCAGCGGAGGCTGTGAGCCGAAGGGCCTCGCCATCCACCTCGCACGTCACTTCCGCCAACCCGGCGAGCACCCGCTGCAGCGCCGCGTCCGCTTGGTCCTCAGCGGTCTCGGGCAGTACCAGCAGGAACTCATCGCCACCGTACCGACACACGAGATCCCCTACCCGGACCTCTGAACGCAATTTGTCTGCCCACTGCCGCAGGACGGTGTCGCCGACCTCGCGACCGGCACGGATGTTGATCTCCGAGAAGTCGTCGACGTCGATCATGACCACGGTGACTTGCCGCGAGTAGCGTGCGGCGCGCGCCAACTCCAGGACAGCATGCTCCTTCAGATGCCGGAAGTTGTACAGTCCAGTGAGCGCGTCCCTCGTCTCGAGCGAGCGGCGTTCGCGTACCAGACGCAGTGTCTCCACCGCCAACTCAGCCTGATCGGCGACGCCAGCCAGGAGCCGCTGCTGGATGTCGGAGTGCACACCGTGCTCCCGGTAGATGTAGCCGCCCGTGTCGTCGACGTATGCCTCGAACTGGCACACCGTGTCGCCGAGGCCCCAGCACAGGGTCTCCTTAGTGAGGATCTCGGTACCTGTGACGGCCTCAAGCACGCCGTCGATGAGGCCTCTCTCGAAGTCGCACAGCGCAGCCCCACTGTTCGGCAAACGGTGGCAGGTCATACAGCGCGTCAACTTGATGAGGACTTTCTCCTCATCGAGCTCAACCTCCAACTCGCCAAGCTCCATACTCTGGAACCAGGACTTAAGTGACTGTATCGACCGCAGTTCAAGCCCCCTGCTGAAGCGTTTGGCGGCCAGGTAGAGGACAGCCCCCGTGCTGCTGCCGAGGACCTCCGGGAGCACATTGAGCTGCAGGGCACGGAACAGTTGCACCGGCCCCGCGACTTCATCGCCGCCGAGGACGAGACCGACGCCAGATGTCCGCGGCTGCTCGTCGACTTGGGTGAGCGCCAGGAGGTGCCGTAGCGCTCTCGAGAAGACCGTGCCCACCGACAGGTCGTCTTCAACCCTTTGTCCCATCCCAGCACCTCTCCTCTGTGTCTCATCGCGCCGACAGCTATACTGGCGACCGATCTGCAGCAGATCGCGTGGCAGATCACCTGCTACGTCCGTCCTATCGGCAGCAACCAGCGAGAGCATGACAGACCCAAAAGGTATCCTTTACCACAAAACACGGCTGCGCCGCGCGGCTCTCGCTCGTCGCGACGCTATACCAGCCGTCGAGCGAACACGAGCCAGCGAGCAGATCCGCCGGCGGCTCGTTCGCCTGCCCCCCCTGCAGCATGCCCATACGATCTTCTGCTTCGTCTCGTTCGGAAGCGAAGTGGATACCCTGCTCGTTCTCCACTGGGCGTTGTGCCGCGGTCTCACCACGGCCGTCCCCCTCGTGCTCGGGCCACGCGACATGGCCGCAGTGACGATCACTAGTCTCGGCGATCTTCGCCCAGGCCACTTCGGCATCCCCACCCTTCCTAAGTGCAGGCCCCACCTCTCGCCACACACCATCGACGTCGCGCTGGTTCCCGGCTCCGCCTTCGATACGAGTGGCGGACGGATAGGCTACGGCGGAGGTTTCTACGATGGATTCCTCGCCCGCATGCGGTCAGACGCCACGCGTATCGGCATCGCCTTCGACACGCAGATAGTACCCACTGTGCCGGCAGAGCCGCACGACTTGCGACTGAATGCCGTAGTCACCGAGCGCCGTGTGCTGCGCGACCTGCGGTGATCCGCGAACGACGCTCGAACCGACAGCAAGGCCCACTCCTCCGCACCGAGCGCCTGCGACAGTCACCGCCGTCGCCCCTAGCACACACGACGTCGAGCCAGCTGCACGAGATGCGCCTCCAGTGAGGTCACCCCACAGCTTCCAGAACGCCGCAGCCGCGCTGCTGGTACACTTCCCGAGTCGTGAGGCAGGCATTCACAGATGATCCCGAGCGCCCCCTCCATGGGCTACTGCTTGCGGGGGGTGCGGCACACGGCATGATGCGCGATGCGCACGCACGAGTACTCGAGGGGCGCTCCCTGCTGGCACGCGGTGTGAGCATGCTGCGAACGCTGTTTCCCTCCGTCTCGGTATCGCTCGTGCCTGAACAGCCGTCTGACCTTGGCGACTCGGGAGCACCTCCGCTGCTCGACGCCTACTCGCCCAGCTCTTCGCTTACCAGTGTGATCACGGCTCTCGAACGGTTCTCCGCCCCCGTGTTCGTGAGCTCCGTAGACTTGGCGTTTCCCGACGCCCATGCCGCACGAAGAGTTGTGAATGAGCTCGGCGATGCCGACGTGTGCCTCCCTCTGACCTCCACCGGCCTCGTGCCTACGTTCGCGGCGTATCGGCCAAGCTGCCTCCCTTCTCTGCGAAACCTGCTCGCCTGCGGCGAACAGCAGATCACCTCGTGCTTCAGCGACCTGACCGTGAACACTGTCACGTTCGATGAGCCCTCGCAGTTCCTCAGAATCCGCACGCCGGCGAATCTCGCCGCCGTTCAGACCACACTGACCGGTGGAACACGAAACCGTCAGCCAGCGCTGGTCGCCATTGTGGGCAAGAGCGACTCAGGCAAGACGACCCTCGTGGAACGTCTGCTGCCGGAGCTTCGCCGACTTGGCGTCCGCGCTGGAACGGTCAAGCACGACGCCCACAGCTTCGAGATCGACCATCCGGGCAAAGACTCGTACCGGCACGGCGCGGCTGGAGCGGCGGCCTACGTAGTCTCGTCCCCGAAGCGAGTGGCCTACATCGCCGCGGTAGAGCACGAGCTATCCCTCGGAGAGCTCGCCCGGCGGTTCTTCACCGACGTCGACGTAGTGCTGGCCGAGGGGTATAAACGCACGGCGCCACACCGTGTCGAGGTCTTCCGTCGCGGTGCCGGCCATCGGGAACCGCTGTGTAATCCCGATGAATGCCTCGCCGTAGTCACCGATGCACCGCTCAACTACCCCATTCGATTCGGCCTAGACGACGCGGCAGACCTCGCCACCTTCCTGACGCTCCGGCTCGACAGCTTGCGCGCTTACTAAGGAACCGGGAATACCACAGGGTGTGGTGCATCTGGCGCACCGCGTGGAGATCGGCGCCAACTAGTCGAACACCAAGGCCGGCGCCTAAGCGCCGCAGTCAGTCTCGTCGGCGCCGACGAGCAGGCACATAGCCGTGGCGCTGATGCCCTCGCCACGGCCTTCGAATCCCATGCCCTCCGTGGTGGTGGCTTTCACACTCACCTGCCCGGGAGGAATACACAGCGCCTCCGCCATCCGCACGGCCATCTGTTCGCGATATGGGGCTAGCCGCGGCGCCTGGCACACCACCACGACATCTACGTTGCCCACCCGCCAGCCCTCTCGCGCAACACGTTCCACGACCTGCCCCATGAGACCGAGGCTGTCCGCCCCTTCGTAGGCAGGATCGTCGTCCGGGAAGAGCTGGCCGATGTCGCCCATGACCGCCGCTCCGAGCAGCGCATCAATGACCGCGTGAGCCACTACATCGGCGTCGGAGTGTCCGGCGAGGCCCTGCCCGTGCGGGATCCTCACGCCGCCCAACACCAGGGGTCGTCCGGTAACTAGGCGGTGAGCATCGTGGCCGACACCGACTCTAAAAATCAATCTCCGTCTCCCAGGAGAGCAGCGCACCCGCCAGTGGCAAGTCGGCAGGGGTAGTGATCTTCACATTAGCTGGAGTAGACGGCACAACGAGCACCTTGCGACCGGAGCGCTCCAGGAGCGTCGCGTCGTCGGTGGCACCGCTGAGGTCTTGGTGATCGTAGGCCGCCCGCAGGGCGGTTGCGCGGAACAGCTGTGGCGTCTGGACGGCCCAGAGCCCGCGCCGATCCACCGTTGCCACCACCCGCCCGTCGCCCTTGCTCCGCTTCAGCGTGTCGGCGACCGGACAGCCGGGCACGGCTCCATCGGCATGTCCCAGCGCGCGCAGGCACGCCTCGAAGACCCGGCGCGAGAACAGAGGGCGAGCGCCATCGTGCACCGCCACCACGTCTGCCTCCTCCGGCACCTCGAGGAGACCGGCACGTACTGAGTCGTAGCGTTCACGGCCACCCTCCGTGATCAGGAGAGGCTTGTTCTCCGCCTCGAATCCCAAGAGTTGTGAGGCAAAGCGGATCGTATGAGAGGGATGGAGCACAGCGACCACACCCGCCACCTGGGGAATACGGAGGAGACGCCGGATTGAATGGGTGATGATCGGCTCCCCAGCGAGCAGAAGGAACTGTTTGGACTCTCCATCCGGCAGACCCATCCGCATGCTCTCACCCGCCGCGGCAACGACCGCCCACACCCGTGCCTGTTCCATACGCGTCACCTTACTTGTGGGGTTTGGCGAAGATCATTTTCCCGGACGGGCTCTGCAAGACGCTCGTAACTTCTGCCCGAACCGTAGCACCAACCAGCTCGCGGCCATCCTCGACCACGATCATCGTGCCGTCTTCCAGATAACCAACCCCCTGATGGTGCTCTCGGCCCTCACGCAGGATCTTCACCTCGATCTCCTCGCCCGGCACCACCGGCGACTTGACGGCGTTGGCGAGCTCGTTCACGTTGAGCACGGGGACCTTCTGGATCTTGGCGACTTTGTTGAGGTTGTAGTCGGTCGTTACCACCGCCGCTCCGCTAAGGCTGGCGAGACGCAGGAGCTTGGCATCTACCTCCGCGAGATCGGCGTAGTCTTGATCCACGATCGTCGTCGAGGCCGCCGCCTCTTGCAGCTTGTGGATGAAGTCCAGTCCACGCCGACCACGAACACGCTTCTCGGGGTCGGAGGAGTCGGCCACACGTTGCAGCTCTTCCACCACGAACCGCGGGATGAGCAGATCTCCGTCGAGGAACCCGGCACGTACCACATCGAGCACACGCCCGTCGATGAGCGCACTCGAGTCGAGCACCTTGGGAGCCTGAGCAATCTGCGGTCCGCGGGGGCGAACGCCCAGCAGACGGAGGATATCCTGGTGCTTTCGCTGGGCAACGTGGGCGGTCACGTACCCACATATCAGGAAGACCGGGGGCAGCAAGTAGACACCCACCACCGGCAGGCGCGCGAGTGCGAGACTGAAGAGAGCGGCGATCCCAAGACCAACGATGAACCCGAGAAACACCACGAGCATCTCGGGCCCCGAGTGCCGCGCGATGAGCTCGTCGAGCCGGACGAGCGCGCGCAAGACGAACCGCGCCAAGAGGCTGCCCACCATGTAGCCAAACAGCACCCCGGCGACGACCATGAGCACCATGCCCACGATCTCCCACGGTCTTGTAGGCAGCGGGATCAGTGTTTGACGGCGATTCAGCAGGTAGAGCTGATACCCCGCGACCCCTCCCGACACGGAGAGCACCAGCCTACTGAGGGGGACGAGCAGGGTGCTTCCCCTGAACGATGGCCGGTTCTTGGTGCGAAGGTCTTCAGGAGACGGTGGCAATCTGTTCCACGTCGTTGAGCGCGTCCGGCTGAATAGTCTCCTCGTCACCATGGATGTCGGCGAGCACGCTCTCGAGGAACTCCGTCGCCTCTTCTTCCGAGCTGCTGCGAGCGTACATCAGCTCGCTCGCGAGGATCTTCTTGGCCTTGGAGAACATCTGCTTCTCTCCGGTGGAAAGGCCCTTGTCGGCGTGACGCACAGCCAGATTACGTACCACCTCGGCCACTTCGAAGATGTCGCCCGTCTTGAGCTTCTCACGGTTGTGCTTGTAGCGCCTGCTCCAGTTCTTCGGCATCTTCGTTGGGTTGCCCCGAAGCACCGCCAAGACCTCGTCCACAACCGCCACATCAACAACACGCCGCAGACCGGCGCGGTCGGCATTCTCGACAGGCACCATAACGGTCATGTCGTTGTGCAGAATCTGAATGGTGAGGTAACTCCGCAACTCGCCGAGGACTTCCTTGTCCTCGATCTTCATGATGCGACCCGCTCCATGATGCGGGTAGACCACCTTGTCGCCGACTTCGTACAACGCGCTCACACCCCCTGCTCGACCGCCAGGGTACAATGACGGTCGCGGTTGTCGGCCGTGCCGAAGATAGAGGCGAAGGCAGCCGCAATGTCCTGGACACCATGTGCAGACGATTCCGCCTTGAGCTGCAACCGCTTATCCCTACCCGGCACAAGCACGTCCGTAAACCCGCTCCTGAGCGCCTCTGTCACACGGCGCTCCGACTGTCGACAGGAGCGGATTTCACCGGTAAGACTGACCTCTCCAAAGACCGCACAAGAAGACGGCGGAGGTATACGCCGAGCCGCAGATGCAATGGCGACAGCCATTGCGAGGTCTGCCGCCGGCTCCTCCATACGGACTCCGCCTGCTATATTAACAAAAACGTCGCTTCCGGACAACGGGAGATCTGTATGGCGTCCCAGCACTGCCACGATCATCGCTAGCCGGTTGCGGTCGGTGCTGGTCGTCACGCGCCGGGGTACGCTCAGCTCCGAGGGATGAACCAGGGCTTGAACCTCCACCAGGAAACAACGCGTCCCTTCGGCGGCGATGTGAATGCAGGCGCCCGGTCCGGGCTCTCGGTCAGAGAGAAAGAGATGCGAGAGATCGCTCACCGGAAGTAGCCCCCGAGAGCCCATCTCGAAGATCCCAACCTCGTTCGTCGAGCCAAAGCGGTTCTTGGTTGCGCGCAGTACCCGGTAAACACGGTGCCTGTCGCCTTCGAGCTCCAAGACCGTGTCGACGATGTGTTCCAACGCACGCGGGCCGGCGATCGTCCCGTCTTTCGTTACGTGCCCGACGAGGACCACGACTGTGCCTGTCTTCTTAACGAGACGCTGGAGCTGGCTCGCCGCCTCGCGCACCTGGCTCACGCTTCCGGGGGCCGAGGACAGGCCGCTCGTATACAAGGTCTGCACAGAATCCACCACGAGGAGATCGGGACAATCGTGGTCCACGACGGCCAGCATGGTGTCGAGATCCGTCTCCGCCAGGACGCGTACGGCGTCTGGCCTCGCTCCAATCCGCTCCGCGCGAAGCTTGACTTGCGCCGGTGATTCCTCCCCGCACACCAGCAGCACACGGCGGTCGGAGGCCACCGCGTCCATCACCTGCAACAAGAGCGTGCTCTTTCCGATGCCAGGCTCGCCGCCGAGCAACACAACCGAGCCCGGCACGATCCCGCCACCGAGGACTTGGTCGACCTCCGCTATGCCAGAGGTAAAGCGACGGCAAGCGGAGGAAACCACTTCGGAGAGGCACACGACTTCGGGTGTCGCCGCGGCTCCCGTACGCAGAACGCCGCGGCCAGTACCGTCTCCGCGTGGTTGTACCGCTTCCTCAATGAATGCGTTCCACGCGCCGCAATCGGGGCAATGACCGAGCCACTTAGCCGCCTGATGTCCACAGGCCGAGCAGGTGAACACGCTCTGCCGGCGTGTCACCACACGAGCCTCACCGGAGTACCGGCGTCGTACGGCTCACACTGCCTCGTGTGGCACCTCGGCGAACTGCGGTTCGACCACCCCGTTCACAGAGGACCCCGGCTCATCCACACCCACCACGGGGAGCTCGACGGAGCCGCCGACCTGCTCGCCATTGACGGTGAGTACGGTGTCTCCCTCCGCGGCGTCGACCGCCACGATGGTGCCCTGCGGAAACTGCCGCTCGAGCATGGCGTCCGCCAGCTTGTCCTCGATGTACCGCTGAATGGCGCGCCGCAGAGGTCGCGCGCCAAGAGCCGGATCGAAGCCCTTGTCGACCAGCAGCTCACGGCCTGCCTCGGTGAGCTGCAGAATGATGCCGCTCGGCGCGACCTGCTTCTGCAGACGCTCGATGAACAGGTCAACAATGCTGGTGATCTCCTCGCGCTCCAGCTTGTGGAAGACGATGATCTCGTCGACCCGGTTGAGGAACTCGGGGCGGAAGAGCCGCTTGAGCTCGCTCGTAATGCGGCTCTTCATGTCCTCGTAGCTGAGGCCCATCTCGCTTCGCTGAGCGAACCCCAGCGGCGTGTTCTTACTGATGGTCGCCGCCCCGATGTTGCTCGTCATGATGACGATGACGTTGCGGAAGTCCACGGCACGACCCTGCGAGTCAGTAAGACGACCGTCCTCCAGGATCTGCAGGAGGATATTGAACACGTCGGGATGTGCTTTCTCGATCTCGTCGAGCAGCACGACCGAGTAGGGTTTGCGACGGACGATCTCGGTAAGTTGTCCTCCCTCCTCGTGCCCCACGTAGCCGGGCGGAGAGCCCACCAGGCGGCTCACCGAGTGCTTCTCCATATACTCGCTCATGTCCAGCTGAACCAGCGAGTCCTCGTCGCCGAAGAGGAACTCCGCCAGTGAACGGGCGAGCTCGGTCTTGCCAACTCCGGAGGGGCCAAGGAAGATAAACGATCCGGCCGGCCGGCGCGGGTCCTTGAGGCCAGCTCGCGTACGCCGGATGGCCTTGCTGACCGCGTGCACCGCGACGTCTTGGCCGATCAGCCGCTTGTGCAGCTCGTCCTCCATCCGCAGGAGCTTCTTGCTCTCGGCCTCCGTCAGCTTGAAAACGGGGATGCTCGTCCACATGCTGACGATCTCGGCGATCTCCTCCTCCCCAATGCTGGCTCGCATGCCCTCGTCGTCGGCCTTCCACTGCTCTTCGAGCTCGATCTTCCGATGACTGAGTTTGCGCTCCTTGTCGCGAAGGTTGGCGGCTTTTTCAAACTCCTGCGCCTCGATCGCCGCTTCCTTTTCCGCTCGTACGGAGGCGATCTCCTCCTCCAGCTCGCGGTAGCTCGGCGGCGCCGTCATGGTCCGGATACGCATGCGACTGGCGGCTTCATCCACCAGGTCGATGGCCTTGTCCGGCAAGAACCGGTCGGCGATATACCGGTCCGCTAGAATAGCGGCGGCGTGAAGCGCCTCGTCGGTGATGCGAATGCGATGGTGGGCCTCGTAGCGGTCTCGCAGGCCTTCGAGAATGCGCTCCGTCTCCTCGGTGGTTGGTTCGTTCACGCGAATCTGCTGGAAGCGGCGCTCCAGCGCGGCATCGCGTTCGATGTGCTTACGATACTCGTCGAGCGTAGTAGCTCCAATGGTCTGCAGCTCGCCTCGGGCCAAAGCCGGCTTGAGGATGCTCGCCGCATCGATGGCCCCCTCCGCAGCACCGGCGCCGATGAGGTTGTGCAGCTCGTCGATGAAGAGGATGACATCGCCGGTATCGCGGATCTCCTTCATCACCTTCTTCAGCCGTTCCTCGAACTCGCCGCGGTACTTCGAGCCAGCCACCAGAGCGGCCAGGTCCAGGCTGAACACCTGCTTGCCTTTCAGTAGTTCCGGAACCTCGTTGTTGGCGATACGCTGTGCGAAGCCCTCGACCACCGCCGTTTTGCCAACCCCAGGTTCGCCGATGAGCACCGGGTTGTTCTTGGTTCGGCGACTGAGGATCTGCATGACTCGTTCGATTTCCATCTGCCGGCCAATGCATGGATCTAGCTTGTTCTCCTCGGCCAGCTTGGTGAGATTGCGGCCGAATTGATCCAGCATTTTGGTGCCTTTTTTGCCCTCTGAGGCGCCCCGTTCAGCACGCCGGGCGGGACCACTGAGCAGCTGCATGACTTCGGCGCGGATCTTGTCTGAGTCGGCGTCGAGATCCAGGAGAATACGCGCGGCAACGCCCTCTTCCTCGCGGATGAGGCCGAGGAGAATATGCTCGGTGCCGATGTAGTTGTGGCCGAGAGACAACGCTTCTCGCAGCGCTAGCTCAAGGACCTTCTTAGCGCGCGGAGTGAAGGGAATCTGGCCCTGTGGGACCTCTTCGCCAGAACCCACGATACGCACGACGGCCGCCCGCACTTCCTCCACGCTGATCTCCAGCTTGTCGAAGACCCGCGCTGCGACGCCCTCCTCTTCCCGGAGTAGTCCGAGGAGCAGGTGCTCGGTGCCGATGTAGTTGTGCCGCAGTCCCCTCGCCTCTTCCTGGGCGAGCACGACGACCTGTCTGGCACGCTCGGTGAAGCGCTCGAACATCTTCGCTCCTTGCATCCACGGGCCAGCTGCAAGGCAACGGCCATGAACCGATACCTGGTCTATGGTACCCATTTTCCCGCGCCGCGCGACCCGACGCCCGGTGACGTTACCGCGGATTCATCGCGTGGGGACGCGCAAATAGGAAGGCGAAGAGCCACCGCATCTCGGAAAACCCATCATGAACGCCGGCGGCATCTCTCCAGCACACACGGCAGCGATGCCGCCGCGTTCCGCCGCCGCGACCTGCTAGCTTCTCAGCTGCGGGAACAGGATGACATCGCGGATGCTCGCCGCTTCGGTGAGGATCATGACGATGCGGTCGATCCCCATGCCCAGACCTCCAGTCGGCGGCATGCCGTGCTCCATGGCCTCGATGAAGTCCTCGTCCATTTGGTGCGCCGCCTCGTCGCCGGCCTCGTAGTCGACCAGCTGCTGCAGAAAGCGCTCGCGCTGATCGTCGGGGTCGTTGAGCTCAGAGTACGCATTGCTGGTCTCCATGCCGGCGATGAAGCCTTCGAACCGTTCAGTGACGCGCGGATCGTGTGAGGTTTTCTTGGCGAACGGGCTGAGTTCCAGCGGGTGCTCGGTAATGAATACGGGCTGGATCAGCCCGGGCTCCACGAACGCGCTGAAGAGCTCGTCGACCTGGAGGCCCCAAGTGGGAGCCAGCTCGACAGCGCCCGTCAGGTTGCGGTCTTTGATCGCATCGTGGAGCTGGGTCACGCTGGCGGCGGCGAGGATGTCGATGCCGCAGGCATCCACAATGCTCTGACGCATGGTCACACGCGGCCAGGGAGGCGTGAGGTCTATCTGGTGACCGCGGAACGTCACCTTAAGATCGCCCACCGCCAAAGCGGCCTCGCTCACGAGCTCCTCCACCATCTCCATCACGTGGTTGTAGTCGACGTACGCCTCATACGTTTCGAGCATGGTGAACTCGGGGTTGTGCTTAAAGCTCACGCCCTCGTTGCGGAAGTCTTTGCCGATCTCGTACACGCGATCGAGGCCGCCGATGATGCAGCGCTTCAGATACAGCTCCACAGCGATCCGCAGATACAGGTCGCGATCGAGCTCGTTGTGATGCGTCACGAACGGCCTCGCCATGGCGCCGCCATAGAGCGGCTGCAAGATGGGCGTTTCGACCTCGATGAAGCCGCGGCCGTCCAGAACACGACGGATGGCGGCGATGATGCGCGCGCGCTTAATGAATCGCTCTTTGACCTCGTCGTTGACGACGAGGTCGAGGTAGCGCCGCCGATACCGCGCCTCGACATCGGTGAGACCATGGTACTTCTCTGGCAACGGCCGCAGCGACTTCGCCAGCATCTGCCACGAGGATACCTTGAGCGACAGCTCGCCGCGACGCGTGCGCATCATGACGCCCTCGGCCCCCAAGATATCGCCCACGTCTAGATCCTGAAGCGCTGCGTAGGACTCGTCGCCGAGGACGCCCTGCTGCGCGAACAGCTGGATACGTCCGCCGCCGTCCTTCACCGTCAGGAACGAGACCTTGCCGTGGAGACGCTTGGCCATCAGCCTGCCGGCGAGCCGCTGCGTAGCGCCGTCTTCCGCGCCCGCCGGTAGATCTACGAACTCGTCGACGAGGTCGCCGATCTCGCGGCGCCGCTCCCATTTCGTGGGAAACACGGACTGCTCACTCCGGCGCCAAGTCTCCAGCTTGGTCCGACGGTCTTCCAGAATAGCCGAGTGGTGTGTGTGCGCTCCTCGCTCCGCGGCGTGCTCGTCCATCTCTGCTCGATCAGGCACGCTCGATGGCGAGGATCTTGTACCGCGTAACACCAGACGGTACGGTCACGCTCACCCGATCTCCCGGCCTGCGCCCAAGGATGGCACGACCCACGGGAGACTCGTTGGAGAGACGATGATCCGTAGGATCGGCCTCCGTAGATCCCACGATCACGTACTGCAACACGTCTCCCCGACGCAGGTCCTGTAACGTTACCTTGGTGCCCAGAGCAACGGCGTCTGTGCTCACACTGCTCGCGTCGATCACCTTAGCGCTGCGGAGCTTATCCTCGAGCATGGCGATGCGCTGCTCGAGCATGGCCTGCTCGTTCTTCGCATCGTCGTACTCGGAGTTCTCGGTGATATCGCCGAACTGGCGTGAATCGCGAATGCGCTCAGCGACCTCGTCGCGCTTCTTCGTCGACAGATAGTCGATCTCGTCCTTTAGTCGCCGATAGCCCTCGGGGGTGAGAACGATCTCCCTCTCCACGGACATGGCCTCCTTGCCCGCCATAGAAGAATGAGCGGGATCCCTAATGGAAAACGGTCAGCGAGTATAGCGGCAAGGGCGCCGCTGTGCAAAACCCCGTCTGCCCGCGAGCTCCCTCTACGCGAGCGCAGCGAGCTCCGCGAACAGGGTGACGGTGGATTGCGCGGCCATGAGCCGCAGGCAGGCCGCGCGATCCACCACGCCAGCGCGACGGAACCGCGGCCAAAACTGGCGCAGGTAGCCAACCGCGCGTTCGCCCCGCTCGGCGAGCGCTTCCAGGGCAAAACGACGCAGCTCCTCAACCTGCTGCTCTCTGGCCGGCCGGTCGCCATGGAGTATCTCGGCGAAGATCCACGGATGACCGAGCGCCGCCCTGGCGATCATCACGGCCGCCGCCCCGTCCGCGAGCAGGCGCTCGCAATCCGCACGAGTCCTCACGTCTCCTGACGCGACAACGGGGATTGCGAGGGCGTGTGCGAGCTCAGCTGTCAGCGCGTGATCGGCGACACCCGCGTAGAGCTGCGCCGCGCTGCGAGGGTGCAAGCAGATGGCCGCCGCGCCCGCCTCCGCCAGTCTGGGCGCCAGCCGCATGCCCAGCCGATCCCCCGAACGCAGCTCAGCGCGGAGTTTGACCGTCACGGGAATCCCGGCCGCGGCGGCCACGGTACAGCCCACCAGCGAAATCGCCCGCTCGGGGTCGTCGAGCAACGCGACACCGGCTCCCGTCTTGACGACCTTGCGCACAGGACACGCCATGTTGAGGTCGATGAGGTCGGCCCCCGCCCGGAGACAGGCCTCAACGGCCGTACCGAGCTGAGACGGATTCGCTCCGAAGAGCTGAAAGCCGATCGGATGCTCGTCGGGACCACACGCGAGGTAGTCGAGTGTCCGCCGGTTCCCGTACCAAAGTCCGGCGGCGGCGATCATCTCCGTATGCACCAACCCAGCTCCCCACCGCCGCACACTGCGTCGGAATGGCGGAGTCGTGAGGCCGGCGAGCGGCGCCATGAAGAGGCGTCGCTCCAACCGCAGGGGCCCGATCCAGAGCGGATCGCAGAGACCCCGCGAGGGTCCCATCACCCGCGCCGAGGGTCCTGGCGCCGAAGCATCAGCTCGATACCGCGCAGCGTGAGGTAGGGGTCTATGTCGCTGATCGTCGTGGTGTAGCGCCCGATGAGCGGCGCCAGCCCGCCAGTGGCCACCACCTTTGCCTCCACACCTAGTTCGCCGCGAATCGCCCTGGCGATGCCGTCAACCTGGCCGGCGAAGCCGTAGACAGCGCCTACCTGCATCGCCTCGATCGTATCTCTGCCGATGGCGTTCGGCGGCTCCGCCAGGTCGATCTTGACCAGCTTCGCCGCGCGGGTGGTGAGCGCCTCCATGGACACCTCGATCCCCGGTGCTATGGCGCCGCCGATATAGTCGCCGTCTTGGTTGACTACATCGAAGTTCGTGGATGTGCCGAAGTCGACCACGATCACCGGGGCACCGTAGCGCTCGTAGCCCGCGACGGCGTTCACGATGCGATCGGCGCCCACCTCTGTCGGGTTCTTGAGCAGGATCCTCATGCCCGTGCGCATCCCTGGCCCGACGACGAACGGGGTGACCCCCAACCGCCTCTCACTCATGTCCACCCACTGGCTCGTGAGGCGAGGGACTACCGAGGCGATCGCCACCTCATCGATGACGCCACGCGGCTGCCACTCCTGAAACGAGAAGAAGCCCGCGAGCAAGCCGGCGATCTCGTCCGACGTACGATGTCGTATCGTGGCGATACGCCAGTGCTCCACCACGCGGCCAGCATCCATGAGGCCGATCGCCGTCTGCGTGTTCCCAACATCCACGGCTAGTAGCATTGGCTCACTCCATGTCTAGTGCGATGTCGATCCAGGGCGCCCTGGTTGTCAGCGCGCCGGCCGAGATCACGTCTACACCAGCCTCAGCAAGTGGACGAACATGCTCCAGACGCACGCCGCCCGATACCTCGATCGTCGCTCGTCCCCCTGCGAGGAGGACAGCCTCGCGCACGTGCTGCAAGCCCATGTTGTCCAAGAGGATTACGCCGACGGAACAGTCGAGTGCTTCCTGTACCTGGGCGAGCGTGTCAGCCTCCACCTCGATCGCGTGTACGTGCCCAATGCGCTCGCGAACCGCGGCGACGGCGGCGCACACACTTCCCGCAGCGCGAATATGGTTGTCTTTGATCATGGCCGCATCGAAGAGGCCAAAGCGATGCGGCAGCCCACCCCCGTGAACCACCGCCTGTTTCTCGAGCGTCCGCAAGCCGGGAGTTGTTTTTCGCGTGGCGGCGATGCGGGCTCGCGTCCCAGACGTCTCGGCTACGAAGGCGGCCGTCATGGTAGCGATGCCGCTGAGACGTCCGAGGAAGTTGAGAGCGGTGCGCTCTAGAGCCAGCAGGCCGGCGAGCGGCCCGGAGATGCCGCCGAGCGTATCCGCCGGCCCGAAACGATCGCCATCGCGCAGCAGAAAGGTCACCGCCAGCCGCTCGTCGACGAGCCGGGCCGCTTCGCGTACCGCCGCCGTGCCGCTGAGAACACCCGCCTCGCGAGCGATGATCCGGGCACGCCCGTCGCCTTCCAAGGCGCGACCGGCGAGGTCGCCGTACCCGGCGAGATCTTCATCCAGCGCCCGCTGTGCCGCTCGCCGCGCTTCGTTCACCGCCTCACCGCCGACCACCTCGCCGACATCTCATGTGAGCTGCTCCTCACCCAGATCGCCGGGACGGATCTCCGGAAGGCGCAACGTGACGTGCCGATGCCAGTGTTCATCGTCTCGCTCACCGAAGTCTTCGCGCAGATGCACGCCCCGAGATTCCTCGCGCAGTAGCGCACTCTTGGTGACGTGCGTCGCCACAGTCAAGAGGTTCAGCAGCTCGTACTCGGCGACGTCTGGGGTATCGATATGCAGCGCTGAATACATGACGCGCAATTCGGCTATAGCCTGCCGGAGACCGGCGCCATCGCGCAGTACCCCGACCTTGCTCTGCATGAGCTCAGTCAGCCGTCGGCGTACAGCCGCGGTGTTCGACTGCTCGGCACCGCGCGTCGACTGCTCCGGAAGATCGAAGCGAAGGCGGCGCACGTTCTCAGGCAGCGTGCCGATATACCGGTCCAGATCTCGGACGACCCGGTCGGAGAAGACCAGGCCCTCGAGCAGGGAGTTCGAGGCCAGGCGATTGGCACCGTGGACCCCCGTGCTAGCGACTTCGCCGCTAGCGTACAGACCGGGCACCGTCGTGCGCCCCCACACATCGGTCAGTACACCGCCGACGAAGTAGTGACACACGGGACTCACGGGGATCAGGTCGCGAGCGAGATCCAACCCGAAGGCCGCCACGCCGCTACTCACGCGGGGAAACCGAGTGTGGAGCATGTCCGCCGCGAGATGAGTGGCGTCGAGGAACACGTGATCGACGCCCTCGTGACGCATCTCGGCGACCATGCCGCGTACCACGACATCGCGGGCGGCCAGCTCGGCCTTCGGGTCGCGACCTACCATGAACCGCTCGCCGGCGCGATTGCGCAGATATGCGCCCTCGCCACGCAACGCCTCCGTTACGAGGAACGTGGTAGGGCCATCGCCAAGCGCGAGGCCGGTGGGGTGGAACTGTACGAACTCGAGATCGCGCAGAGCCGCACCCGCGCGATACGCCATCGCGATGCCGTCGCCGGTCGCTACCGCGGGGTTCGTGGTACGGGCATACACCTGCCCCGCGCCCCCGGTCGCCAGGATGGTCACCATCGCGTGGTTGAGCCACAGATCGTCACCGTGCGGGTCGTACGACAGGGTACCCACACAGCGACCGTCTATGGTGAGCAGATCGACCGCGAACTCGTCTTCAAAGAGTTGCACCCGGCTGCCCGTTCGGGCAGCCTCAGCCAACGCACTCGAAACCTCGCTGCCGGTGGCATCTCCACCCGCATGGACCACTCGGGCGACGGAATGCGCGCCCTCTTTCCCGAGTACGATCTCGCCGTCGACTTTGTCGAAATGCGGACAGATTTGCATGAGCTCGCGCACGCGATCTGGGCCTTCGGTGACCAGAACACGGACCGCGGCTTCATCGCAGAGACCGGCACCGGCGTTCACGGTATCCTCGAAGTGCAGCTCCGGGGAGTCAGCCGGACTCATAGCGGCCGCGATGCCGCCCTGCGCGAGAAACGTGGCCGTGTCGTCGAACGTCGCCTTCGTGAGCAGCCCGACGCGCCAGCGTCGGGCTGCGGCGATCGCCGCCGTGAGGCCGGCAATACCGCCGCCCAGGACGAGCACGTCGAACTGCCGTACTCGCAACGGTCGATCCCCGACGACGACGATGTATGGGCGTGCCATAGCGAGACCCCTACTGCACCATGCGCCGCACAGCCGCGAGTGCCCTCTCTCGGATGTCGGAAGGCACGGTGACCTCGTTCCTGCCTTCGCGCAACGCGGCAATCGCCTTGCCGAGTGTGGTCAGTTTCATATTGGGGCACACAGCAGCGGCCCGCGCCGGCACAAAGGTGCGCTCCGGGTACAGCATCGTAAGCCGGTGCAGCAGACCAACCTCGGTGACAACTATGTAGTGGGAAGCCGGGTTGTCTGCCGGCCAGCGCAGCATGCCCGACGTGCTCAGCACGGCGTCGGCGAGATCGAGAACCTCCCGGCGACACTCAGGGTGTGCCATGACCAGGGCATCGGGGAACCGTTCGCGCCGCTGAGCCACATCCGTGGCGCGAATATCGTCGTGCACATGGCACCAGCCTTCCCAGAGGATGAGCGGGCGCCCGAGCCGCTGGGCCACATAGGCGCCCAGATTACGATCGGGGACGAAGATGATCGGCTGGCTGGGGGGGAAGCGGCGCACCACCTCGACGGCGTTCGCGCTGGTACAGCACACATCCGCCTCAGCCTTCACGGCGGCGCTGGTATTGACGTACGCCACCACCGCCGCGCCTGCGTGCTCTTCCTTCAGAGCACGCAGACCCTCCACGCTCACCATGTTCGCCATGGGGCAGCCGGCTCCGGAATCCGGCATGAGCACCTGCTTGTGAGGGGAGAGGATCGCCGCCGTCTCCGCCATGAAATGTACACCGCAGAAGAGGATGATCTGCGCATCGGTCGCCGCGGCGGCGCGCGCCAATTCGAGGGAATCGCCTACGCAATCGGCTGCGTCCTGGACCTCCGGACGCTGGTAGTTGTGCGCCAGGATGACGGCGTGACGCGTCCGTGCGAGACGCCGCAGCTCGGCCTGCTGTGCAGCAGCCGACGAAGCGGCAGTAGGCACCGGAGGGCGAGCATCGCCACCCTGCGCCGGGTTATTGTCGCCACTCAAGACGCCTCCGATCCGACCACTTCCACAGCTTGCCGCCGGGAGAGGTCCCGTGCCAGCCGAGGGACATCGACGTTCGGCATCCCGCGCGCAAACGACCATACCTCCGCGAGGGGGGCAAGGACGAACGCCCGCTCCCACATGCGAGGGTGAGGTACGGTCAGCTCGGGATCGGCAGACTCATGCCCCTCGACAAGCAGTATATCGATATCGAGCGGACGCGGGCCAAACCGTGTCGCCCGCACACGGCCGGCGGCAGCTTCTAAACGATGTGCCGCGGCCAGCAGCTCCGACGGTGACAGCAGCGTCTCTAGGCATACCACCTGGTTGAGGAACAGCGGCTGCGCTTCGACTTCCCGAGGAGCAGTCTCGTAGATGCGCGACGTGGCCACAAGAGATGTGCCCGGCAGGGTCACGAGCCCCTCGCGGGCGTCGCGCAGTCGCGCCTGGCGATCGCCCAGATTGGAGCCGAGCGAGAGGAAAACACGCCGAGGCGGGTTCACAGAGTCATCCTCACGCTCGCCGAGACACGCGTACCCAGGCGTCGGCGACGGCGATCTCCACTGGGGGTGCCGGCTTGTGTACCGTCACCTCCAGCTCGTGGAGGGGAAAGCGACTCCAGATCTCGTCGCAGAGCGCCGTAGCGAGACGCTCCAAGAGCCGATACTCGGTCTCCGCCGCAACGCGTCGGACAACATCGGCGATCGCGGCGTAGTCAACCGTGTCCTCGAGCTCATCGGTACGTGAGGCAGCGACGACCTCGGGCCGCACATGCACGTCCACGACGATCGGCCGTTGCGCGGCCCGCTCTTGGGCGCTCACCCCAATGCGCGCCTGGAGCTCAATGCCCGTCAGGCCGATCTGGACATGGTCCCTAGACATCGCGGATCGCCCCCATGGCAGCAGCCTCAGGATGCATCACCGCCAGCGCCACACGCAGCGCCTCGCGGTTGGCGCGCACGTCGTGCACGCGGAACACCGCCGCGCCCGCCAAAGCACCGAGCACGGTGGTGGCAGCGGTCGCCGTGGCGCGCTCCGCCACCCCCGCGCCGTTCAGCAGCGCTCCGAGGAACCGCTTGCGGGAAGTGCCCAACACCACGGGACGGCCAAGCGCGGCGATCTTGTCGAGGCCGTTCAGGAGCAGCAGGTTGTGCTCTACCGTCTTGCCGAAACCGATCCCTGGGTCGAGAAGGACCTGCTCCTCTCGTACGCCGTACCCGGTAATATGGGCTAGCCGTTTCTCCAGGAATGCCGCCACCTCACCGACGACATCCGCGTACCGTGGCGCATCTTGCATGGTCCTCGGTACACCGCGCATGTGCATCAGGCAACACGCGCACCCGCTCGTCGCCACTACGTCGAGCATCTGCGGGTCGTGACGGAGCGCGGACACATCGTTGACCACCGTAGCGCCGGCGGCAACGGCACGCGCCGCGACCGCGGCCTTCATCGTATCGATGGAGATGTACGCCTCGGATTGCGCGTGCAGACGTTCCACCACCGGAAGCACGCGACGCAGTTCCTCGTCCGCGGATACGCCCTCCGCGCCGGGTCGCGTCGATTCGCCCCCAACATCGACGATCGCCGCGCCCTCTCGCACCATCTGCAGACCGCGGGCGACAGCTCCGTCGACGTCCTCGAATTGACCGCCATCGCTGAAAGAATCTGGCGTCACGTTGAGGATGCCCATGAGGCACGGGAAGCTCAATGGCAGATCGAGCGTCGGGTAGTAGTGCACCGCAGCCTCTCCGATCAGCGACGACGCGGCGAGAGAAGCCGGTCGACAGAGACGTCCACCGGGCCACTCACCGCTCGGCGTTGATGAGCGCCAGCACCTCCGCACGTGTAGCGGCACGTGTTTGCATGATGCCGCGCACCGCGCTCGTGACAGTCTTAGCTCCCGGCGTCCGCACACCACGCATGCTCATGCACAGATGCTCTGCTTCGATGAGCACGAGCGCACCGGCTGGGTCCAGCGCGCGCACGATGGCGTCGGCTACCTCCGTGGTGATGCGTTCCTGCAGCTGCGGACGCGCGGCCACCGTGCGCACCAGGCGGGCCAGCTTGCTGAGTCCCGTGATGCTGCCCGCCTCGCTGGGGATGTACGCCACGTGCGCACGGCCGGCGAACGGCAGGAGATGATGCTCGCAGATGGAGTAGAAGGCGATGTCTTTGACCAACACCATCTCGCGATGATGATCGTCGGACATGGCCACCAGCAGTTCGGCTGGGTCGGGCGCGGTAAGCCCGAAGAAGATCTCCTCGTACATATCGGCTACGCGCCGGGGAGTACCGATGAGACCCGCGCGCTGCGCGTCTTCCCCGATCCCTTCGAGAAGAAGGCGAACCCCCTGCTCGATCTTCTCGCGATCCATGCCCGCGCGGTCGCTAGGCCGTGTCCGGGTTGATCGGGTTCACCGGGGCGGGCGCGACGACCTTCGGCGGAATACGCTCGCGCCGGCCGCGCGGCTTTCCCTGCTGCGCCGCGCGTTGGCGTTGACGCTCGTCCTTCTCCCGAAAGATGTCTTCCTCAGACACACCGTCCAGCAACGACTCGAACTCCACCCGCTCGAGAGTCTCCCGACTGATGAGCACCTTAGTAACACCGTCGAGCTGCTCGCGATGCGAACGCAAGACCGTCTTGGCCCGCTCGTGAGCTTCCTCGATAATGCGCCGTATCTCGGCGTCGATCTGGCGAGCTACCTCTTCGGAATAGTCGGGCTCCTGGCTGAACTCGCGCCCCAGGAACGGCAACGTCTGATTGTGGCCCAGCGTACGTGGTCCGAGCTCCTCGCTCATACCGTAGCGCATGATCATCTGCTTGGCGATCGTGGTCGCTTTCTCCAGATCGTTGGCCGCTCCGGTGGTAATTTCGCCGAACACGACTTCCTCCGCCGCGCGGCCGCCGAGCGTCATCGCCAGGTTGTCCTTGAGCTCGGCCATAGTGGTGAGGAACTTGTCTTCGATGGGCAGCGCGAGGGTGAAACCCAGCGCCTGCCCCCGACTGACGATGCTGATCTTGTGCACGGGATCGGTGTTCGGCAGGAAATGGCCGACGAGCGCATGGCCCATCTCGTGGTAGGCGGTTATCGCCTTCTCTTTCTCGGAGATCAGACGGCTCTTTTTCTCCGGTCCCGCGAGGACCCGCATGATGCCCTCTTCCAACTCCTCCATGCCGATGACGCGCCGGCCATGGCGGGCCGCGAGCAGCGCGGCCTCGTTGACGAGGTTGGCCAAATCGGCGCCGGTGAAGCCCGGCGTCTGAGCGGCCAGCGCGTCGATGTCGATCTCCTTGGAGATCGGCTTGCCCCGCGCATGCACTTCGAGGATGCGACGCCGGCCAGCGCGATCTGGGCGATCGACCACGATCTGCCGGTCGAAGCGGCCCGGCCGGAGCAGTGCGGGATCGAGGATGTCCGGCCGGTTGGTGGCGGCGATCAGGATGATGTTGTCCTTTACATCGAAGCCATCCATCTCCACCAGCAGCTGGTTGAGCGTTTGCTCGCGCTCGTCGTGACCGCCGCCGAGCCCGGCGCCACGGTGCCGGCCCACCGCATCGATCTCGTCGACGAACACGATGCAGGGCGCGTGCTGCTTGGCCTGCTCGAAGAGGTCGCGCACGCGCGACGCACCGACGCCGACGAACATCTCTACGAAGTCGGAGCCCGAGATGCTGAAAAACGGCACCCCGGCCTCGCCGGCCACCGCCCGGGCGAGCAGCGTCTTGCCTGTCCCGGGCGGACCGTAGAGAAGGACACCCTTGGGTATCCGGGCGCCGAGCTGCTGGAACTTCTTCGGGTTCTCGAGGAACTCCTTGATCTCCTGCAGCTCCTCGACCGCCTCGTCAACACCAGCCACGTCCTTGAACGTCACCTTCGGGGAGTCGGGACTTACGCGACGAGCCCGGCTCTTGCCGAAGCTCATTACCTTGGACCCGCCGCCCTGCATCTGGTTCATCATGAACATCCAGAAAGCGATGATCAGGACGAACGGAAGTAAGAACGTCAGTGCACTCCCCCACCACGACTGGCCCGGCTTGTTCGGCCTGAACTCTACCTCGGGGTGCTCCTGAAGCAGCTTGGTGAGCTCGCCGGCATCGGGAAAGCTCGTCTTGTACACCGTCGTCTTGTCGGTGAGCGTAACGATCATGGTCTGATCGTTGATGTTGGCCTCGACCTTCCCGACCTTGCCTGCCTTGAGAAGTGCCGCGAAGCTGCGATCGGAACCCTGGTAGGCAAGACTCTGCTCCGCACCCCTGCCGCTGTTCCAGATCCACTGGACGATGACCACCAGGATGATGACCACAAGGATGGGAAAGAAGGCGCTACGGATGAACTTGCTCAAGTCGCCCTTCCTGGACATGAAAGCCGGCCGGATGGACCGCCGGCCGGCCGGATGGACCGCCAGCCAACGGTAGCATACCCGTCCGTCAAAGCAAAGAACCCTCGCCCGCGGTGGCCGTGAGCATCGCCTCGCGAGTGGGCACACCGATGAAATCGAGTTGGCGAAAGCGCTCCGCGAGATCGAGCCCGTATCCAACCACGAACTCGTCGGGGATCTCGAACCCGACGTACTTGCATCCCAACTGGACGCGCCGCCGGGCTGGCTTCGTGAGCAGAGCACAGATCTCGAGAGAGGCCGGACCGCGCGCGGACAAGCTCTTCAGCAGGTAGTTCAGGGTCAGCCCGGAGTCCACGATGTCCTCGACGATGAGCACGTTTCGGCTGCGGATGTCCGTGTCGAGGTCTTTCAGGATGCGAACCACACCCGAGGAGTCCGTGGCCGACCCGTAGCTGGACACCGCCATGAAGTCCAGTGCGCACGGTACAGTCAGGCGGCGCGCAAGATCCGCCATGAAGAACACCGCGCCACGCAGGATGCCCACGAGGAGGATCTCCTTGCCCTGGTAATCAACGGAGATCTGCGCCGCGAGCGCGCGCACTCGCTGACACAACTCCTCGTGCGTGATGAGCACTCGCTCGATGCCTTCGCTCACCGGCCCTCCCTCCGAATGTGGAGTGTCATTGCCGTACTCTCAGATACACGGAAGGCTTCCGCAACCCGCCCCCCCACCCATGCCACGGCTCCGTCAACCGCAACCACGAGCGCCCGCTCCCGAGCGGCGCGCGGGGCACGACGGTCGGCCAGGAATTGGAGGACGGTCGTGCTGCCCTCGGCGCCAAACGGGGCGAAGCGCTCGCCGCGCTGGGGGTGGCGCAGCGTCACCAGCCGTGGCGCCGTCCCCAGCCCGATCCACGCCTCGGCCTCTGTGTGCTGGAACCGCGCACCAGGTTCCAGCGCAAGGCGATAGCGAGCGCCACAGAACTCCGCCATGGCCACACCACTCCCCGGCCACTCGATGGCGATCGGCGCGCAGACATGCTTCCCGGTAGGACGCAGGTACACCCGGTCTCTTTCGCGTACCGCCTCCCAACCCCCGGGCAACGAGACGCGGCCAGAGCCCCGCCCAACCACGAGGCGCTCGATCGCGGCCACTCGGCGCCGGTCGCCGAGGAGCCGACCGCCCGGGACAGCGCGCAGAAAGCGTCTCAGACAGGCGGCGCGCAGCGCGGGATGCTCAGTCTGCAGCGCCGCAACATCCAAAACGGGCCCGCCGGCTTTGCCGGCGGCATCTGCTGCCAAGCCTGATGCGCTCGCCAGCACTCGCTCCCATGCGTCGGCTGCAAGCTGATCGAGCAGCTCACGCTCCCCGCGAGCCAGGAGGGCCGCGCCCGCCAATCCCTCGGTCACCCGCGGGTTGATGCGCTCGAGCTCGGGCAGAACCTGCAAGCGGAGGATGTTGCGCGCGTAGATCGGCCGCGCGTTGGACGCATCCTCGCCGTACGCGATGCCGCACACGGCGCAGTACTCCCGTACCTCGGCCGCCGACAGACAGAGGAGCGGCCGCGCCACCTCGGCATCGCGCACCGGCATGCCCTCGAGCGCCGTCGGCGACGCGTACTTGACCAGTCGATAGAGCACGGTCTCCGCCTGGTCGTCACGATTGTGAGCGGTCAGGATGCGCGTGTACCTGTGCTCTCGAGCTAGCTCGTGCGCCACCTGGTATCGCAAATCACGAGCGCGTACCTGCATCCCCGGCCCGGCGACGGACGGCGGAGCACGCCTCACGGTGAGCTCCACCCCTGCCGTAGTACACGCGCGTTCCACCAGGACGCGGTCTCTATCCGAAGCGGCACCGCGAAGGCCGTAGTCGATGTGCAACGCCGCCAGGTGAAGCCCCAGCTGCATGCGCCGCCCGCAGAGAGAGACCAGTCTCAGCATGGCCATCGAGTCGGCACCGCCCGACAGCAGCAAAAGACATCGCTCGTGGCGCGACAGTAACTCCCACTCGGATACGAAGCGCAGCACCCGGAGCTCAACCGAGGTTGCCCAGCGAAGGTCCCTCACACGACTCCTCAGAGCGAGACCACTCGATCCGCCGAAACACTCAGCGCAGCCAGATCGTGGACCGTACCGAGGCGTGCTCCATCGACCACATCGGCCGCCTGGATTCCGCGGCTTCGGCAGCAAGTCCCGCACAGCGTGAGACGAGCCCCTTTCCCCACGACCTCGTTCACCTGCAGCTCCACGGAGGCCGCCAGCGTACCTGGATCCTGACCCCGGCGCGCGGCGTACACGCCGTCGCCCATCAGGAAGATGTCGACCCACTCGCCGCGCAACACCAAGGCGGCCGCAAGACGCAGCGCGTTAGCGGTTCCATCGGAACCGTACGGCGAGCTCGTCGCCACGACCAGCACGTTCATGCCTCGACCTCCACATTCCGCTCACGGCCGCTCTCGCGCCGAGCATACTCTGACTGTGCTGTACACCAGAAGCGCACGGCACAGGAGATGCAACAAGAACAAACGGGCGCCCGAACGGGCGCCCCGGAAGGTATTGGTAGCGGGGGCAGGATTCGAACCTGCGACCTTCGGGTTATGAGCCCGACGAGCTACCGGACTGCTCCACCCCGCGTCGCGGCTCCCTATGATAGCCACTCCGTGCTTCACACGCAAGGCGCGGCATCCCTCCGCAACGCGCACGCTGCAGAGCCGCGCGGCGCAGGATAAACTGCCGCCATGAGCACACTCGCCCTCCTCGTCCTCCTGGCGGCTTGCATCCTCGCCACGTTCGCCGCGCTGGCCTCGTTCGGTTGGCGCGCCTGGGGCCTGATCAAGGCCAGCCTGAAAGCGGTGCGTGGCTCCGGCACCATCGCGGCAGATGCCGCGGGTAAAGCGGCGCTGGCCACGACGAAGGCGGGCACCTTGGCCGAGAACGCAGAGAGGCTAACCGGGACACTCGCCGACCTTCAGACCTCGCTCGCTCGCGTCACCGTGCTGGGACGCACGCTGGCGGAAGCCGAAGCTCCATGGAAGAAGCTCACCCGGCTGAAGAAATAGTCGAGAGAGACGGTGAAGCTGGAGGGAGGCGGCGCGCCTGCAGGCGCGCCGCCTCCCTCCAGCTCACTTCGTTCAGGCGACGGGCATCCTCCATCCACGCGCCGCGTAGTAATCTTTGACCATGCCGTCCATCTCGGCGGCCGTCAGCGTGAGGCTAGCGTCGTTCGCCTGCGGTCGACCGGTAATCCATTCCGGCAGGCGCTCCTGCTCCAAGCCGAAGCCTCGCGCCGCGTTGAACTCGTGACTCATGGCGATGATCTTGGCCCCGATGGCCCTCACGTCCTCTACCGTGTAGTCCGTGCCGATAGTCGCGTTAACCACAGCGGTGAGGTATGGCCATGGGACCATGTCGCGATAGAAACGACAGTAGATCAGCGTGTCCATGATGCAGAGCCTGTCCTCCCACTCAACCAGCATCTCGGCCTTCCCCTCGACGACGGCCGGATCGATCATGCCCGCCAGCTCCGCCTTGTAGAAGGTGGTACGCAAGTGACACGCGCCACGAGCCGTGGTCGCGAAGGTGAGCCCCATGCCCTTGAGCTTGCGCGGATCGTAGCCCGCGGGCTCCATCCCCTTCACGTGGACGGCGATGCCTTCCAGGCCGAACTCCTTCTCCACTCTGAGAATGCCATCCGCGAACACATCACCGACACCCTCACGGTTGATCATCATGAGGAGGAAATCGGCAACGCCCTGTGCATCTCCTGCCTCCAGGCCGAGATCCAGCACACCCTGGCGGCACGCTTCGATCGCCAAACCGCACAGGTTGCCCGCGGTCATGGTGTCTACGCCCAGCCGATCGCAGATGTCGTTGAGGTACATGACCTCGCCGAAGTCGAGGATCTCGCAGAGACCACCGAACACGTACAGCGTCTCGTACTCGGGTCCGTCGACGACTAACCCGGCATGACGATGCCCCGCGGGGACGGTGTTGCGCTTCACACACTGCATGAAGCACGGCGGGCACGCCTGGTTCTTCGTGCTGAAGTGCTCCAGCATATGCTCCACCGTGAGGACTTCGAATCCTTCGATGTTCCCTCGCGTCCAGTAACGCGCCGGGAAGGCGTTCGCGCCGTTCAGGGTGCGCACCATGTTCACGGTTCCGCCGCGGCGGTACGCGGCTACACCGGGATCGTCCTTGCTGCGCTCTGCCATGTCTTTCACAAGCTCCCGGAAGGCATCGGGACGCGCTACTTCGACCTTCCTCGAACCATGGAAGACGAGCCCTTTAACCTTCTTTGAGCCGAGCACCGCACCCGGCCCTCCGCGACCTAGGCTATGCCACTTGTTGTTCTCCACACAGGCAAACCGCACGAGCTTCTCGCCGGCCGGACCAATAACGCACGCCTGAGCCTTGGGCACGCCGGTCTTGGCAACCATGCGCTCCTCAGCCTCATAGGTATCCAAGCCCCACAGATCCTCAGCAGAGTGGATGCTCGCTCCCGCCTCTGATACCTCGACGTACACAGGCTTGTCCGCGGCTCCCTCGAGGATGACCGCGGTGTAGCCGGTGCGGGCGAACTGAGGTGCTACATCGCCACCCGAGTAACTCTCGCAGTACCCTCCCGTGAGGGGAGAGACGAAAAAGGCCGCGTAACGGTTTGTCCCGAACATCGTGGTCCCCCCGCACGGCCCAACCAAGAAGACCATCTTGTTTCGTGAGCTCAGCGGATCGACGTCTGGTCCCACCTCACGTGTGAGCAGATAGGTCCCTAACCCCTTGCCGCCGATGTACTCTCTCATGAGCTCGTCGGGGAGAGTCTCCTGTTTGACCGTGCGCGAAGACAGGTCGACCCGGAGTAGTTCTGGCATGTTGGCTCCTTTCCCCCTACAGAAAGAAGAGCGAAGCCGCGGCCTGCCAGCATGCAACCACGACTCCCTTGGATAGTGCAGCCCGCCCGCACTCAGGCTCGGGAAAGGCCGCACACATAGCCGCATTGAACCACAAGGCTCCCCCACCCGCTATCGCCAAACGGGCGTGGGGGAGCCTCCGCGTTGTACAGCCTGGTGAAGGGGACGCGCGTAACCTATCCGTCGGCGAGCGCCGGCGCGGCCGGCGCCGCGGGGGCGGCCTCAAGGCCGCTGAGCAGCTCGCCGACCGTCTGCTTGGCGTCGCCGAAGAGCAGGATCGCCTTCTCGTTGTCGTAGAGAGTGTTGGGCACGCCCGAGTAGCCGGGCTTCTCGTCGAGGTTGCAGACGATGACCCTGCCGGCCTGGTGGGCGGGCAGGATCGGCATGCCGGAGATCGGCGTGCCCTGCGACTCGACGGCGGCGGGGTTGACCACATCGCAGGCGCCGACCACGAGGACCACGTCGGTCGTCGCGAAGTCGTCGGCGATGTCCTTCATCTCGAAGAGCTTCTCGTAGTCGGCCTCGGCCTCGGCGAGCAGGACGTGCATGTGGCCGGGCATACGCCCGGCGACGGGGTGCACGGCGAAGCGCACCTGCTTGTGCTGGCGCTCGAGCGCCTCGGCGAGGCCGACCACGGCGAACTGGGCGTGCGCCTGGGCCATACCGTAGCCGGGCACGACGATCACCGAGGAGGCCTCCCGCAGGGCGGCCACCGCCTGCGCGAGGGGATCGTCGGCGAGCGCCGGCGCGGCCGGCGCCGCGGGGGCGGCCTCAAGGCCGCTGAGCAGCTCGCCGACCGTCTGCTTGGCGTCGCCGAAGAGCAGGATCGCCTTCTCGTTGTCGTAGAGAGTGTTGGGCACGCCCGAGTAGCCGGGCTTCTCGTCGAGGTTGCAGACGATGACCCTGCCGGCCTGGTGGGCGGGCAGGATCGGCATGCCGGAGATCGGCGTGCCCTGCGACTCGACGGCGGCGGGGTTGACCACATCGCAGGCGCCGACCACGAGGACCACGTCGGTCGTCGCGAAGTCGTCGGCGATGTCCTTCATCTCGAAGAGCTTCTCGTAGTCGGCCTCGGCCTCGGCGAGCAGGACGTGCATGTGGCCGGGCATACGCCCGGCGACGGGGTGCACGGCGAAGCGCACCTGCTTGTGCTGGCGCTCGAGCGCCTCGGCGAGGCCGACCACGGCGAACTGGGCGTGCGCCTGGGCCATACCGTAGCCGGGCACGACGATCACCGAGGAGGCCTCCCGCAGGGCGGCCACCGCCTGCGCGAGGGGATCGTCGGCGAGCGCCGGCGCGGCCGGCGCCGCGGGGGCGGCGCTCGGAACGCCGGGAGACGGCGTCGCTGCAGCCTTGATACCGACGAACACGTTCAACAAGCTACGGTTCATGCTGGTGCACATGACCGCCGTGAGAATCGATCCGGAGGAAGCAACGGTAGCGCCAGCGGCGATCAGCAAACGGCTCTCAATGACGACTCCCACGAACGCGGCGGCAACGCCCGCGGTGGCGTTCAGGAACGAGATGAGGACCGGCATATCGGCACCGCCGATGCGCACGGCGAACACTACGCCGAGCGTCGTCGAGAGCGCCACGAGCAGGGCAAGGATGAGAATCGCCAGGCCACCACTCGCGAGCCCTGCCCCGATACCGGCGGCGACGACCAAGAGGGCCAGGCTGAGGAGAACGAGGTTGTGCGCAGGCAGCACCGTGGGGCGCTGTTTGAGCTTGCCGGCTAGCTTCCCGCTGGCGATCAGGCTCCCGGAGAACGTGGCAGCTCCGACCACCAGGCCGACGAGACCAGACACCACACCGAGAGTGGTCAGCTCGGCAGTGGTACGCGTGAGCTCTACGAAAGCGACCAAGAACGCGGCCACACCGCCGGCACCGTGCTGAAACGCAACCAGCGCCGGGATCTGGATCATCGTGACACGCACGGCCACCCAGATGCCCAGCGCGGCACCGACAACGAAGGTCCCCGCGACCAGCGGCCAGGGGGCCACGTTGTTGCGTACGAGCACCACGGCGATGGCCGCCGCGAGAGCGACTGCGGCGATGCCGTTACCGAGCCTCGCCCCGCGTGGCGCCCGGAACTGCGCGATACCGACGATGAGAAGGATGATGATGGCAACGTCGATGAGCACGTCAAAGAAGCTCATCCCGAGAGTCCTTTCGTCGAGAGCCAGCTTGCATGTCTACGGTGTGTGGTTAACCTCGGCGACGGAACATGCCGAGCATGCGTCGCGTGACGGCGAAGCCCCCTACCATGTTGAACGCGGCCATCACGATAGCCAGTCCGCCAAGGGACCTCTCCAACGCACCCGTATCGACTGCGAAGAGCAACAAGGCACCCAGGATGGTGACGGCCGAGATCGCATTCGTCATGGACATCAGCGGGGTGTGCAGCCGCTGCGGGACCTTCGAGATGAGCAGGAACCCGACGACGAACGAGACGACGAACACCCCTGCCAAGACCAGCAGGTCAACCATAACGTTCCTCCCCTCTCGTCATCCTCAGGAGACGCCCCCCACCGCGTGCAGGTAACCTTGATGGTAGATGGTCCCCTGATGGGTGACGAGGGTGCTCTTGACGATCTCGTCGTCGAGATTCAGTTGGCCGTCCCGGAAGAGGTTCTTGATGAACTCCAGCATGTTCTGCGCGTAGAGCCAGCTGGCGTGCACCGGTACCGAACCGGGGATGTTCATAACGCCGATGACGTGGACGCCGCGGACGACTGTCTGCTTGCCCGGCTCCGTACAGGCACAGTTACCGCCCTGGTCAACAGCCACGTCGACGATCACGGAACCCGCCTGCATACCGGCGATCATCTCTTCGGTGATCAGCGCAGGCGCTACTTCTCCGGGCACGAGCGCGCTGGCGATGACGATGTCTGTCTGGGCCAGGATCGGGGCGAGCGCCTCGCGCTCCTTCTGCAGCCACTCCTCGGGGAGCGCCTTGGCATACCCTCCCTCGGCCACGGCCAGCTCCTTCGGCACATCGAACCCCGCGACCTTGGCGCTCAGGCTCTCGGCCTCGGCGCGTGCATCCGGCCGAATATCGATGGCCTGCACCTGAGCCCCGAGCCTGCGCGCAGTGGCGATCGCCTGCAGGCCGACCACGCCTGTACCGATCACGACCGCACGAGCGGGCTTGGTCGCGCCGATGGCCGTGCCCACCATAGGAATGAACTTCGGATAGGTGGAGGCGGCCATGAGGACCGACTTGTACCCGGTGATGGTGCTCATGGACGTGAGCGCATCCATTATCTGCGCCCGGGGAATGCGCGGAATGCCGTCCATGGTGAACGACGTGATATTGCGTTCGCGCAGTTTGACGACGTTCTCGTGACTCGCCGGCGCCGCGGGGTGCAAGAAGGTGACCAGCACCGTCCCCTCTCGCATCATGTCGATCTCGTTCTTGCCGGCCTTCTTGTTCACCTCGGGCTGTTTGACCTTGAGGACCACATCGACGCGGTCGAACAGGTCTTGAACATCCGCCACGATCTCCGCACCCGCCTGCCGATACTCATCGTCCGAGGCAAGCGAACCCTCACCAGCTCCGACCTCCACCAGGACCGTGTAACCCATTTGCACGTAGGTACGCACCTCGCCCGGCAGGGCAGCCACCCTGTTCTCGTACTCGAGGATCTCTTTCGGGATGCCCACGATCATCTTTGCACTCCTCGTGACAGAACTCCGATGGAACACGGCTAAATTGCTGGCCCCGACCGCACTGGCGGAGCTTTGCAATGGTAACACAACACGGGTCTAGATTTCCCAATACGACAAGCTGACGCCATCAGACTTGCCCATACGACAACATCGCTGCCGGCGCTCCCCTGTGCCTCCCTCGCCAGCGTACGAGCGCACGGCGGCGCGAGACACGACCTCGACGAGTACCCCGGTACGTGGCAGAGACCGGCACGACACTCCCACAGACGCGGAAGCCGCGTCACCGTCAGAGCCACGCTCTGCGCAAGGCCGCTGGCAGGCGCATCCACTTGTTCCGCGTCTCCAACACCACGAACATCTCGCTCGCCGTAATGCCGCCGACAGAACGCAGCGAGGTATTGAGAAAGTCGTAGAGACCGTTCACTCCCTCTTCAGTGACCACCTCCGCCATGATGTCGTAGCGACCAGTGACGACCGCCGCCCATGTGACCTCGCGCAGAGCTGCGATCTGCTCCACCTTCTCATCGAGCTGGTGTCTGTCTACCGTGACCCCCACAAGCGCCATCGTAAGCCCCCGCATCTGGAGCACATCAACGAGACCGCAGACACGCAACAGCCCGTTGTCCGTCAGGAGGCGGAGGCGGGTGGCCACGGTTGGACGGGATACGCCAACCTGCTTCGCCAGCCTCGAGAGCGCCACGCGTCCGTCTTCCATCAACCGCGCCAGAAGCGCCCTGTCGGTGGCATCCACTATGCGCGCCACGGCCATCCTCCGATCTTCTGTCGCTTGTCTTACACTGTCGCATCCGCCTGCGACGGGTACTTACTATAGGCTAGCAATCCGAGACGGCCGCTGCACAGAGGGTCCCGCTGCGGCATCCCGAGCTCGATCCACGCAACGGCGCCGCGAGGACACACCGCTCGCCGGTGCTTTGAGACAGAGCACGGCACCCGAAGGGGAGGAGCACTACGTGAGAATCGAGGACTCCCGTTGCCTCGTCGTAGGAGGAGCGCACCGCCTCGGGTACGCGCTGGCCCTCTCCCTCGCCAGTAGCGGCGCCCACGTGGCGGTATCCAGTCGGTCGGCCGCGGCCGCAGACAGCGCACGGCAAGAGATCCTCCGCCTAGGGCGGCGGGCGGCGGCGGTCCGCGGCGACGTGGCCACGCGCGTCGACGCTCGCCACCTCGTGGCGCAAGCGGCATCCGACCTCGGCGGCCTCGACGTGGTCGTCTTCGCCGCCAGCGGACCGTTCACAGCGCGCGAGCCCGCGACGATAGGAGAGGACGAGTGGGATGCGTCCATGGACGTCATCGCGCGCGGCCTACTCTTCGTCGCCCAGGCCGCGCGCGAGCAGTTCCTCGGGCAGACCACCGACACCGCGCAAACCACACGTGCATCGCGGCCGCGGGAAGAAGGCACGTCGCGCGCGCCCGAACGAGGTGTCGTGGTTGCCATGACGGACGTGGCAGCGGTACAGCCGTGGCCCTTGTTCGCCGCTCACTGCGCAGCGAAAGCTGCCCAGACGATGGTCATACGCGTGCTGGCAAAGGCCTGGGTACAGGAAGGCATCCGTGTCTGCGGGGTGTCGCCCGGCCCCGTCGATCTAGCGGACGACGACCATCGCGACGCCAGCTTGCGCGCCGCGTCGGCGATACCATCCGGCAGCCTCGTGAGCCCAGCCGATGTGGCTGCCGCGGTGCTGCTCTGCATCGCCTCCTCGAGCATGACGGGCGCAACGGTCGCGGTCGACGGTGGCGCCCTTCTGAGGTAGCCGCGGCACGCGCGAGCCGACGCGGACACGGCGTGCTACAGCTCAGTGGCTGTTCCCAACCCGCCGCTATCGCCGGATCAGCGCCGCCTCGCCGAGAGCGCCGGCAAGTGTACGGGAGTTGCCGCCAGCGAACGCATAGCCAGCGCCGCCGCCACCGCCTTGAGGACATCACCTGGCAAGAACTGCAAGACGCCACCCCAAATGACCACGTTGAAACCGGTGGTGTGCAGCTGGATCGCGAGCCAGCTCGCGCCGAGGAGATGGATGGGAATCAAGCCGGCAAGGCTGACGATCGCGTACCCCGCAACGCTCCGCACGCCCGTGCGCTCCACCAGCAACCCTACCAGCCACGCGGCCACCACGAAGCCCCAGATATAGCCACCCGGAGGCCCAAACAGAATCCCTAGGCCCGAGGTGCCACCAGCATAAACCGGCGCGATGAGGCCGATGAGCACGTAGGCGATCATGCTCAGCATGGCCAACCGGGAACCCAGAACAAGCCCCGCCAGCAGCACGAAGAGCACCTGCAGGGTGAACGGAATGCCTCCGTACAGGGGGATGCTGAGGTAGGCACCCACGCCAACGAGCGCCGTCATCAGCGCCGCTAGCGCGAGGTCGCGGGTAGTACGACGGTCTGACATTGTCAACCTTCTTGACGGATCAATATGTTGACAATACGTAAGGCGCGCCCTAGCGTCAATCACTCACGACGGGGTACGGAAGGGGGCGGCTGGCGGTTCTACCGCCAGCCGCCCCCTTCTTCCCGTGTCCCGACACTCGAGCGCGGAGGACCCGCAGGCTACTTTCGCGACCCGAGTATCGGCGGCCCGAGCGGCAGCTTCCAGCCGGCGCCTTGGAGAATGCCATCGGCGGCGTTGAGGATGCCGCCCACGCCGGCGACGAAGAACGCCCAGCCGCTGATATCCATGAGGGCCGTACCACCGTATCCCCAGAAGACGAACGAGAGCGTCACGATTCCGATGTCAGCACCGATGATGGAAATCCACGCTGCGGCGTTGCTGAACTTCATGAAGATAGGTGTCTCGAGAATGAGGATCACTCCGAGGACGATCCACATCCACCCTTGGATGCGACCGTCGGCCTCCCAAGCGTACTTGCCGTTCATCCAACCGACGAGGTAGTTGAAGATAGACGCCCCGGCGAAGAAGGCGCCGAAGTACGCCCAGGTGCAGCCACCCGCGACATTACCGAGGATGATCTCGGTGACGGCGGCGAACATGTAGGCGATGAGGCAGGCAACCGAGATACCGGCCATGAAGATGCCGGCGCTCGGGTCGACGTACCCACACAGGTAGACCCACGCCATCCAGACCGCGATCGAGTACCCGACCCAGCCGACCGGGCCGGCGTCGGCGATCTTTGGCGCACTTGCGTCTGCCATTGTCTCCTCCCTATCGAAAAACGGCCTTGGCCCTTTCGCACTCGGCCGCTACGACTCCCCCACGAACATCTTAGGCTCGTACATAGACCAGTCGATGTGCTCGGCGAACAGCTCGTCCAGAAATCCAGTGTGGAGATCGCCCGTGCGGTAGGCCTGGCTGCTCAGAATCAGCAGGTTCACCGGCACGCTCGTGGCGAGACCGAGAATGGAGAACTGGGACAATCCCGCCGCCAGACGTTCGATCGCCCGTTCTCGAGTCGCATCCCATGAGATCACCTTGGCGATCAGTGGATCGTAATACGGGGGGACAACCGCCCCGACCTCCAGAGCGTGATCAACCCGCAGGTGACGCCCCGTGGTTGGGAAGCGAATCCCGCGAATCGTGCCCGGAGAGGGGCGGAAGGTCCCCGGCTCCTCCGCGTAGCAGCGGGCCTCAATAGAATGCCCCTCGAGCTGCACGTCCGCCTGCGAGAAGCTCAGGCGATCTCCACCAGCGATGCGCAGCTGCCACTGCACGATGTCGTGCCCGGTCACATACTCAGACACCGGGTGCTCGACCTGGAGTCGGGCGTTGACTTCCATGAAGTAGAAGTTGCCACTCCCAGAACGGAGGAACTCCATGGTGCCGGCACCGACATACCCCATGCCCCTCGCGAGCTTGGTGGCGTAGTCGGTGAGTTGTTGGCGCTGCTGCGCGGAGACCACCGGCGAGGGTGACTCCTCGATGATCTTCTGATGTCGCCGCTGGATGGAGCATTCGCGCTCGCCCAAGCAGACCACATTGCCGTGATGATCGGCGAGGAACTGCACCTCAATGTGGCGCGGTTCTCCGATGGCCTCTTCGACGTACACGTCGGGGTTTCCGAAGGCCATGGTGCCGATGCGCTGGACCCGCTGGAACACCTCCTCCACCTGCTCCGGCCGCTCGACCTTCTCGATCCCCTTGCCGCCACCACCCCGATCCAGTTTCAGCAGGATTGGGTAGTTCAGCCGCTGCGCGACGTCGAGCACATCGTCCACCGTCGCCAGAACCTCGGTCGACCCAGGAACTACAGGCACTCCCACCTTAGTGGCAATATCCCGACAGAAGCATTTGGATTCGATAGCCCGCAGAACGGAGGCGGGAGGACCAACCCACACCGCGCCAGCACCCTCGACCGCCTCCGCGAAAGCGGCGTTCTCGGAGAGAAAGCCGTAGCCAGGATGAACAGCGTCAGCCTTTGACTGCTGAATAGCGCCGACGAGCGCCTCGAGGTTGAGGTAGCTCTTCACGGGATTCGCTTCCCCGAGGCGCAGCGCCTCTTCAGCCTGACGCGTGTACGACGCACCAGCGTCGGCATCGGAATACACGGCGACAGTCCGCAGCCCGAGGTCTCCGCAGGCGCGCAGAACACGACGGACGATCTCGCCTCTATTGGCAATGAGGACCTTATTAATCATACAGCGGCCCGCCTCCCGTCACGCGCTCTCAACCACCAACATCGGTGAACCGACCTCCATCTCGTCCCACTCCTTGACGAGGATCTCCTTGACTTTCCCGTCAACGTTCGACTCGACGGAGAGCTCAGCTTTCATGCAGTTGATGACAGCGACCTCCTGACCCCTGACCACCTGATCGCCCTCATCGACCACAACCCGAGCTACCAGACCCGGCATATGGGCAGTGATAGTTGCATCCACCTGCTTACTCCTTCTTCCGTTGCTTTCACGCTTTCATGAAGGTCGCCAACTCTCCCTAGGCGCCCAGCGACGCCACGGGCACCCCTGCCGCCCGGAGCGCCTGAGCCACAGCCCTCACTTCATCCACCGCGTTCGGAGCATCGCCGTGGCAGCACACGGTGACCGCCTCGATGTCGATGAGCTTGCCGCTCACCGTGTCGATCTTGCCTTCCTTTGCGACCCCCACAGCCCTGTTGGCCACGTCCTGCGCCGAACGCTCCACCTTGACCCGCTCGATCACCCAGTTGCCCTCGTCGTCGTAACCGAGGTCGATGAGCGCCTCGCCGGCCATCTTTAGACCCTTGGCAACGCCCCTGTCGTAGATCGGGGTGGAGCGCGGGATCATGATCCACAGGTTCTCGTCGTACGTGGCGACGGCGTCGAGGAACGCGTCGATGTACTTCTCGTCCTCGGAGACCATGCGGTAGAGGATGCCGTGCGGCTTGACGTGCTGCAGAGGCACGCCGACAACCTTGCACACGGCAGCGATGGCGCCGATCTGGTAGAGCGTGTCGGCGACCAGCTCATCGGCCGTAATGTCCATGCGCCGACGACCGAAACCCTGCTTGTCTGGCAGGCCCGTATGCGCCCCAACCGCCACGCCGTACTGTTTGGCCCACTTCACCGTACGCACCAGTACCGTGGGGTCGCCGGCGTGGAAGCAGGTGGCGATGTTCGCGGAGGTGGCTCCCGCCTGCATGATGCCCTCATCGTTGCCGAGGGTGTAGCGACCGAAGCTCTCTCCCATGTCGACGTTGATGTCCATACGTTCTTCACCTCTCAGACGCGTGAACAGACCGGTGCTCAGGCGAGAGACGCCTCGCTCAGCCACTCACGCATCGACCTGCGTGCCTCGATGGCCTCCTCGGGCATGCTCTGGACGAAGACGAAGTTGTCGCGTCCCGGCGTGCCCTGGCCGATCTTCCACAGGTCGGCCTGGATAACCTGGAGGGGGTTCATGTAGCCGCCCAGGGTGGGACCGTCGGCGATCAGCAGGATCGGCGTGTTGCCGCACACGTTCATCGTCCCGCGAATCGCGTAGGCGTTGTCGAGGATGTTGGACGGGTGGCTGCCGCCGACGCCGCCGTCCGGTCGGGCGAAGAAGGTCTCCGGGTCGATCTCGGCGACGCGGTAGGCGGAGCGGTTAGAGGTCAGCGACACCTTGTAGGGCTTGCCAAAGAGGCTGTCCATACCCTGCTCGGTCACGTAATCGGGGTAGGCCTGAGGGCCCACGATGGACCGCAGCTGCCAGTCGCGCTCCATTCGCGGCCGCTTGTCGCCCCTGATCTTGCGGCCGGCGAGGGCGTCCAGGCTTGCGGATGGTGTGCCGATCTTCACTTCGTCGCCCGGCTGCAGCTTGCGGCCCTCGAACCCGCCGTAGCTGCCGAAGATGCAGGTCGACTTGCTCCCCAGATAGACGGGCACGTCGATGCCGCCGGCGACGGTTAGGTAGCCGCGGAAGCCGAACTCGCCAAAGTGCGAGAACTTGATCACGTCGCCCTTGTTGACTTTCACCGCCTCGTACATCGGGATCGGCTGGTCGTTGACCGTCGCTTTCATGTCGCTGCCGGTGACGGCGATCACGGCGTCATCCTCGAAGCTTGCCTCGAAGTACCCGCCGGCGATCTCAATGCCGGCCTCGCCCGAGGGATTTCCGACGCACACGTTGCCGAGACCGAGCGCAAGCGGGTCGAACGCCCCCGAGGAAGCCATACCGTTATCCAGGTAGCCCACGCGACCTGGCCAGTCCTCCACAACGCTCTCGATGCCTCCCTTGATGACTCTCAGCATCGCTTCATCCTCCAATCATCAGGTTGACGGTCACAGCTTTGGAGCGGTCTTGACGGCCTCGGCCTGTGCCTCCTGGAACTTGCGGGCACCCTCCTGCACCTCAGGCTGGTTGCGGAAGTCGAGGTAGTCCTTAACCTTGAAGACGTCCTCGGTGATGTCGTACTCGTAGTCGTACTGCGGCCCGTGAACGTGGCTGTAGACCTCCACCACCTCTTCCTCTGAAACCTCGTGGAACTTCAGGCGGTCGCCGGCGCGGAACAGCGTGGGGCCGTCCTTGAACATCGGGTGCTTCTGAGCGAACTGGAAGACCGGGATGCTGCGGCCGAAAAGCTGGTAGCCGCCGCCGGTGGGCGTCGTATAGACGAAGAGGCAGGGACCGCCGATGCCGACCGTTCCCTCCGGGGTCCACGTACGCGGCGGGTTGTACTTGGGCACGACGAGTGCGTAGCGCGGATCGAGGGGCCAGAAGAAGCCGCCACCCGGCCAGAAGCCGTTCCCGCTGTCGAACCAATCGGTCTTGGTCACCGCGTCTTTGACGGTCTGCACCGAACAGCCGTTGACCAGGGCCATGTACTCGATGTTGTAGCCGTTGATGACATTGGGCGCGCCGGGCCGCACTTCTTTCTCGTACTTCGCGACTGCCTTCTTCGTCTCGCTGTCCTCGAAGGCAATGGGTAGACGGATGATCCGCGAATCGAACTCGATGTCCTCAACGTGCTCGAGGCTGGCCTCTGCCTCCTCGATCACCTTGATGAGCGCACGGCGGTCGCAGACCTCCGGATCGAAATGGAACAGGTTCGCCCGCAGCGAGGGCACGGTTTCGATAAGCCCCTTGGGCGCGTTCTCTTTGACGATCTTGTCGATGGTCTGGATGCGGAACGAGTCCACCATATCGAAGCGCGGAGTAGCGAAGTACTCCATCTGGATGAACCCGTCACCGGCCTGCCTGATGACAACCTCCGGCCGTGAGTCCTGCGCCGGGATCTTCTCGATCACCGGATCGTACTTGCCAGCCATGGACATTCAGCCTCCTCCTGGGTAACGATCTGGATGGCCATACGGCGCCCTCGACGGCGCCACTCGTGGCGCGCTGAGCATCACCCCCTTTCGACGAGCGCACACAAAGGACCGGGAGAAAGGGATGGGGAACACCGCGGATGCGAACCGAACGCCACGGGGAACACGCAGTGGAACGCCGGATACAACACCGCAAACGCGTTCGAGGTAGGAGAGAGGAGACAGAGGGCAGAGAGGGCCGCAACCCCTGCCCTGGCGCAGGGGCTTGCTTCGGTGATGGCGAGGCCAAAAGCTGATCGAACAACCGAGCAACATGCGACCTGATCCTCCGCGCTCCACATCGAGCAGGTGCGAAGAGTCCGGTTCAGCTGCGTCGGCCGGGCGGGGGACGATCACCGCGCGAAGCAGTGGGGAACACCCCAGCCGTTGTGCCAGCGAAGGCCTGAACACGCCGCTGTCGCCACAGCCGCGGCGACAGAAGGCCAATGCACTATACCATGGGATTCCGCAACAGGGTTAGTATCGTGAGAGGTCGCCGAAGGATGACGAGGCCTGCTTCAGGAAATACGACATGAACTTGTTGCCCGCGTCGTTGAGAGCTTGCACCACCGCCTTCTGCGTGGCGGAGTGGTACGTGCGTTCCACGTCTCGGGTGATCGTCCCGAGTTCGCCCATGAGGCTCTTGCCCACCAGTAAGCGCACGAGGAAATCGCGCACGACCGGCGAGGAGACGCTCACATCGGCAGCGACGATGGTGCCCGTCACCAGATCGACCTCAAGCACAACGCTCAGAACCCTGTAGAGCTGCCCCGTCACCGTGTTCGCCGGAGGTCGTGCATGGCCAACGAAGAGCGCGGTACTCAACAGTCACATCCTGTCGGGAATCGCTGGGTTGCTGCCGGGGGTTCGCATACCCCGCACCGCCAGTGAGGAATCACGCGAGTTGTTCGGCCAAAAGCGATGCCGAATCCTGAGGCATCCCCTCCTGATCATGCCCTGAAGACCGCCTCAGGTATCGCGCAGCATCTTCGGCTTCTTCGCCGCCTGGTCGATGAGTTCCCGCGCCTTGAGCGCGAGCCAGAACTCCATGCGGTCTTGCGCCGAGTCCAGACTCCGCCCTGTGATCTCTTCCACACGCTTCATTCGATAGCGAAGCGTGTGCCGATGGACGTAGAGACGCTCGGCAGCGTCTCCCCAGTGGCCGTTGGCCTCGAGGAAGTAGGCGAGGCTCTTCACCAAGTCGCTGGAACTCTCCTCGTCGTACTCCCGCAGTGCACCGAGGACGCTGTCGTAGAAGACCTCGAGCGACAGCGTGTCCTGCAGCCCGAGGAGCAGGCCGTACGACCCAAGGTCGTCGAAGCTCGCGATGACCCGAGAATCTCCTTTGAGCTTGCGGATCTTGATCGCGTAGTGCGCCTCGTAGTAGCTCTGCCGCAGATCGACGAGCAGTTTGTGCGGCCTGCCGAGGCCGATGGATACGCCGATCTCCGGAAGCATCTCGGCGACCGTGGCATGCAGCTCTTGCGCGAGCGGCATGATGCCAGCCGAGATCCCCAGTCCGAGTTGCACCAGCACCACGATCGAGTCGCTGCGAGAAGCGGAGATGAAAGCACACGATCGTTTGGCGAGGAACTCGTCGACCGCCCAATGCAGACGTTCCTTGATGTCGAGCACGATCGCTTCCTCGCGCTCGCCCTCGCGAAACGCCTTGAAGCCGTCGATGTCGACCAGCATGATGAGGTGCTCGGCCTCGGGATCGAGCCCGAAGAAGGCGAGTCGGCGAGCGATCTCCTCTTCGTAGAGATCGCTGGCGATGAGCTCGTCGAAGAAATCGCCCGCCAGGCGCTTCTCGGTCTCCGCCACCGCCTTCTTTTTCACCAGCTCGAGCGCCGTAACAGTGACCACGTGGTGCAGGATGATGCGGTCGTAGTCCGAGAAATCGCCACTGTCTTTGACGACAGCGAGGAAAGCCCCGATGCGGTGAGAGGCGACTACCGGGTATACCTGCACGCCACCGCCGAAGCCGTCGAGCCCCACGGAGAAATCCTGCCTGCTCGCCCGCCGGTCGGATATCTGCCTCCAGAGATCGGTAATCAGACCGCTGGGCAGCTTCCGCCGGTACGAGGTCTCACAGAGCACCAGACCGTGGAAATCGAACAGCACAGCCGCGCAGCCAACGAGCGCCGAGAGCGTCGACAGGATAGCGTCGAGCCCCTTTTCCTCAAGTACGATCTTGGTGAGCTTCTCGTGCACCGCCAAGCTGCGCTGGAGCAGCGAGTACTGCTCATTGACGATCTTCGACGAGACAGCCTCAGTGATGGCGATGAACGGGATGCTGTAGGGGATCTCGAACAGGGGGAAGTTGTGCTCCTCCGCCATCTCGATCATCTCCGCGGGCACTTCGTCGAAACTGAAGCCCACACCCAAGCCCAAGCCGGACAGATTATGGTCGATGAGGCGCTTCAGGCCACTCAGGATGCGCTCTTTGGGGCCCGTCAAACCGTACCCCGTGGTCAACAACAGCTCGCCGCCCTTAAGCCACTGTGTCGGGTCGGGAACCTCCGCGATGTGCACCCAGCGTACCGGGTTGCTGGTCGCCTTGGCACCTGCCAGCAACCGCAGATTGAGGTCTGGGATGTCCAAAATGTCCTGTACAGTGATCATGTCCCCTCTGCCTCCCCCTTGACGAATAGGACATTACACGATGTCCAAAAAGAACGCGAGTCCGTGGACAGGCTGACTGAGCAGTCGTTGCCTCCGACCGTTCAGCGGCACACGGCTGAGCGACCGGAGTCGACGGGACATGTGACTGGAGAGACGCTCCACGTCCACGTCGAGCGCGCCCCTATGGCCGCCATGCTCATACGTGACACACCGCGCCGGACGAGCCGAAGCGCTGCGTCGGCGGCCACTGCTGCCCTTCAGTCTCGCGCCTCCAGGAGCCCTTGACGATGACACTTCAGGTAGCCACCGCAGTAGGCGTCTTCGCCGCACAACGCCTCGATGGCCCGGACAGTAGCCATCATCTGCTTGTCTCGTACATCCACGATGATGCCGTCGATGCCGATACCCGCGCACATGGCCACGAACGTGCGATTCAGGAGCGCACGGTTCGGCAGGCCAAAGCTGACGTTACTGAGGCCGGCGGTGGTGCGTACGGGGAGACGTTCCTTGACGAGCTTCAAGGTGCCCATGCTCACCAGCGCCGCTTGCGTATCCGCGGAGATGGCGAGGACGAGGGGATCAATCCACAGATCCTCCGAGGGCAATCCAGCGGCGGTCACCAGATTGACGAGGCGCTCGGCCACCGCGAGACGGCCCTCGGCCGTCGAGGGGATTCCCTCGTCGCTCAGACAGAGGCCGACGACGGGGCATCTGTACTGCTCCACCAACGGAATGACGACGTCGATGCGCGACTGCTCGCCGCTGATCGAGTTGATGAGCGGCGTGGCGCCACCGTTCGCCAAAGCCGCCTCTACGCCGGCAGCCAGAGCTTCCGGGCTAGCCGAGTCAATCATGAGCTGCGTATCGGTAACCCCACGTACCACCTCGATCAGCCAGAGGAGGTCGTCGGTCTCGTTACCGCCCGCGACCCCTCCGTTGACGTCGAGGACCCTCGCCCCCGCGTTGACCTGGTCGAGCGCAAGCTGCTTGATGAAATCCGCATCGCGCGCCTGGATGGCCTCTCCGACTTGCCGGCGCGTCCCGTTGATCGATTCACCCATCAACAACATGCGCAGCTACCTCCGGGGTCAACAAAGGAGAAGGGATGAACAGCTCGATGATATCCGATCGACAGTCCCCACGGCATCGGGCATCAGGCGATCTCCGGCGGGAACACCCAGTCTGGCGTGCGCCAACGCCGATCGCTCCCTCGCCGGCGATCCCGCACCACCGCACGCGTCGTTCCACGGCGGTCCGCATACCGACGATCCTTCACGACCTCCACATCGACACGACCGTTGTAGAGACGTGCAAAGCGTTCGTACAGCGCGTCGCGAAGCGGCCCCGTCACAATGAGCCGATGCGGATTCGGCTGCGCCTCATAGCCCATCGGGCCACACCCCTGTCTCTCGCCCACCACGCCATGTGCATCCGACGATTCGCACAGCATATGCCGTAGAGACAGATGAAGAAACGCCATGGGGCGGCCGTACGGCCGCCCCATGGCTCTCGTCGCGCCTGAGCTGGAGCATCTGCCGCCCTGGCGCAGCGGTACGCGTTGTCCTTCCGGCTTACATCATGCCCGGAGGCATGCCTCCACCTGGCGCGGCTTTCTCCGGCTCAGGCTTGTCGGCCACGATGCACTCGGTGGTCAGGATGTTCTTGGCGATCGAGGCCGCATTCTGCAGCGCGGACCGGGTGACCATGGCGGGATCGATGATGCCCGCATGCACCATGTCTTCGTAGACATCGGTCTCGGCGTTGTAGCCGATGCCCTTCTCCAGGTCCTTCACCTTATTGACCACAACCGAGCCTTCCATGCCAGCGTTGGCCGCGATCTGGCGAAGCGGCTCCTCGAGCGCGCGCGCCACGATGGCCTTGCCGGTCTTGAAGTCGGCGTCGTCGCCCTCGACCTTGACGGCCGGAATGGCGTTTACCAGCACGACACCGCCGCCGGGCACAATACCCTCTTCGAGCGCGGCCCGCGTAGCGTTCAGCGCGTCCTCGACCCGGTGCTTGGTCTCCTTCAGCTCTACCTCGGTCGCCGCGCCGACCTTGATGACGGCCACGCCGCCGGCGAGCTTGGCCAGGCGCTCCTGCAGCTTCTCACGGTCGAAGTCGCTGTCGGTGGTCTCGATCTCGCTCTTGATCTGCTTGATGCGGCCCTTGATCTGCTCCGTGTCGCCAGCACCATCGATGATGGTCGTGTTGTCCTTGGTCACGACCACCTTGCGGGCACGGCCGAGCTGACCGAGCTGCGTGTTCTCGAGCTTGAGGCCCATCTCCTCGGTGATAACCTCGCCGCCAGCGAGGATGGCGATGTCCTCGAGCATGCGCTTGCGGCGATCGCCGAAGCCGGGAGCCTTGACGGCGACGCTGGTGAACGTGCCGCGCAGCTTGTTGACCACGAGAGTGGCGAGCGCCTCGCCCTCGACGTCCTCGGCGACGATCAGGATCTGCCTACCCTGCTGAATGACCTTCTCGAGCACGGGAAGCAGGTCCTGCACCGCGCCGATCTTCTGATTGGCGATCAGAATATACGGATCCTCGAGCACGGCTTCCATGCGCTCGGTGTCGGTGATCATGTACGGGCTGAGGTACCCCTTGTCGAACTGCATGCCCTCGGTGAACTCGAGGTCGAAACCGAAGGTGTTGCTCTCCTCGACGTTGACCACGCCGTCCTTGCCGACCTTCTCGATGGCATCGGCGATCACATCGCCGACGGCGCGATCGCGGGCCGAGATGGTGGCCACGCGAGCGATGTCTTCTTTGCCCTCGATCTCGCGCGACTGCGACTTGATGGCAGCGACGGCCTCGTCGACAGCGGCCTCGATGCCGTGCTTGATGGCCATCGGATTGGCGCCTGCGGCCACATTGCGCAGACCCTCGCGGACGATCGCCTGCGCGAGGAGCGTCGCGGTGGTGGTGCCGTCGCCAGCGATGTCGTTGGTCTTCGTGGCGACCTCACGAACCAGCTGCGCACCCTGGTTCTCGAAAACATCTTCAAGCTCGATCTCACGAGCGATGGTCACACCATCGTTGGTGACGGTGGGGGCGCCGAACTTCTTGTCAAGCACCACGTACCGGCCCTTAGGGCCGAGTGTAATCTTCACGGCATCGGCGAGCGCATTCACACCGCGCTCAAGAGCGCGTCGCGCCTCGTCGGCATACTTGAGTTCTTTGGCCACGCTAGATCAGCCTCCTTCCTTCCTACTCGATGATGGCGAGGATCTCACTGGCACGCAGGATGAGCACTTCGTCGCCCTCCGGCGTCTTGTACTCGGTGCCCGAGTACTTGCCGTAGATCACCTTATCGCCGACCTTGACGTCCACGGGAATGCGCTTCTGGCCGTCCTCGTCCCACTTCCCCTGACCGACCGCGAGGACCTCGCCCTTCATAGGCTTCTCCTTGGCGGTGTCGGGGAGCACGATGCCGCTGGCCGTCTTCTCCTCTTCCTCCACGGCCTTGACGACGACGCGGTCTTCGAGCGGCTTCAGTTTCATTCAGCTACCCTCCTTGCATCCATGGATGTGCTGGCTGGCACTCTCGAGTTGAGAGTGCCACTTTCGTCGCGGTCCGGTATGGTATGGCCACGACGCCCACCTGTCAAACACGGAGTCGGTCTCTTCAGCACTCACTTGGCGAGAGTGCCAACAGCGTACAATACGCTCATGCGAATCTTGATCCAGAGAGTATCCAGCGCTCGCGTCACCGTAGCTGACCAGGAGGTCGGAGCTATCGGCAGAGGTCTGCTCTGTCTGGTCGGCGTGGCACACGGCGACACGGAGCAGACCGCCGCGCGCCTCGCGGCGAAAACGGCCCGCCTGCGTATTTTCGACGACCAGGCGGGCCTCATGAACCTCGCTCTCGCCGACGTTGGCGGCGCCGTGCTCGCCGTCTCGCAGTTCACCCTCTATGCGGACGCACGGAGAGGGAACCGCCCTAGCTTTACCGAGGCGGCGGGACCAGAGCACGGCGAGCGCCTCTACACCGTCTTCATCGACGCCCTGCGCGCCGCCAGCGTGCCGGTGCGGACGGGTACGTTCGGCGCGCACATGTGTGTGGAGCTGGTCAACGATGGTCCGGTGACCATTATGCTGGAGGGGTAGCGCCGACCCACGGGCTGCGTGCGGCGCCGCGCCTTTTCTGCCCTCGCCGACCGCCCTCTTCGTTCAGCGGACGCCGTTGATCGCGGCCACCGCGGAGAGTCCATCGACCGCGGCCGCCGGCGTCACTCGATGACGGTTGGCACCAGCTTCCAGAGGTCGATGCTCAGCTTCTCGTTTTCGGCGTAGTCGATGGGGACGTCGATCAGCACAGGGCCGTCGGCCTTGAGGGCGCGCTCGAGCACACCAGCGAGCTCGCCGGCGGAAGCGATGCGCACCCCCTCGATGCCGTAGGCGCGCGCCAGGGCCAGAAAGTCGGGGTTCTCCCAACGAGTGCCCATGACGCGCCCAAAGCGACGTTTCTGATGTATCTCGATGAGGCCGAAGGCTCCGTCGCTCCAGAGAATGATGACGAGCGGCAACTTGAGCCGCCGTGCCGTCTCCAGCTCGGCCATGGTCATCATGAAGCCGCCGTCGCCGACGATCGCCACCACCTTGCGCCGTCCACGCATGGCGAGGCTCGCCGCCATAGCCGCCGGCAGGCCGAAGCCCATGGCGGCGAAGCCGTTGGAGATGAGCACCGTGTTCGGTTCGCGCGCCTCCCAGAAACGCGACACCCAGAGCTTATGTGCTCCCACGTCACTCACCAAGATGTCTTCCGGGGCGAGCACCCTGCGCAGATCGTGCAACACCCGCTGTGGCTTGATCGGGAAGTCGTTGTCGTCGCCCACCTGCATGACTCTGCCGAAGGCCTTGTGGTACGAGGGCGTTTTGAAGCTCGCCAACGGCTTGTTCCACAGCATGCAGCCGAGCTGGTTGAGCACGTGATTGATGTTGCCGATCAGCTCGACCTCGGGCACGTAGTGCGCGTCGATCTCCGGTGGAGCGGTATCGATGCAGAGGATCTTGAGCTTGCCGTCCGGGTTCCAGGCCGCGGGTGCCCATTCCACGAGGTCGTACCCGATGCAGACCATGAGATCGGCACGTCCCATGATGCCTTGCGGGTAGTTCTGTGCCCGCAGACCGGCCGTGAACAGGAAATGCTCGTCGGCGGCGTCGATGACACCCTTGCCCATGAAGGTGGTGATCACCCGCAGACCAGTTCGCCGGCAGAAGTCACGGAGGGCCAACGCCGCCCCCTGACGGACTACTCCGTTGCCGGCCAGCACGACCGGGCGTTTCGCCGATTGCAGGAGCTCGGCCGCCCGCTGCAACGCACCCTGGTCAGGCTCCATAACAGCGGCCGGAGGACGATGCAGCGGCACGCCCTCGGTAGGCCACGCCATGACGTCGGCGGGCAACTCGAGATGCGTGGCGCCTGGCTTTTCCGCCACCGCGACCGAGAACGCCTTGCGCACGGCCTCCGAGATGATGCGCGAATCGTGCACACGCGCGTTCCACTTGGTCATCGGCTTGAACATGTCAACGATGTCGACGTACTGATGAGTCTCTTTGTGCATGCTAGAGAGGCCCACCTGACCCGTGAGCGCCACCATGGGCGCATGGTCTAGCGTGGCGTCGGCGATGCCGGTGGCGAGATTGGTGGCGCCGGGTCCCAGCGTGGCCAGACATACGCCAGGACGGCCGGTGAGACGCCCGTAGCCGTCGGCCATGAAGGCCGCACCTTGCTCGTGGCGGACGGGGATGAACTCGATCTGTTCCGAGGCTTCCAGCGCCTCGCTTACATCCAGTGTCTCCTCGCCAGGAATGCCGAATACGTATTCCACTCCCTCGTTCTCCAGACAGCGCACAAAGAGCTGGGCGGCCGTTTGGGGACCATCGAGGGTAGAGCGGCGAGCATCCTCTGAGCCGAGCGCTTCAGTCTCGATCATAGTGCATAGTTTATCAGCAGACCACGTGACGAGCGACCCGGCGCGACCCGCTCACCGTACGCGGTACGCCTGAGCCGAGGGCCGCCGCGGCTGCATAAGCATCCAAGCCGAGGTAGAGAGGCCACTCCAGCGCCGGAAGGTGTGCCGCGGCCAGACCGACCATGGCGGCATTGTCGGTACACAACGCGAGCGGCGGCAAGTGCACACGCATCCCCCGCCGCTCGCACTCCGCCGTCAAACGCTGCCGCAAGGCCGAGTTGGCCGCGACCCCGCCAGCTACGGCGATGGTCTTGAGCCCCTCACGCTGCGCACAGTCCAGCGTCTTGTCCACCAACTGCCGCACGATCGCCGCCTGGTAGCCAGCGGCGATGTCGGCACGCCGGGCCGCCACATCGGCCTCACTGTGCTCACGCACGTAGTACAGCAGCGCCGTCTTGAGGCCACTGAAGCTGAAGTCTGGCCCACGCGGCACCGCGCGTGGAAAGCGGACTGCTCCAGCGGTGCCCTCAACCGCGAGGCGATCGAGCTCCAGGCCCCCTGGGTAGGGCAGGCCCAGCAACCGGGCACCCTTGTCGAACGCCTCACCGGCGGCATCGTCTAGGGTGCGGCCCGCAACCCGATACCGCACTCCCTCTTCTACGATCACCACCGTGGTGTGCCCACCGCTGGCGATGAGACAGACGAAAGGCGGCTTCGCCGGCGCCGGCAATTGGGCCAGCCCAGACGGCAGAGCGAGCTCTTCCGCGTAGACCGCGGCCACGTGACCCTGAAGGTGGTTGACGGGGACCAACGGCAGTCGGCGCGCATAGGCGATGGCTTTGGCGCCCGCGAGACCAACGAGCAGCGCGCCGATGAGACCAGGGCCGACGGTGACCGCCACACCAGCGATGCCGTGCCAGTCCGCCCGCGCCTCGCGCAGGGCTTCGTTTACCGCCGCCGGTAACAACTCGGTATGCCGCCGTGACGCCACTTCCGGCACAATGCCGCCGAACGCGGCGTGCAAGTCGTGTTGTGAGCTCACCACCGAGGAGAGGACGCGGCCGCCGCGTACTACCGCCGCGCTCGTGTCGTCACAGGAAGTCTCGAGGCACAGCAACGTGCCATGCCCGCTCGCGGGCAGACCGGTCACGCCGTGTCTCCGTCCCAATCTTTCCACATGATGAGCGCGTCCTCGCTGTTGTCTTCGTAGTAGCGCGGCCGTATCCCCGTGCCTACGAAACCGTAGCTTCGGTAGAGATCGATCGCCGCCTGGTTGGAGGCCCGTACTTCCAGGGTGTGCCCGCGATGCGCGCGGCGTTCCGTGATGTCGAAATAGGCGCCCAGCAGATCAGATGCCACGTGCATCCTGCGGTAACCGTAGTGTACGGCCACGTTCATCACATGCCACACATCCACGAACATGTCGGCGACCAGGTACCCAACCACTCTGCCGTCGTCCTCGCATACGAGAGCGATGGACGTATCCCGCTGAAGCTCCTGCTCGAAGAGCGACAGGGACCACTCGTGCGTGTACACATCGCGCTCGATGGCGCACACCTGCGAGAGATCACGTGGCACCATTGGCCGGATCGCCCGACTCACGCGCCAGCCTCCCGCGCGGCGACGGTTTTTCCGAGCCAGCGTGCGGCATCTGGCGCCCGCCCGTAGATAGGCAGGACCGCATCCGCGTCCTCGACAGTGCCCGGTACGCCACGGGACCAGGCGCGCAGCAGCATCGCCGCCGTAGCGTGCTCCACCCCGCGAGCGAAATGCGCGCTGGTGGGCAACGCGTGAGCATACAGGTACGCGCCGTCGCCGCCCACGATCGCCGCTGGCCACGCCGACAGGAACTCCTGGAGTTGAGCCGCCGGAACCGCGGCGACATCACGAACCACCTCGAGACACGATGCGATGCCGCCCGCCGCGGATTCGCAGACGCCGGAATCCACCGTCCGGCTATAGCAGGCGGCGAAGACCTCTCCTCGCTTGCCGTCGATCAGCGGTACCAGCCACGCCGCCCGGGCGACCGCATCGCCATCCGCCAGCGCCAGGGCCAGGGCGGCGATGGTCGGTACGCCGCCAAGGCGAGCGCCGAGGGCTTGCGCCAGCGCCCGCGCGGTGGCCACGCCAATGCGCAAGCCAGTGAACGTACCGGGGCCAATACCCACTACAACGGTGTGTACCTCAGCCACGTCCACTCCGGCTATCGTCAAGGCGTGGTGGACGTCTGGAAGCAGGCGCTGCGTGTGCGCCGGACCGCGCGGCGCCGTGATCTCCGCCAGCAGACGTCCGTCAGGATCGCCGACAGCAACGGAACAGGCGGCGCTCGCGGTCTCCAAGGCGAGGATCACGGGTTACACCTCCTGGCCCCGTACGGCCGAAACAGCCGCTCGCGCGTCGAGATCCGCCGCACGTAACCGCGAGAGAAGCTCAGCCTCAACGCTCGCGCACGCGGAGATCTCGGCGCGGCGGCTGCGACGCTCCTCGTGGTATAGCCGGATACAGACGTCCGCGGGCGGCAACTGGCGGTCTGCCGCCTCTGGCCACTCCACGAACGTAATGGCCCCCGCGCCCACGTAGTCCTCCCAAGGGAACAGCGCCGCGTCGTCGCCCGGCGAGAGTCTGTACAAGTCCAGATGGTGCAGGCACACGCCACCGTTGCCGTAGTAACTCTGAGCGATGGTAAACGAGGGACTCACCACCTGTTCACGCACTCCCAATCGCCGGAACACAGCGCGCACCAACGCCGTTTTTCCCGTGCCAAGCTCGCCGGCGAGCGTTACGAGGGCCGGCGGACTCAGACAGTCCGCCAAGGCACGCCCGAAGCTCGCGGTCGCAGCCGGAGAGGGCAGAGCAACGTGAATCATGGCTAGAACAAGCCGAGCTGCCCGTCCGGCACAAGCTGTTCGAACGCTCCACCGGCGGCGGAGTCGCGACGAGAGTCGTGCTCCGCGTCTGACAACGGTGACTGGCTTTCGCCACGCGACGTCGTCGGCGCGCAGTCTTGCTCCTCGCGTCGGCCGGGAAGAGGTGCTGCGTCTGCCTGCGAATGCTCCAGCAGGCGTGGCAGACGCTGGAAATCCGCTCGCAGCGTGTCCAACATGGAGGGCGTGTACAGCGCCGCCGCCGGATGGTACATCGGATACAGCGTATAGACGTGATCGCCGATCTGTCGCCGCTGCGGGTGCCCATGTGCGCGCGAGATGCCCATCGGCGACTCGGAGAGGAACTTGGTGGCGAAGTTGCCCAGCGAGCAGATTACCCTGGGTCGGATGATCTCGATCTGCGTGACCAGATAGGGCGTACAGGCTTCGATCTCGTCGGCCTGGGGATCGCGGTTGTTCGGCGGTCTCGACTTCAGCACATTAGCGATATAGACCTGGTCTCGCCGCAGGTTAATCGAGGCCAGAAGCTCGTCCAATAGCTTGCCGGCGGCGCCCACGAACGGCCGGCCTTGCTTGTCTTCATGGTAGCCCGGCGCCTCGCCTACGAACATGAGCCGCGCCTCCGGGTCTCCGTCTCCACACACCGCCCGGGTCCGCGTGCTGTGCAACCGGCAGCCCGTGCACACCTCTACTTGCGCGCAGAGGTGTTTGAGCGCGGCAGCTCTCTCTGGGCTAGTGGCAGGTTGCACAGTGAGCGCTGGAGCAGGATGAGCAGCTCTTGCCTCCCCCCGCGCTGCGAACGCCGGAGGAATGGACGGCGAACCGCGAGAGCAGCCGCCTGACATGATCGGAGGAACAGGCCGGACAGTGTACTACTTGGCCCTCGCGAACCAGTTCCTCGAATTCACAGGCGCACTGCTGACAAACAAACTCGTAAATGGGCATGGACGTAGTTTACCACCGGGCGAGAGGCAGTCCGTGCCCTCGCGGCAAGGCAGAGAGATCCCGCGGGCTCAACGCCAACGGCGGAATCAGCCGACCGGTCGGCCAGACGGCGCAGTCACGATGCTACGAAATGTCCGGGGATGAAAGAGCGCATGGTGAGGTACACTGTGAGTCGAAAGCTGCGCTCTCAGCGATGCGAGAGACGCGGTGCTTCACCACAGCATGGTCAGGCCAAGGGCCGGCAGGGTACCGACTCCACCAGTCGGACCTGAGCCCAGGAGGACCGGGGCTTGAGGACCTCACAACGAGGAATCGTGGCACACTGCGTAATCGGGCCAGGTAGGCTGGGCTCAGCCCTGCTCGCGGCCCTCAACGCCAGCGGGCAATCAGTGGTGGCCGTAGGCGTCAGGTGCGCCGGCTCTGAGGACAGAGCCTCCTCTCCACCCTTCCTGGACTCCACATCGGCGGTCGCCGCAACACTCGCTACTGGCGCGGCGACCAAAGTGCTCTGGCTCACCGTCCCCGACGATGCCATCGCCGCCGTAGCTGGGCAGACCGCGACGATGGCTTCCCAGTCACGCGGTCACGTGGCGGTGGTGCACTGCAGCGGCCTTTGCGACCTGAACACGCTGGAGCCGTGGCAACGCGTCGGCGCGGAAGTACTGAGCCTGCATCCTCTGCAGACGTTCGCCGGCGGCGAGGGCGAAGCACAGCGGCTCAACGGAATTCCCATCGCCGTCACGGCGGTGAGCGCGACGGCGCGACAGCTCGGCGAGCAGCTCGTCAACATCATCGGCGGACAAGCGTTCCTGGTCCCTGAGAGCGCCAAACCCCTCTACCACCTCGCCGCCACCGTAGCCAGCAACCTGTTCGTCGCCCTCCAAAGTCAGGCCAGCGAGCTCCTTCGGCAGGCCGTGAACAGCGCGGATCTCGAGCAGGCCGTGCAGCTGCTGAGCCCCTTGCTGGCGACGAGTTTGCGCAACATCGTCGAGCGCGGGCCCCAAGCTGCTCTCACCGGCCCCGTCGCCCGGGGCGATGTGGGTACGGTTCGCGCGCATCTCTCGCTCCTCGAGCGGCAACCGGCTCGCGTTCAGCTCACCTACCGGGCACTGTCCCTCCAAGCGCTGTCGCTCGCCGCGCCGCGCCTGGACAACGAGGCCGTCCAGACACTCCGGCACATCCTGGACAGCTCCCCCGATCACCTCACCGCGCCAGGCCCAGAGATCACATGAGGGTCTGCCGGACAATCGCGGAAGCCAGGGCGGCGGTCGCCGAGCTACCGCGCCCGCTTGGACTGGTACCTACTATGGGCGCACTGCACGCCGGCCACCTCTCACTCGTCGAGGCCGCGGACGCCGCCTGTGCCGCCGTGGCGGCCTCCATCTTCGTCAATCCACTGCAGTTCGGCCCGCACGAGGACTACGACCGCTATCCTCGCGACGAGGCACGCGACCTCCGCTTGCTCGAGGAGGCTGGTACAGCGATCACTTTCGTGCCGACGGCCACAGAGATGTACCGCGAAGGCGCCGCCACCACGATTCGCGTCACCGGTCCGCTCACCGACACGTTCGAGGGCGCCAGCCGGCCCGGCCATTTCGACGGTGTAGCCACCGTGGTAGCCAAGCTTCTGATGATCCTCCAACCCGACCTGCTGTTCCTCGGCCAGAAAGACGCCCAACAGCTGGCCGTAGTACGGCGCATGGTCGCCGACCTCGACATTCCAGTACGGGTAGTCGGCTTGCCGATCCATCGTGAAGCCGACGGCCTCGCCATGAGCTCGCGCAATGTCTACCTGAGCGAGCAGCAGCGCGCGCTCGCGCCCCGCTTCCACCACGCTCTGGAGTTGGGAGCGGCCGCGGCGGCCAATGGGTCCAGCGGCGCTCAGGTCCGCCGCATCGTCGCGGCAGAGCTTGCCGCGGGCAGCGACGGTCCTACCCTGGCGCTCGAGTACGCCAGCGTCGTGGACCCCGAGAGTTTCGCGCAGATCTCCGAACCGCGCCGGGGCTGCCTCCTGGTCGCCGCGGCGCGCCTCGGTACTGTGCGTCTCATAGACAACGTGCCCGTCGAGGGCGAACACCGTGCGACCGCAGACGAAGCGGAGGATCGAGAATGAAGCACGAGACTGTAAACACCGACTGCGCGCCGCGCACACGACAGCGTGAGGGGCTTGTCCGCGTGGTCACCGAGTACATCGAGCTCGCGACACCCGGTAACGCCCACATCGCGCGCATCACCGACCAGGTGAAGGCCGCCCTGGCGCACACGGGACTCCTCGATGGCACACTCACCGTATTCGCTCCCGGCGCCACCGGCGCCGTGACGACGATCGAGTTCGAACCGGGTGTGGTAGCCGACGTGCAGAAGCTGTTCGACACCATCGTGCCACCTGGGAAGCACTACCAGCACAACGTGAACCTCGGCGACGGCAACGGGCACTCCCACGTGCGCGCCGGATTGCTCGGCCCGTCGCTGACGATTCCCTTCGTGGACGGAGTGATGACGCTCGGCCGCTGGCAGGAGATCGTCTTCGTCGACTTCGACGCACGCCCGCGCGAACGCCGCCTGGTTGTGCAGATGCTGGGCGTGTGAGGCCGCCGTGACTGGCGCCCCGCAGCCCGGCTGCACGCCGAGCGAACGACCCATCCTGCAAGTCGCCCTCGACTTCGTCGATCTCCCTCGAGCCGTCTCGGTGGCACGCGAAGCAGTCACCGGTGGCGCCGATTGGATCGAGGCCGGCACTCCGCTGATTAAGTCGGAGGGCCTGCGGGCGGTCCGGGAGCTGAGGGCGGCGTTCCCCGACCAGACCATCGTGGCCGACATGAAGACGATGGACGCCGGCCGCACCGAGGTCGAGTACGCGGCCAAGGCCGGCGCCGGCGTGGTCGGCGTGCTCGGCGCAGCCTCCGACTCGACCATTCGCGAGTGCGCCGAGGCGGCACGTAACTACGGCTGCAAGCTCATCGTCGATATGATCGAGGTCGCCGATCCGGTCCAGCGGGCACGCCGCGCGGAGGAGCTAGGCGCCGACTTCATCGGCATCCACACGGCCATCGACCAGCAGATGCGCGGCGAGGCGCCACTCGACACGCTCCGCGCCGTGGCCGCCGCCGTCACCATCCCGGTGTCGGTCGCCGGTGGCATCAACTCGGAGACGGCGGCGGCGGCGGCACGGGCTGGCGCCGCGATCGTCGTCGTCGGCGGCGCCATCATTAAGGCCGCCGACGCCGCCGCCGCGGCGGCCACCATCCGCCGTGCCCTCGACGACGAGGTATGCATCGAGACCACTCTGTACAAGCGCGCCACCGAAGACACCGTGCGCGGCGTCCTCGAGCTGGTCTCCACAGCCAATATCTCCGATGCCTGGCACCGGCAACCCAGTCTCCCCGGCCTGCGGCCTCTCCTGCCAAGCGCGCACATGTGCGGGCCGGCCGTCACGGTACGTACTTACCCGGGCGACTGGGCCAAGCCCGTGGAGGCCATCGACGTCTGCCGGCCCGGCGACGTGCTCGTCATCGACGCCGCCAACTCCTCTCCGGCGATCTGGGGCGAGCTGGCGACCCACAGCGCGCTGGTGAAGGGTTTAGCCGGACTCGTAGTATGGGGCGCCGTACGCGATACGCCGGAGATCGCCCGCCTCGGGTTCCCAGCGTTCTCCACCCTGGTGTGCGCCAACGCGGGAGAGCCCAAGGGCTTCGGCGAGATCAACGTCCCGATCACGATCGCCGGCCAGGCCGTACGGCCGGGGGACTGGGTCGTCGGCGACAGCGACGGCGTCATGGCCCTGCCTAAGGAACAGGCCGTGGAGCTTGCCAACCGGGCTATGGACGTACTGGAGAAGGAGAATCGGCTGCGCGGCGAGATCGACGGCGGCAAGACGCTCAGTGAAGTAGCGTATCTCCAGAAGTGGGAGAAGACCCGGTAGAGCTGTCCACCGAGATCGCGATCAGCCCATCTCCACGGCGCCCTTTACGCCCACGGGTAGTGCGTGCTAGGCTTCCTCTCGATATCTAGCTAGGGGGGCCGGTTTCCGGCTGAGAGGGCGTGTTTGCCCGACCCTTTGAACCTGATGCGGGTAATGCCGTCGTAGGGAAGCAGTCTCATTTCCTCCCTTCGGCCAAGGTTCAAGGCTCTTCGCCTTAACCGCGTGGCCTTCTTGACCCCTCATCGGAAGCCAACGGTTCTCCTGGCTCACCTGGTTGTACCGCCGAGCAAGGAGGCCAAGGCCATGTTGGATGAGCACGTCATCTCCCGGGCGATCATCGAGCGATACACGGAGAAGCTCCTCTCCTGCCTCAGTCAAGACGTGGTCATCGTGGGCGCCGGACCGGCGGGCCTGGTAGCCGCCTACTACCTCGCGCGAGGCGGCTGTTCGGTGACCCTGTTCGAACGCAAACTCAGCGTGGGCGGAGGCATGTGGGGCGGCGGCATGATGTTCAACGAGATCGTCGTGCAGGAAGAGGCGAAGAGGATCCTCGACGAGCTCGGCGTCCACGCGCGCCACTACGAAAGCTCCTACTACACCGCGGATGCCGTCGAGGCGGTGAGCACGATCTGTTCCCGCGCCGCTCAGGCTGGCGCGCGTATCCTCAATCTGGTGAGCGTCGAAGACGTGGCGATGAAGGAGGCCCACGTCACGGGCCTGGTGGTCAACTGGACAGCCGTGGAGATGGGCGGCCTGCACGTGGATCCCCTCTCCGTGAAGGCGCGTTTCATCGTCGACGCCACTGGCCACGACGCCAGCGTGATCCACCTGCTCGCCCGCCAGGGCCAGCGGCTGTGCACACCGAGCGGCCAAGTCGAAGGGCAGGGCCCGCTCTGGGCGGACCGTGCCGAGAGCGCGACGCTGCTGAACACGAGAGAGGTGTACCCGGGCGTCTACGTCGCCGGGATGTGCGCCAACGCTACTTTCGGTGCCTGCCGCATGGGGCCCATCTTCGGCGGCATGCTGCTCTCGGGTGAAAAGGTGGCCACCCTGATCCTCGAACGGCTCGCTCAGGCGTCATGAGGCGGATCCTCACCATCGCCGGGTCCGACTCCAGCGGCGGAGCCGGCATCCAGGGCGACCTCAGGGTGATCACTCTCCTGGGCGCCTTCGGCGCCAGCGTTATCACGGCTCTCACCGCGCAGACAGCGGGGGAGGTGTGCGCGGTGGAGCCGGTGCCCGCCGCCTTGGTGGCACGACAGCTCGAGGCGGTCTTCGCCGACGGGCCGGTAAACGCGATCAAGACTGGCATGCTGGCCCGCGCGGACACCGTCCGCGCGGTGGCGGCCGCCGTTCGCGGTGCGCGCGTCCCCACCCTCGTGTTGGACCCAGTGATGCGTTCCACGTCAGGGACGCGCCTGTTGGCCGAAGACGCGATGCAACCCTTGTGCACAGAGCTTCTGCCCCTGGCGCGAGTGGTAACCCCCAACCTGGCGGAGGCGGCAGAGCTCACCGGCTCGGCGGTTCGCGACGTGGAGGGCATGGAACGGGCGGCACGACGCCTTCACGAGATGGGCGCCGCCAGCGTGCTCGTCACCGGCGGGCACCTCGACGGAGACCCTCTGGACGTGCTCTTCGACAGCGGCAAGTGCACCCTGCTGGCCGGGCGCCAAACCCACCGTCTCGGCGCACACGGATCGGGATGCGCGCACTCCAGCGCTCTCGCGACGTTCCTAGCCATGGGCATGAGCGTCCTCGCCGCCGCCAGCGAAGCCCAGCGGCTGGTCGCCCTAGCCATCAGTGCCCTCCCTCCCTCGGCCGGAATGGCAACTCCTCTGGCCGCACAGGAATGGTGCACGCACTCCGAGGAGAGAGCGGGCGTCCTGGCGGCACTGCGCTCGGCCATGGACGACCTCTCCCGCGCCAAGCTCGGATGGCTCGTACCAGAGGTACGCGCCAACCTCGGCTACGCGCTGCCACAGGCCAGAACCCGCGCCGAGGTCGCCGCGTTCCCCGGGCGCATCACGGCGCTGGCGGGACGCCACGTCGCGGTGAGCCCACCGGCGTTCGGAGCCTCCCGGCACATCGCCTCCGTGATCCTCGCGGCGATGGCGCACGACCGGCGGAGCCGGGCGGCAATGAACATCCGCTCCTCGCCGGACATCCTCGGCGCCTGCTCCTCCGCCGGCCTGCGGATCGCGCAGTTCGATCGAGACGACGAGCCCGAACCAGTGCGGCGCCACGAGGGCTCATCCCTCGACTGGGGAACCCGGGTGGCGCTCAGGCGAGCTGGCGAGGTCCCCGACGCGATCTGCGATCGGGGAGCCTTCGGGAAAGAGCCGATGATCCGCGTTTTGGGCCAAGACCCCGCGGAGGTCATCGGCAAGGTGCGAACCATCGCCACCTGCATTAAGGCACCACGCGAGGAGGATCTCACATGACGCAGGTACGCGACGCGCGACAAGGCGTGACCAGCGAGGCGATCGACCGTGTGGCGGTTCGGGAAGGAGTCGCGGCCACAGATCTCCGCGACCTGGTGGGCAGAGGCATGGTGGTGGTGCCCGCCAACCCCCTGCACGAGCATCTCGAGCCCGTGGGCATTGGCTCCGGTCTGCGCGTCAAAGTCAATGCGAACATCGGGACCGCACCGGGCGGCGGGAGCACGGAGGACGAGCTCCGCAAGCTGCACGTGGCGAGAGACGCGGGCGCGGATACCGTCATGGACCTGTCGATAGACGGCGACCTGCAAACGCTGCGCGCCGAGCTCTTGCGGCAGTGCCCGCTCCCCTTCGGCACTGTCCCCCTCTACGAAGCCGCTTCCTCTGCCGCCTGCACGAACGGCGCACCTGAGCGGCTGTCCGAAGATCTCCTGCTTGAGGTCGTCGAGCGCCAAGCCAAGCAGGGAGTGGACTTCATGACGGTGCACTGCGGGCTCACGCAGCGGGCGCTCGGCTTGCTGCGCGCGGATACCCGCCGGATGGGCATCGTGAGTCGGGGCGGCTCGTTGCTCGCCGCCTGGATGATCGCCCACGGAAAAGAGAACCCCTTCTACTCGCGATTCGACGACCTCCTCGCCATCGCCCGGGCGCACGAGGTAACCCTTTCTCTCGGCGACGGCCTGCGCCCCGGATGCCTGGCCGACGCGGGCGACGCGGCCCAGATCGAAGAGCTGGTCACACTGGGGGAGCTAGTCCGCCGCGCCCGGGCCGCGGAGGTACAGGTGATGGTCGAGGGACCCGGTCACGTACCCCTCGATCAGGTGCGCGCCCACGTGACCATGCAGAAGACCGTCTGCCAGCAGGCGCCTTTCTACGTTCTCGGCCCGCTGGTCACCGACATCGCTCCCGGCTACGACCACATCGCCGGCGCCATCGGCGGCGCTCTGGCCGCGTGGGCGGGCGCCGACTTCCTCTGCTACATCACGCCCGCGGAACACCTCGGGCTCCCCGCCGACGAAGACGTGCGCGCGGGTGTGATCGCGGCGCGCATCGCCGCTCACGCCGCGGATGTGGCGCGCGGGCGAGCGGAGGCACGCGGGCGCGACGACCAGATGGCCGCCGCGCGCTGGGCGCTGGACTGGGAACGGCAGAGCGAGCTCGCCCTGGACCCGGCGGTGGTGCGCCGCTGGCGCGCGGCATGGAGCGAGACGTGCGGCGACATGGTCGATCATGCCGCCTGCTCCATGTGCGGCGCGTTCTGCGCCGTCAAGACGACTCGCAAGGCCTTCGGGATGAACGCCGACCGGCCGGTGCAGGCGAATACCAATTGAACCGGTTCATAACGATCACGACGAGTGGAGGAACTGATAACCGAGTCCGAAAACCCCCGGGTTAAGAGCGGCTTTGCCGAGACGCTGAAGGGCGGCGTGATCATGGACGTCACCACCGCCGAGCAGGCGACGATCGCCGAGGCCGCCGGCGCCTGCGCGGTGATGGCCCTGGAACGAGTTCCCGCCGACATCCGCGCCCAAGGCGGGGTGGCGCGCATGGCCGATCCCTCCAAGGTCCGCGAGATCCAGGCGGCGGTCTCTCTTCCCGTGATGGCCAAGGCACGCATCGGCCATTTCGTCGAGGCACAGATCCTGGAGGCCCTGGGCATCGATTTCATCGACGAGAGTGAGGTCCTAACCCCCGCCGACGAGGCCCATCACATCGACAAGTGGCGGTTCGACGTGCCGTTCGTCTGCGGCGCGACGAATCTCGGCGAGGCGCTGCGACGCGCCGCGGAAGGCGCCGCCATGCTGCGCACGAAAGGCGAGGCGGGCACGGGAAACGTGGTAGAAGCAGTGCGACATCTTCGTACTATCAACACAGAGATCCGCCACCTCGCCAACGCGGACCGCAGCGAGCTCTACACCGCCGCCAAGGAGCTCGGCGCTCCCTACGAGCTGGTAGCCTGGGTCGCCGAGCACGGTCGTCTGCCGCTGGTCAATTTCTCCGCCGGCGGCGTGGCCACACCAGCCGACGCGGCACTGATGATGCAGTTGGGCGCCGATGGGGTCTTCGTCGGCTCGGGTATTTTCAAGAGCGCCAACCCGGCCAAACGGGCCGCGGCCATCGTCCGGGCAACCGCTAACTACACGAACAGCGAGCTCCTCGCCGAGGTCTCCCAGGATCTCGGCGAGGCCATGCCCGGCCTGGAGATCGCGGCGCTCGGCCAGGATCAGCTCCTGCAGTTGCGCGGTTGGTGAATCGACACCGTCGTACAGCTCCCGGCGAAAGACGCGGCGGTGCGGGCGAGGGCACGCCGGCCACCACCGCGCCTTTCGCCTCTCCTGCGCGCCTGATAGCCTGTGGCACGCCATGCTACAACACAACACGATGGCGGACGGGACTCCACGAGGACAACCGCCGCGCAGAGGGAGACCATGAGCTGGTACTTCGCCGTACTCCGGAAATACGCGGTCTTCGAGGGCAGAGCGCGGCGCAAGGAGTTCTGGTACTTCACGCTGGTCAACACGCTCGTCATCTTCGTGCTCATCCTCGCTAGCTATGCCCTCGGGTGGTATAACCCCCGCGCCGCCATCGGCACTTTCGACGGCGTCTACTCCGTGGCCATACTCATCCCGAGCATCGCTGTAGGGGTGCGCAGGCTGCACGACACTGGCCGCAGCGGGTGGTGGCTCCTCGTTGGGATGGTCCCCTTCGCCGGCACCGCGGCGCTCATCGTCTTCTTCGCGCTCGACGGGCAGCCGCAGTGGAACAGGTACGGGCCCTCCCCGAAAGCGCCCAGCGACCTGCTTGGTGACGACCAGACTATCGATCCGACACCCGAGGACGAAGAGCTCTAGCGCCGAGCATCGCATGACCGGCGCGCACGCCTCACGGCTCGTCGTGTCACCGCCCACCGCTCGAGCATGCGTCTCCTGTAGAGCACGCGCCCGGCACGAGAGCACCTGCTGCCCACCGCCACGACCTCGGCCCGAGGAGTGCCGTCCACGAATCCGGCCTCAGATTGTGTGACAACAGGGGTTTACAACGCGGAGTAGATTGTCTACAATAGGCTACGCGGACGGCGTACACCGGGTTTGAGCGCTCAGAGCACGCGGCCCGCCCATAGAAGCCCCCCATGCGCCTCCCCTGGCGCACTGCGGCCCCCGGTGATTACGGGAACAACACCGGGGGCCGCCCCCCTATTTTCAGGCTGTTCCGGCCGCGTGAGCCAGGATCAGCCTTCAGCCACTACGCGATACTCCCGCTGCCCTTGCCCTCGATAGCACGCAGCGAGTCATAGATGCGGAACAGGAGGATGACCAACTCGCAGTACACGCGCACCATCAGCGAACCGAGGAGGATCAGAAGAAAGCCCAAAAGAATGCTGATGCCACCCCGCGTCATAGTGTAGATCGACACTCCTAGATTGGCCACCAGGCCGAGCCAGAAAACCACCTGAATGAAGACGGGGGTCACCATCTTGCGGAAGGTCAGGAACTCATTCACAACTCTGCACTCCTTTGCCGCGATTCCGAGCGGAGTCATCTCCCGCTCATCTGAAGAACGTAGAGGCTAGCCGCCCGAGCACCGCCGGTGCAAGTCGGCGAAGAACACCACGGCCGGAACGTCCTGCATTCAGAGCGCGTCACCCAGGTATACTCGGCGCGTGTCGACGATGTTCCTCCTCATCTTCCTCACCGCGGTAGTCGCCGGCGCCTTCGGGAGCATGCTCGGCATCGGCGGAGCGCTGATCTTGGTGCCGGTTATCACCCTGTTCCTGGACGTGCCGATGAAGGTCGCCATTGGCGCGAGCATCATCGGCGTGATCGCCACCTCCTCAGCCGCCCAAATCGTCTATGTGGACCACGGCATCACCCATACGAGACTCGGGATGGCACTCGAACTGGCCACCACCGTGGGCGCCATCGGCGGTGCGCTGACCGCCGCGATGGTGGATGTCCGTGTACTCCAGCTCCTGTTCGCCGTCATGCTGTTTTGGGCGGCATGGAGCATGCGCGGCCGACGAGCCGCCCGGCGGCCTTCAATCCCTACGGGCGTACTGGACGATCAGTTCCTGGATCCGGCTACGCAGACCGTGGTTCGCTACGGGGTGCGCCACCTGCCGCTCGGCCTCGGCTTGAGCCTCCTCGCCGGCAATGTCTCGGGACTGCTGGGCGTGGGCGGCGGAGCCGTTAAGATGCCTGTGATGCACGTGATCATGGGGGTGCCGCTGAAGGCCGCCATCGCGACCAGTAACTTCATGATCGGGGTCACCGCGGCCACTAGCGCGGCCGTCTACATCGGCAAGGGTTTCGTAGATCCGCTGATCGCCGTGCCGACCGCTCTTGGCGTGCTCCTCGGCGCGCAGGGAGGCGCCCGTCTGGCGAGCCGGCTACCCACCCGCGTGCTTCGCACGCTCATGGTGCTCACGTTGACGGTGTTCGCGATCCAGATGCTGTGGAGGACGGTCGCGTGAAGAATATCGAACGACTCGTCCATCACGTGCTGCTCTGGGGTCTGGCGCTCAGCGCCGCCCTCCTGCTCGGCGGGTTGATCGTGTGGGCCTTTCGGGGAGGAGAACTGCCGACGACCATCACCATGCCGCCGGCCTCCTTCGCCGACCTCGCCCGCGCACAACCCATCGGTTTCTTCTCCACCGGGTTGTTCGTGCTCGTACTCACGCCGTTCGCGCGAGTCGCCGGGTCGATCGTGCTCTTCGCCAAGGCCGGCGACCGCCGTTACACCGCCATCACCGCCGTCGTACTGCTCGTGATGGTCGCGGGCTTACTCCTCGGCCGGGTCTGAGGTGTCCTGAGCCCGCCACGTCGTGCGGCGCCGAGCGGCTTCGCGACAGATGGTCTTCAGTGGCCCCGCTGCGTGCAGTGGGGAGCTTTCCGCCGTTCCGCCCGCGCAGAACGCCATGGCTGACAACGCGGGCAGTAGTGTGTCCCTCGTCCGCCAACGACCACTCGGCGGATGCTCGCGCCGCAGACGCGGCAGGGCTGGCCGGTGCGCTGATAGACGTTGAGGATCTCTTGGAACCCGCCGCGCGCGCCGGCCGGGTCCACGAAGCTCTCCACACTGGACCCCTCGTGATCGATGCCGAGCTGTAACGTCTCTCGCAGAGCGCCCCACAGCCGCGCCGCCTCCCGCGGTCCCAGACTCCCAGCCGGACGCAGAGGGTGCAGGCGAGCGCGGAACAGCGCTTCGTCGGCATAGATGTTGCCGATACCCGCGATGCGCCGCTGGTCGAGGAGAAACGCCTTGAGGGGAGTTCGGCGACCAGCCACGAGGTCGCGCAGGCATGCCACGGTGAACTCCTCGCTCAGGGGCTCTACGCCAAGCTCGGAGAAGAAGGCTGTGGCCTCCGCGGTCGGCACAGCCCACAGCCCGCCAAAGCGACGGACGTCGAAGAAGTGGAGCCGCTGGCCCCCCTCGAGCTCGATCACGAACCGTGGCTGACGGCTCTGGTCCTCTGCCGCCGGCCGCCACAGGAGACGACCGGTCATGCGCAGATGTACCACCGCGAGGACGGTGCCAAGGTCGAAGATGAGCCACTTCCCGCGCCGTGCCGTACCGGCGATCCGGCGGCCTACCAGCCGTCGCCGTACCTCCGCGGGCTCCTGACGGCACACGCTGGGATCGAGGACGATGACGTCTTCGATGAGCTGCCCCACAACAGCGGAGTGGAGGCGCCGTCGCACGATCTCCACCTCAGGCAGCTCAGGCATGCCCGGCCCTCTCGACATCCTCGCCGAACTCCGACCGCCGCCGCTCCCACCAGCGACGCAGAAAGCGTACGGCCTGCTCGCGATCGCGGACCTCGAGTGCGTCAACCTCGTCCTGCAGCGCGCGCAGAGCCTCGCCCACGAGCGGACCAGGCGCCAGGCCCAGGAGCTCCATCACCTGGCGCCCGTCGAGAGGGCGAGGCCTGGTCGCCTTGGGGATCTCGAGCCAGACGACGCGAGCCAGCCGGTAGTGCCGCGCGATGGCTGCCGCGCTGGTGCGCGCCCCACGAGTCGCCAGCCGGTCCGCGAGCGAAAGGACGACGGATTCGAACACGAACGGCTCCACCGCCCGGCGGTAGCGCAGGAGGGCCCGCCGCGTCAGCGGAGCCTCACGCACCAGAAAGCCGAGGCGCAGATGCGTGCGGATCAGCAGCGTCAGATACGCTTGGAAGCGGCGACTCTGGTGCAGGCGCGCGGCGATATCGACGGCCATCCGCGCGCCCACGTCGTCGTGGCGCAGGAACAGGATGCGTCCATCCTGGGCCGTCTGTTTCACCACCGGCTTGCCGAGGTCGTGGAAGAGTACGGCGAACGCCAGCGCAGCCAGCGGCGGCGCCCCCGGCAGGCCGCACTGCGAGGGAACGGCCAGAAACCGCTCGCCACCCATTTGGGCCACTACCTGCGGTAACCGCTCCAGCGCCTCCAAGGTGTGCTCATACACATCCAGATGGTGGAAGGGGTTCTGCTCCACCCCCCGCAGCGCCGCCACCTCCGGGAGCACAGCCGACAACACGCCCGTGCGATCCAGCAGGCGGAGACCGCGCACCGGCGCAGGCCCACCTAAGAGGATGGCCAACTCCTGGGCGATGCGCTCCCCGCTCACGTTGACCAGACTGGCGGCCGCCCGTGTGCTGGCCGCGAGCACCTGCTCCGCCACGTCGAGGTCAAGCGCCGCCGCCAGCCGCGCCAGGCGCAGTGTGCGAACGGGATCCGCGGAGAACGCCGTGGGAGCACAGGGTACCAAACGGCGTTCACGTAGGTGACGCAGGCCGCCGAGCGGATCGATCACCCGGCCCGTCTCGAAGAGCCCGCCGAGATTTTCCGCACGGGCCGACACCGCCAGAGCGTCGACGGTGAAGTCGCGAGCGGCGAGGTCGGCTTCGATCGAAGGTCCGCGCAGGGAAGCGAAGTCGATCTCGCCGTCGGCGAGGACCACGCGCTGGGTGGAGAACGTCTCGGAATAGGTGAAGCACCGGCCACCCAGCGCGTCCGCCACCGCCGTGGCCAGACGACACGTGTCGCCGCGCACCGCGTAGTCGAGGTCTTTGCTCTGCGCGCCGAGGAGGCCGTCGCGGACCGCCCCGCCGACCAGCCAGGCCTCCTCGCCCGCGGCGAGGCAGGCGGCCACAACCGAGCTTGCCTCAGCCGCCCACACCACACTCAGGCAGGCCCTTCCCAGGGCTCGCCGACGTAGCGACGTACGGTACGCGGGCTCACGTCGCTCACAACCTCGTAGTTGATGGTATCGAGCAGCCGGGCGATGTCCTCGCAGAGAATGCGTTCGCCACCGGACTCGCCGATGAGGACTACTTCGTCTCCCAAGTGACAGCCCCTCTCGGGCAGCTGCACCGTCATCTGATCCATGCTCATGGTGCCAGTGATGCGACAGCGGTGGCCAGCGATCAAGACATCTCCGCGGTTGCTCAGAGCCCGGCAAAGGCCGTCACCGTAGCCGATGGGGACGATCCCAATGCGCGTAGGCCGTTCGGCGATGAACCGGCGACCGTACCCAACCGACTCGCCCGGCTGGACCACACGATCTCCGGCGAGATACGAGCTCCAGCGCATCGCGGGGCGCAGACCGAACGTGTCTGGATCGCGGTTGGCGGGATCCAGACCGTACACGGCAATGCCGCAGCGCACCATGTCGCCATGGGAGCGCGGCTCACGCAGTGTCGCCGCGCTGTTGGCGATGTGACAGAGCACCTCCGGATGCCGCCGCCGCATGGCGGCGGCGCACGTCGTAAAGCGCTCCAGCTGCGTGAGGAAGAACGTCTGTTCCTCCTCGTCCGCTGTAGCGAAGTGGCTCATGAGACCGACGAGATGCGAGGGCCCGGCGGCAGCGATCGCCGCCAGCTCGAGGGCCGCGTCCTCCGCCACACCCAGGCGGCCCATCCCCGAGTCGAGCTTCACGTGTACGGACGCCCCCGCCCGGCGCGCCGCCTCCGCGAATGCCCTGGACCACACGACGACCTGCGCATCGGCCGCCACCGCGCAGTACAGCTCGGCCCCCGTCATGGGGCCGAACACCAGAACCGGCAGGTCGATCCCCGCGTCGCGCAGCTGCTGCGCCTCCGGTACCGTACTGACCCCGAGCCACGACGCACCCGCTTCCATCGCCGCCCGGCCCACAGCCACCGCTCCATGCCCGTAGCCATCGGCCTTGAGCACCGCGCACAGCCGGCATTGCCCTGGAAGCTCAGCGGCGAGGAGCGCTACGTTGTGACGGATTGCGTTGAGATCGACCCACGCGACCGACCGTTCTCGTCCACGAAGGACCACAGCGCCCCTACAGGCCGATGCTGGCGAGCACTTCGTGACGGCCCACGATACCCACCAGTACACCCTGGTCGTCGACCACCGGCACACGGTTGATCTTGTGACGGCTCATGATCGTCGCTACCTGGCGCACGGTGGAGTCCGGCGTGACGGTGAATACATCTCGCGTCATCACATCCCTTACGTACGCGCCCACTGCTTTGCGCAGACGTTCCTCGAACTTGTGCATGCTTTGCAGGTAGATGAGGCTGTCGAGGAACTGGATGTACAGCGGGAAGTGCAGATCGGCATCCAGGGCAACCAGATCCCCTTCGGTTACCATACCGATCACACGGTTCTGCTCATCGACGACCGGGGCGCCGCTGACACCGTGCTTCTCGAAGAGCTGCGCCAGCTCCTTTACCGTGACGTCCTCGCCGACGGTAATCACCTCGGCCTTCATGATGTCCCGTACCCGCAACTCCTCGGCCGGCGGTTCAGCGGTGGGCGACATGATGAGCTCCTTCCCTCTCGGAGGGAGTGTCGCGATCGCCGGACGCGGCGCCTGCGTCACTCCTCATACCGTGGTCATCCTCTCCGTGCTTCAACCGCTCGATGGCTCGTGGCAGGAACCCGAGCAGATCCCCTGCGACCATGCCGTCGGTACCCGTCTCGTATTCGGCGGCCAGGTCGGCGGCAAGTCCGTGGAGGTACGCGCCCAGACAGGCCGCCTCGGTAGCGCCAAGCCCTTTGGCGAGCTGAGCCGCCAAGGCCCCGGTGAGCACATCGCCGGTGCCAGGAGTAGCGAGACCGGGATTCCCCGTCGGCACCACGTAGGCGTGCCCTCCGGGGTCGGCGATGATCGTCGCCTCGCCCTTCAGCACGACGGTCGCACCGCTAGCCTTGGCGGCCTGACGAGCGCTTGCCAGCCGGTGGGCGCCGATCTCGCTCGCCGGACAGGAGAGCAGGCGCCCAAGTTCGCCCTCGTGTGGTGTCAGGATAGTGGGCGCCTCTCTACCCCTCAGAAGATCGAGGTCGGCGTCCAGCGCCCACAGGCCGTCCGCATCGATCACCAGCGGCCTCGGTTCAGTGACGAGCTCGCGCACCAGGGCCACCGTTTCGGGGGCACGGCCTAGACCAGGACCGAGTGCGGTCGCCTGCATATCCCGCATGTGCTCGAGCACCAGCGCCTTACTCGCCTGGCCAAGGCACTCCCGATCCGGCAGCGGAATGGCGATGGTCTCCACATAGGGTTTGACGACGGCCTCGGCGGCGGGCACCGCGCAGCGCACGAGGCCGCCGCCCGCCCGCAGCGCACCCATGCCCGCCAGGAAGGCGGCGCCACCCATGCCCGGGGCGCCGCCGACAACCAGCACACGACCTACGGACCGCTTATGATCGAGGGCGCTCTTGGGTCGCAGGAGCGCGAGCATAGCGGGCGGCGTGAGTACCCACACATCGGGCCGGGCGTTGCAAGAGGGGGGGATGCCGATGGGAACCACCACCACATCTCCCGCGATCGCCCCGCCAGGCGTGACGAAATGGCCAACCTTAGCGACCTGCATGGTCACGGTCACCTCAGCATCCACGCACGGCCCGGTCACCGTACCGCTAGACGCATGGACGCCGCTCGCGATGTCGATGGCCACCACCGGCGCGGGCGTCGCGTTAATGCGCTCGATGGCGGCCGCCGCCGGCCCGCGCGCCGCACCGGAGAACCCCGTGCCGAAGACGGCGTCCACGACGACGTCGGGGCGGCTCAGCAGCGGCGGCACGTCCGTCTCCGGCGGTAGCCCATCGAGGATCTCGATGCTGAGCTTCTCGCAGATACGCAGGTTGAGGCGCGCACTGCCCTGATACCCCTCGCAACCCGCCACCGCCACCACGACCACGGATACTCCAGCGCATGCCAGCTCTCGGGCGACCACGAAGCCGTCGCCCCCGTTGTTGCCTTTCCCGGCGTAGATGGCGGCGGTTCGCGGCTCGAAGCGGTCCATGACCTCGCGCGCCACCGCCACACCGGCGCGCTCCATGAGATGACCGGCGGGGATCCCCACCTTCTCGATGGCGGCCGCATCCATCGATCGCATGCCTTCCGCCGTGTATAGGCCGAGCAGCAGAGCGTCATCCATGCTGATCCTCCTTGAGAGCGGCCGCCACAGCAATCGCCTGGCCGGCTGTATGGGTCAGCGAGAGTTCAATCCGGGTGATGCCCAGGTGGCCGGCCGCCATAGCCGTAGCACCGTGCAGGCGCACCGCCGGCCGGCCGCCGCCGACGACCTCGATCTCTTGCCAATCGATGACCCCCGTGCCCAAAGCCTTGGCGATCGCCTCTTTCGAGGCGAACCGCGCCGCCAAACGCGGCACGGGATCGGCATACCGACGGCAGTACTCGCGCTCCTGTAGCGTGAACAGACGTTCCTCGGCCGCCGGCAGACGGTCGAGCAAACGACGCACACGCGAAACCTCGATCGCGTCGACGCCGACGCCGAAGAGTCCGCTGGCCACGCGGAAGCTCCCGCCCGATGGTGTCACTCTACCGTCACCGTCTTCGCGAGGTTACGGGGCTGGTCCACGTTGAGTCCTTTGAGCCGCGCGATCTGGTAGGCCAGCAGCTGCAGCGGCACCACGGCGAGGACCGGCGCGAGGAGCGAAGCGCAGTCTGGAATCCGCAACACGACATCGGCGATACCGTCGATGACGCGATTGGAAGTATTGGCCACCGCGATGACCTGCGCCCCCCGCGCCCGCACTTCCTCGATATTGCTGACGAGCTTGGGAAACACGTGGCCGTCAGTAGCCACCACGACCACCGGTGAACCCTCGTCGAGCAAGGCGATAGGTCCATGCTTCATCTCGCCGGCCGCATACGCCTCGGTTGGGATGTAGCTGATCTCCTTGAGCTTCAGAGCACCCTCGAGGCAGACGCCGTACCCCATGTGACGGCCGAGGTAGAGGAAGAAGCGCTCGTCGTGGTAGCGACGAGCGACCGCCTCGAGGTCGGCGGAGCCATCCAGGTACTGCCTCATCAAGTCGGGGAGCATGCGAAGCTCGCGGCCGATGTCTCGCAGCTCCTTTTCTGCCGCGGTGCCACGAGCGTGCGCTAGCCGCAGCGTGAACAGCAGCAGGGCCACCACCTGGGCCACGTGTGTCTTGGTCGCGGCTACGCCGATCTCGAGGCCCGCGCGGGTGAAGAGGACAGCGTCCGCCTCTCGTGTGGCCTGGCTCCCCATGATATTGGTCAGTGCGAGGACCGGTGCGCCTGCTTGCCGCGAGAACTGCATGGCCGCCAGCGTGTCACGAGTCTCGCCAGACTGCGTGATGCCGATCACAAGCGTGTCTGGATCGAGGACCGGCTCCCGATAGCGGAACTCGCTTGCCACATCGATCTGCACCGGCACCCGCGCTAGCGCCTCGATGGCGTAGGAGACGATGAGCCCGGCGTGATAGCTGGTGCCACAGGCGACGATGAAGATGCGGCGCAGGCGCCGGAGCAGGTCGTCGCTGATCCCCATCTCCGCCAGGTCGACGGAGCCGTCCGTCTGAAGACGGCCGGCGAGCGTATCGGCGATGGCCTGCGGCTGCTCGTAAATCTCCTTGAGCATGAACGTCTCGTAGCCGCCCTTTTCGGCCGCGTCGCTGTCCCACGACACGGCGGTAGCGGAACGTTCAACCGCACAGCCGTCGAGATCCGAGAACGCGGCTCCGTCCGCCGTGAGCTCGACCACATCGCCATCCTCGAGCACAACGATGCGCTGCGTGTGTGCTAAGAACGCGGGGGTGGCACTAGCTACGAACACCTCTCCCTCGCCGAGCCCCACCACCAGAGGCGCCTGCCGGCGCGTGCCCACGATCTGCCCGGACGCGCCGAGCCACAGCGCACAGAAGGCGAAGTGCCCCTCGAGAAGCCTGGCGACCGCGCACACGGCGGCGGCCAGACCCATTTCTTCAACCTGTTCCTCGATGAGGTGAGCGACCACCTCGGCGTCGGTCTCGGACGTGAACGTGTGACCCCGCTCGCTCAACTCACTCCGCAGAGCCTTGTAGTTCTCGATGATGCCGTTGAGCACGATGGATACGCGACCCGTGCAGTCGGCGTGCGGATGCGCGTTCTGCTCGCTCGGCCGGCCGTGCGTGGCCCAGCGCGTGTGGCCGAGCCCGGCGCGCGCCGCTGAATCGTGGGTGCCGACGGCCTCGAGAAGCGCCGTCAGGTTGCCGACGGCGCGTACGGTCCGCAGCCCGTCTTCCTCAACGAGAGCGATCCCTGCGGAGTCGTACCCCCGGTACTCGAGCCGTCGCAGGCCGTCGAGGATGATGGGCTGGGCGGACCTATGGCCGACGTACCCCACGATGCCGCACATGCTCCTCCTTCATCGCGACGAGGGCATGCCATCGTCGCTTGCCAGCGAGCCAGCGACGAGCGGTGAGTTGCCGCACACGCCGCCGCCAGCCGTATCTCACACTGCGAACCTTTGGCCGAAAGGAAGCTGCGGCTCCCGCTGCGGCCACAGCCGAGTGTACCTGTTGCTCCGCGGCATGGCGAAACGAGCGGCCGCGACTACGCTCACTCGAACTCTTCGGCCTCGTCGGTGGTAAAGAACAGACGCAGCTCGTCCGCGGTCAGGATGCCTCGCTCCGTACCGAGCAAGCGCTCCTCCGCCGCTCGCCGAAGTCGAGCGGCAGAGGCCTCCATGGTCGCCAGTTTCCGCGTGACACCGTACTCTTCGAGCAGCGTCTTGGCGGCCGTGAACAGCTCCCGGCTCCCGTGGATGAACACGCCTTCGTGCAGTATCTTGCAGGCCACCATCTTCTTGAAGGTATCGCACTGCATTTGCTCGCGCAGTCGCGCCAGTGGCTTGACGATGTAGTCGATCTCCTCCCTGGCGGATGGATTGATGAGATACCGGTACTTCTGCTGGTACATCTCGGCGTCGAGCCGGCGAAGCAGTGCCTCCGGCGCCGCATCGTCGACAACGGCCACCAGATCCAAGTCTGAGCCGCGTACCATCTTGCCGGTACTGCGCTCAGGCCGCGGGACGTCGTGTGCCATGTCGTACACGACGTCGCCGGCGAGGAAGATGCAGTAGTCGCCGCCTCCGCCGGCGTCTTCCGCGATGCGCGCAGCCACGCCGGCGACAACGCCCGTCGCCAGCTCCAGCTTGGCGCGGCTCACGGCCCGCACGTGCGCGAGCACCTCCGCCGCCCGACGGTCGAGCGCGGACACGTCATCGACGAGTCCTACCACCGAGTACGTGAGGAACTCCCGCAGGATGGAGGGAGAGAGCCGCGCGAAGCCCTCGACCTTGTGATCGAGTCGCAAATACCGCGTGCCCACCCTCCTGACGACCAGACGAGGGGAGAGCACGGCCGCTCGCCAGCAGGCGAACGCCTGCTCGCCCGGCTCTGCTTGTGCGAAAGCCGGCGCCGGCGACGCCGCCAGCACCTCAGCCCCCGTACGAGGACCCAGCTGCTGGATGAGGCGCGTAAGCCTGACTTCCGTATCCATGATCGGCAGACCGCCGCCCCCGCCTTTGGCGCCCCCGCGGGTAGCGTCTACCCCATGGTGCCGCTGTCGGCATCTCGGCAGAACGCCAGGTCGGCAACGCACGGGTACGGCTCGCCACGCCGGTCGACCACACGGTACCCCTTAGCGGCGACCTCGTCTTGGTGGGCGAGCACCTCCGCGGCGGCGGCGGCGTCGAGGACGTAAACAAGATCGCCGCCGCCAGCCACGTATGTCTGGCCGTAACTGATCGGCACCTCGCAGGTGACATCGCCGAGGATCGACTCCGCCACCGGCTCCGTCTTGCGCCTGCCGTTCGCGAGCAACACGACTTTGCGTGCCTCGTACACCAGCTCGGCGCCCATAGAGATCGCGTAGCAGGGACTGTCTTGCTTGGTGGAAAAGTGACCGTCGCTGACCGCGTTCTCCACGGTGTTCTCGTCGAGCCTCACCAGCAGCATCCGGTGGCCCGCAAACGGGATGCTGCTCTCATGAAAGGCCACGTGTCCGCGGCCGCCAACACCGACCACGTGCAGATCCACACCGCCGGCCGCGGCGATCTTCCGTTCGTAGGCATCGAGGATCGTCTCTTTGACGTCGCGCAGCGCGCCATGAGCGCTGTCCTTGATGACGACGGCCTTGCCCTTGTCTGTCCCGTGCAGGTCGTAATCGTCCGGGTTCCGCGCCAGCGCGGCCACCAGCTCAGCCTGGTCGATGAGCGTGCCCCACGGGACGTTGGTCTCGGCGAACTTGTGCCGCATGAGCCCGAACAGCTCGGTGGTCATGAAATAGCTGTAGGACTCCCGATGGAGGGCGCGCTGCTGCGCGTTCTCGCCCGGTAGGCCAACGTACTCGTCGAGATTGAAGGTGCGTACGCCGGCGGCATCAATGCCGCCGGCGTTGAACGATTTGGCCAGATGCTTGTACAACCCCGTCGGAGAGTTGCCGGTAGCCAACCCGAGGATGTACTCGGACTGGCGCCTCTGCTTGTCCTCGATGTCGGCGATAACTACCTCAGCGGCCACCGCGCTCATCTGATCGAAATCGGTCGTGATATAGATCGTGAACGGCATGCGAAGCCCCTCCGGACGCTCTGCTTCCTGGTACTGGCGCGATCAGCCGATGGCGCCCTGCACCACGTCTGCGACCTGCTGGCAGTACAGCTCCGTCGCCTCGCTCGTGGGGCCCTCCACCATGACCCGGCACATGTTCTGCGTACCCGAGTAGCGAACCAGCACGCGGCCCTGATCCTTGAGCTCGGCCTCCACGTGAGCGATAGCCGCGACGATCTCGGGCACCGTGCTGATGTCGGGCTTGCTCTTCACGTCCACGTTGATGAGCTTCTGCGGGAAGATGTCCATGAGAGCGGCCAGCTCCGACAACGGCTTGCCGGCTTTGAGCATGGCCGCCAGGAGTTGGAGCGCGGTGAGGATGCCGTCGCCAGTCGTGTGGTGGTCGAGGAAGATGATGTGGCCAGACTGCTCGCCACCGAGGACGGCGCCGAGCCGCTGCATGTCTTCGAGGACGTAGCGGTCGCCGACCTTGGAGGCGTGGTGGCTGAACCCGTACTTCTTACACGCGACGGTGAGCCCCAGATTGCTCATGATGGTGCTCACGAGCAGATCGTTCTTGAGCCTACCCTCTTCTTTGAGCATACGGGCACAGATGATGAGGATCTGATCGCCGGTGATCTCGGCGCCCTTTTCGTCGACGGCGATCAGGCGGTCGCCGTCGCCGTCGAACGCGAGGCCCACGGCGGCGCCACTCTCCACCACCGTCCGCCGCAGATCGGCCGTATACTGCGAACCGCAATCGCGGTTGATGTTCAGCCCGTCGGGCTCATCGTGGATGACGGTGAGGTCGGCACCCAGCTCGCTGAGGGCCTCCGTCGCCACCTTGTAGGTTGCTCCGTTGGCGACGTCCACGGCGATCTTCATGCCCTCCAGCGAGAGGCTGCGGGGGAACGTATTCTTGAGGAAGACGATGTACCGGCCATGCGCGTCGTCGAGCCGGTAGGCGCGCCCCATCTCGGCGGGAGAAGCCACCAACTCGGACAGCCCGCCCCCTAGCATGAGCGCCTCGATCTCCTCTTCCTGCTGATCGGAGAGCTTGAAACCCTGGCCGGAGAACAACTTGATACCGTTGTCTTGGAACGGGTTGTGGGAGGCGGAGATCACGATGCCCGCGTCCACACGCATGCTCTCCGTCATGAAAGCGATGCCGGGCGTCGGCAGCACCCCCACCAAAACCGGATCGCCACCCATGGACGTAATGCCGGACTCGAGGGCACTCTCGAGCATGTACCCGGATATGCGGGTGTCTTTCCCGATGAGGATACGCGTGGTGTGGCCCTTCTTCTTGAGGAAGTACGTGACGGCCTGCCCAACGGCGAACGCCGTGGGGGCGTCCATGGGATAACGGTTGGCCTCTCCCCGAATGCCATCGGTCCCGAACAACTTACCCATCGTTTCTCCTCACTCGCAAGAGCGGCGTTACCGCTCGTGGAACAGGCGTAAGGGCTGCAGCAGTTCGGACGCTCGCGCACACAAGGAGTCGACAACCTGCTGAAGCCACGAGATGCCCGCGGCAACCACATCGCCAGGCAGCTGCTGGATCGTCTGCGTGTAGCCACACGGCACGATGGCGGCCTCGCCGCTGCCCGCGGCCGGCGCGGCACCGCCAACCGCCTGTCGAAATGCCGCCAGGAAAGCCTGCCGGCCGGCGGCCGGCGGCTCCTCTTCGAAGAGCGCGCCTACGGCGGTACTGTGCTCGCGCAGCGCCCGCCGGCCCTCGTCGCTCGGCTGCACCTTGCTCGCCATGGCGGTCAGACGCTTGGCGCGCTCCCGCTTGGCGAGCGCGAGCATCTCCAGCGCGCCCTCGTAGATCAGGTCGCCCAGCTCCTGGGCGGCGAAGAACGGCCGCCGCACGTGCGCGTACCACTCCTCGAGCGCCACCAGGTTCGCCAGGTACACGATGTTGTTGGCCACAACCCGAGAGAGGCCGAGGTAGGTGTGCCTGGCGTGCTCGCGCTCCACCCCCGGGTGAGACGCGCCAATGACGAACCTGCCGTCCGCCAAAACGTCACGCCGCAGTATCGAGCCCGCCGCCACGACCGTGCCGAATCCGAGTCGCAGCGGACCCACCGCTCCCCCTTGACCGCCGAGGAAGATCGGCGGCTGGTTGAGCATGACGCCACGCGGCACGTCGCCGAACAGCGAGGGCGTGGTCTTGTCGCCATCTGGCGTGAAATTGAAGTGGATGTAGGAGCTCCCCACCTCGCTGTGATCCTTACGACTCGTGCCGCCGGCCATGAGACAGTCACACAGGTTGATCAGGCTGCCCAGCGTGACGAAGGGGAAGAGGATGGTCTGCTTGAGGCCAACACAGTGCGCTCCGTTGGCCTCCTCCTCGAGAAGGCAGGCCTCGCGTACCTGCGCCGCCGGCCCCATGTTCGCCCTCTCGAGGAACACCGACTTCTTGAAGGAACCGCCGTTCAGCTCTACCTCCGGGCCGAGACGGCAGTCGTCGATGGTAACTGGCGCCTCGGCGCCAAGCCTTACACCAGCGGAGATGGCGGTCTTGGCGCCGTAGATACGACACCCCGGATACAACGTGACGCCGCGGCTCGAGATGCGATCTACGTCCACCTCCGGACCGATGTCCACCGCGAGGGGGTTTGGAATCTCGACCCCCTTCTCCAGGAGCCGGATGATCGCATCGTAACTTCTCGGTCGTAGCTGGATGGGTACTGGCTGCATGCTCGTTCCATTGCCTCGATTGTTGGGAGCCCCCGGCGAACCCGACAAGGCTGCCGCGCAGATTCGCGCAATGGAGAGCACGTGTCAAGCGCCGCCGAGAACGCACCTCTCGGATGCGGCACGACGGCGGCGGCTGTTTGTGTACCGGTGCGCGCCATGCTGGTTTCCCGACGAGAACGAGCGGGCAGGACGTACCAACACTACCGCGAGCCCACGGAACTTGGCCGTGCGGCACTCTGTCGCGATCACGCATGGCCATACGTATGCCGAAAGGAAGAGAGTGGATCGTCTCGAGATCCTCGTCCAGGTCGCTGTCGCCTTCGGAGCAGCACGACTGCTCGGGGCCTCACTCGAGCGCATCGGCATCCCCTCGATAGTAGGGCAGATCCTCGCTGGTATCCTGGTCGGCCCCTCTGTTCTGGGCATCGTGGAGCACTCGGCGCTACTCGAAGCGCTGGCAGAACTCGGCGTCGTCGTCCTGCTGTTTCTCGCCGGCCTGGAGACGCATCTGCAGAGCCTCTTCCGTTCTTGGGTGCCGGCCGTCCGCGTGGGATCGCTCGGCATCATCTTGCCCTTCGCGGCAGGTCTGGCGACCGGCTACCTCTTCGGCTATCAGCTCACCGACAACCTGTTCATCGGCACGGCGCTGGTAGCCACCTCGGTGGGCATCACCGTCTCTGTGCTCCGGCAGCTTGGGTACTCCGAGCGATACTCGATGAACATCGTCCTGGGGGCAGCCGTGTTGGACGACATCCTGGGACTGATCATCCTGGCGCTGGTACAGAGTATCGCCATCGGCTCGTTCCAGGTCCTCCAGTTCATCCTGCTCATCATCGAGGCGAGCGCCTTCCTCGCCCTCACGGTGTACGCCGGGCCAAAAGTAATCGAACGCATCCAGACTACGATCCGCCGCCTACCCGAGCAGCTGGTGACAGATATGGCCTTCGTGCTCATGCTCGGCCTAGCCTTACTCGCCCAATGGATTGGCCTCGCCGCTATCGTCGGCGCATTCGTCGCGGGGCTCATGCTGGCCAAGGTGCGGCACTTCGCCCCGCTGGAGCGCACCTTCGAGCCTGTCGCCTACTTCCTCGTGCCGTTCTTCTTCATCAACGTGGGCAGCTTCCTCGAGCCAGGGATCTTCCTCCAGCCCCGAGCGCTGGCACAAATCGCCCTCTTCACCGCCCTCGCCGTGGCCTCCAAGTTCTTGGGCGCGTACTTCGGCGCGCGCGCCGAGGGAAAGCAGATCGCGGCGGAGGTTGGCGTCGCCATGGTGCCCCGCGGAGAAGTGGGCATCGTCGTCGCCAGCATCGCGCTCTCAGCGGGAGCGATCGACAACGACCTCTACGGCGTGGTGGTAGCTGTGGTCATCCTCACCACAGTGGCCGCACCCTTCCTCATCCGCTGGATCTACGAGAGAACGCCGGTCAACGAGCACCCTGGGTCGAGAGGCGTGGCCACGGAGAACAGCGTGGAGGGCTAGCAGGATAGCCGGCCGGCCGCCAACCGATGGCGCCCGGGGAGGGAGACACCCTCCGCAAGCCCCAACACGACGACGGGCCGCCAGTGGCGGCCCGTCGGGCAATCGCGATGAGTACAGCTGCTTAGCGCTTGCTGAACTGCGGCTTCTTGCGAGCCTTATGGAAGCCGGCCTTTTTACGCTCCACCTGACGGGCATCGCGCGTGAGGAAGCCGGCGCGCTTGAGCGATGTACGGAGGTTCTCGTCGGCGGCACAGAGCGCGCGCGCGATGCCGTGACGCATGGCGCCAGCCTGACCGGCGATGCCTCCACCGCACACGTTCACTTTGACGTCGAACTTGCCTGCCGTATGCGTAGTCTCGAGCGGCATGACGGCGATGGTCTGCAACACGCGACGCCCAAAGAACTCCTGGAGCTCGCGCCCGTTGACGGTGATGCGGCCAGAACCAGGAGACAGGAAGACGCGGGCAACACTCGTCTTGCGCTTGCCGGTCGCCGCGTAAGTCACTGCTGCCAAGCCGTCACTCCTTCTCTGCCGTGATCTCGAGCGCCTGGGGCTGCTGCGCCGCATGCGGATGCTCGGCCCCCGCGTAGATCTTGAGCTTCTTGAGCTGCGCGCGGCCCAGCCGGTTGTGCGGCAGCATGCCCCGCACAGCCTTGCGGACCACCTCTTCGGGCTTGCGCGCGAAAAGACTCCGGTACGACTCGGTCTTCAAGCCACCGGGATACCCTGAGTGCCGGTAGTACATCTTCTGCTCCGGCTTTCTCCCCGTGACGACGATCTTATCGGCGTTCACGATAACCACGAAATCGCCGGTGTCGATGTGAGGAGTGTAGATCGGCTTGCGCTTGCCACGCAGGGTATCGGCCACCACAGTGGCCAGCCGACCGAGAGTTTGGCCCGAGGCATCGACGACGTACCACTTCTTCTCGATTGTCGCGGGTTTGGCGACGAAGGTCTTCATGCACACACTCGTTACTCGCTGGACACGCGAGCGGGTAGTCTAGCCAAGGGTAGCGTGAAAGGCAACCACGGTAGCTCGCCAACGTCGACGCCACCCAGCTCTCGATTCGGTCTCGACTGAATCTGGTGGCATACGCGGCAAAAAGGGGTGCGGGCTGGTTCGCCACCAGCCCGCTGAACACACGGTCCCCCATCACGAAGCGATGGAGCCGAGGATTCGGTCCCAACCCGCGACCCGACACACCGACTAGTGCAGGAACAAGCGCAATCCCGTGTGGACCATCGTCATTCCGTACTGCTTAGCCGCCGCCGTGACCTCGTCGTCGCGCAGAGAACCGCCGGCCTGCGCCACGTAGCGGACATTGCTCTTGATCGCGCGATCGAGGTTGTCGGAGAACGGGATGAAGGCATCTGACGAGAGGCAGATGCCGGCGAAGCCCTTCACCCACTCGAGGCGCTCCGGCACCGTGACGGAGATCGGGTCGTTGACGAGGCCGGCACGCACCTTGGCCCTCTCGGCCTCGGAGAGGGAGTCCCAGAGCAAGAACTGGTCCACGACGTTCGCCTTCTCCGGCTTGCCCAGCCCGTCTTTGAACTGCAGCCGCAGGGTCTTTGGGTGCTGCTGGAGCAGCCACTTGTCGGCCTTGTCGCAGGCGAGGCGCGTGCAGTGGACGCGCGACTGCTGGCCGGCGCCCATGCCGATGACCTGCCCGTCGTAGGCGACGCACACCGAGTTGGACTGCGTGTACTTCAAGGCGATGGTGGCCACCAGCAGCGTCCCGACGACATCGTCCGGCAGCGCCTCGCCCGGGGCCAGGCCCGACTCGAACAGACCCCGGTCGATGACGGCGGTATTCCGCCGCTGGGAGAGGCCGAAGCCGAAAATCTGGCGCGCCTCTGTCTCGGGCGCCTCGTAGGCAGGATCGATCTGGAACATCAGGTAGGCGCCCTTGCGCTTCGTCTTGAGCAGTGCGAGCGCGTCTGGCTCGAAACCTGGGGCGATGATGAGATCCGAGACTTCGTCGAAGAGCACACGCGCCAGCGAGAGGTCCACGACATCGCTCACCGCGGCCACATCGCCGAACGAGCACATGCGGTCGCCGCCGCGCGCCCTCACGTAGGCGTTCGCCACCGGCGAGAGGTCGTCGACGGTCAGGAACTGCGACCTGCGGTACGTGTCGGAGAGCGACCCGCTGATAGCCGCACCCGCCGGGCTGGTGTGTTTGAACGACGCAGCCGCCGGCTTGCCGGTGGCGGCTTTGAGCTCGCGGACCAGCTGCCAGGCCCCCAGCGCGTCCAGGATGTTGATGTAGCTGGGCCTGCCGCTGAGCACCCGGAAGCCCGATCCCTCCGGGATACTCACGCTCGCCGGCACCTGGTGCGGATTACATCCGTACTTGAGTTCGATCTCTGTCACTTGCTCCTCCGATATCGAGAGTCCCGCGGCCCCGGCCGCAAGCGTAGTTTATCGGGCAGTTCCGACTCCACACAGCCGCGTTTTTCGGCGCGCGACGGGCAGCAGCCCGTCGCGTTACGACGGCTTCGCCGCCCGCGAATCCCTATCTCACCGAGAAGCAGTAGTAGCTGCTGTTCGTCCGCGCATAGCTGTAGCTCGCGGAGGACTTCATCGCTCCGTCGTACAGAAAACGTACCCGCCACACGCCCCTCGAGGGCAGCGAGGCCGCTCCAGTCAGTCTCGTGTACGTGCTGTAGTTGCTCGCTCTCATCCTCACCGCCCTGACGTAGCGGTACGTCCCATCCACCTGCCTCTTGTAGAAGGCGGCTCTCACGGGGTACTTGCCGCTCGGGAACCTGGGTTTCAGATAGCCCGAAACGATAAATGTCCGGCCCACGAGCGGCGATGCCACCGACAACCTCGGCCTGGTGAGCGATACTCTGACGTACAAGCTCTTGCTGACCGCCACCGGCCCGTACGCGCTGGTACCGGCAAACGTGGCGCGGATCAACTGGTTGCGCTCATAAGTCGCGCTCGGGTTATAGGAGTAGGACCACGCACCATTACTTCTCGTGATGACAGTGGCGAGACACAACCAGGTCTTGCCTCCGTTCACGGAGCGCTTGAGCACAACAGGTTTGCCAACGACACCGCCCTCGGCCGTGGCAAGGTTGCCAGACAGCCGAGTCGAGCTGCTAAACGTAAACGTCGGTGCGATAAGGGTCAGCGTCGTGGGAGCCGCGTAGGCCACCGTCGCCATACCTATCGGACCAGGGCCTACCAGGCTCACCGCGCGTACTTCGACGAGGTTCTCGCCGGGGATGAGACCCATGAGGTTCACGCTCCGGCTGTCCGTGCTGCTCCACGACCCACCGTTCAACCGCCACTGGTACGAGACCGCCTTATCGATGGCAGCCCAGGAGGCTGCCACGGCAGGTTCCGTCACAACGACCGACGACAGACTGGGCTGGGGGGCTTCCGTGAGCGGTATGGCACACTCGACCGCGCGCTCAGCGTTCAGACGCCCCCCGCTGACGCACAAGCCCGTGAGGCCGGGTTTGACGTCCACCAACCCCAGTACCACCCGCTTGAGCGTCGGCGCGCTCATGGCGGGATTCGCCGACAGCGCCAAGGCGGCAGCACCCGCCACGTGCGGGGTGGCCATCGATGTACCACTCGCAGCCATGTATTTGTAAACGGTGCGCTCGTAGTCGATGTCGGCCTTCACGAGCTCGAGGTCGTCGATGTACACGCCCCCGTAGCCATCGCCGGAGTTCACCGAGTCGTCCGTGAGTATCGCGACGGCTAGCTGGAGATCGGAGCGTCCAGCCCACGGGGTGAGGTCGACGAAGAAGCTGGCCCAGCCGCCCGTGTTCCCCGTGAACGCGCGGGCGATCCAGTAAGCCCCGTCGTCCTTCTCTGGGCCCATCAGCACGTAGACCCAATCCGCCTCGTACTCCATGTCCAACCAGATCCGCCCCAGCAGCAGGTAGCCCTGATCCTCAGCCAGTTCTCCGGTAAGGTCGATGGACTGTGTGGTCTGGATGAAGTTCGCCTGGTTGTTCAGATAGTCGATACTGCGCAGCCGATGCGAAGCACCTGAGGCCAGCCCCGATGGGTCATCGGTAGAGAGCTCCCACAGCCGTGAGGCGTCGGGATTCCAGGTGAACTGCTCCCACGCGCCAAGGCCGCTCTCGAAATCCTCCGTCATGAGCGGATCGCCGCCCGCGACGCGCTCGTAGGCGAGGATGCGCTCTTCTTCCCATGGTGGCACTGTACTCAAGATGTTGGTACCGGGAGCGAACAGGTCAACGCTGAGCGCTCCGTAATTCGAGAAGTCCGCCCGCTGGTCGTCGTGGTCACTCGCGCCAACCGAGATGACACTCGGGGAGTCGTACGCGGCGGGAAACTGACCCCATTCGTCCACGTCACGGTAATCGTTGCCCGCAGCGCATACGTGGAGGATCCTGCTCTGATCGAGGTAGTCCTTCAGTATCTGACTGTACGCCTCGGTCACCCACGACTGGCTGGTCAGACGCGCGCCGTTGGCCTCGGCGTACTGCATCGCCAGCAAGGCGTCGGAGAGCGCCCCACCGCCGTCTTCGATGAACTTGAGAGCCATGATCCGGACGTTCGGGCTCACACCCACAACGCCTAGCCCGTTGTTCCCCACCGCACCGATGCTGCCCGCACAGTGGGTACCGTGACCGTCGTCGTCCATTGGGTCGCCGGTGTTCGCAGAGAAGTTGTAGCCGTAGATGTCGTCGACGTATCCGTTGCTGTCGTCATCGACGCCGGGTATTCCGCTGTGCTCCACCTCGTTCACCCACATGTTCTCGGCGAGATCCTCGTGTGTGTAGTCGACGCCGGTGTCGATGACGGCGACGACGATATCGTCGGATCCAGCATAGTTAACCCACGCCTCCAGCGCGTCGATGTCGGCATCAGCGGTGCCCCCCGTCTGGCCCGTGTTATTGAGACCCCACAGCTCCTCGAAGCGGGGGTCGTTGGGGGCACTCGCAAGCTCGACGAGGTAGTTCGGCTCGGCGACGAGCACTCCGGGTTGCTTCCTCAGCGCGGCGACAGCACTCTCCACACCCGTCGTGCCCGTGATCTTGAGGCGGGCAAGCCCCTTGGCGACACGGTCCAGGCGTTGTTCTACCCTCGCGCCAACCTTGAGGCTCACCGCGGCACGAGAAGCGACCGACAGCTTGGGGACGAATCGCACGAGCACTTCCCCCGGCACGTAGCGCGCTTTCGAGGGGCCGGCAGCGATCTTACGCAGTTTGGTTATCACCGGCTCTCCACCGCGCGAGAGGTCGCGACGAAGTGGCTCGGCCACACCCGACATCGGTACCACCCGGGTAGGCGCCACCTGGCTTCGGCTCAGCTTCGGATGAGCGGCACCGGCCAAAGCCAGCGCGGCGACCGACAGCAGGAGCACGCAGGCCGCGGCGGCGGAAACGAGCCGGGATACGAAGTGCATGGCATGCCTCCTTGCCTCTGGCGAGTCGTCCTATTATCGTCATCGGCAGGGGAGAAAGCGACATTGAGAGCGCCCCTCCTTCCGGAGGCATAGCTGACCCGGAGCCCCCCAACACGACTCAGAAGCCACCTCCTCGCTCGAGTCCTCACGGACACAGCAGAACCCCGCGACCGCAGCCGAGTGTAATCCTCACCGACCCACAGCGATGAAGAGAGTGGAAACCCACTCGCAAGAAGGCAGGAGACTATGAGGCGTTTCTCCAAGATCGGCCTGATCGCAGGACTGGTTGTGATCATCGGGACAGGGGTGGCATTCGCGGGCGTACAGACCTCGGCAAGTAACCGCGAGCGCACGTGCACGCCAGTATGCTCCCCGACGTGTACCCCAACTTGCACGCCCGCGTATGCCGAGAGTCAGGTTCGCACGCGGGACCACGATCGGAACACCGTCCGCGACGGCGCCGGTGATGCAGCAAGCGATCGGCGACAGACGCAAAGCCAAACCCAGACCCAGACTCAAGTGGCTAACATGGGCGACTGCAGCCAAGTCCGCGAGCAGACGCAGACCCGTACGCGGACAGGTGATTGCGACGGCAGTGAGGACAGCGCCGTACAGAGCCAGACTCGGACTCAAACTGGCGCACAGAGCGACGCACCACACAACGCAGACGCCAAGAACGGCTTCCACGGCGGCAACTAGAGAGTGAAGGAGCACGAAGGCGACTGACTGTTGCCCGCGAGCATCTCTAAACCATGCAGGGCGGACGGCAGGGTACCCTTTCCCTGCCGTTCGCCCTGCTACACTGTCTCGCGGCTCTTTTCCGGTGTAGTGGCAACACGAAAGGTGTACTGTGGCACCGTCGCTATCTGCTGAAGAGCAGGAACGGCTGGCGACAGCACTCCGAAAGGGGTGCCCCCGGGCATTCGAGCAGCTCTACACACAGCTGCACGGCCCCATCTACAACCTCACGGTGCGCATTGTGGGCGATCGCGAAGCCGCCGCGGACATCACGCAGGACGTGTTCCTCGATGCCTACCGGCAGCTCCCCAGCCACCACGGCAAGTTACGGGTAGAGCCCTGGCTGTATCGCGTCGCCGTGAACACTTGCTACGATCATTTGAGACGCCAGAGTCGGCGACCCTCACAGCCTCTGAGTGAAATCGGCAACCTACCAGCTTCTCACGACGAGGCTGCACGCTCACAACTTGCCACCGCTGTCGAGCAGACCATTCAGCGCCTCAACCCCCGCTACCGAACGGCACTGGTGCTCAGAGACCTGCACGGATTCACGAACGCGGAAGTCGCGCGCATCCTCGGAATCAAGAGCAGCACGGCCGCGGTGCTCCTCTTCCGCGCTCGCGGTGCCTTCCGGCAGGCGTTCCGTGAAGTGATGCCGGCCGATACCGCACACAGCGGAGCCATCGGAGTAGCTTTGCTGCCTCCGCTCACGGTTCCCTCCTGGCTCGAGGCACCACCGCCATCTCCCCCAGTGGCAACCAGCGCTATGCCCGCGCTGGCGGAGGGTATCGTCGCCCCGCTGCTAGGTACGTCAGCCGCGACCGGCGGTCTTCTGGCCAAGATCGGCGCTCTCCTCACGACGAAGACCGTCGTGGCCAGCTTGAGCATTAGCGTCATCGCCGGCACCAGCCTTGCCGTAGTGGCCATCACCCATGACAGCCCGGCCGTATCCTTGGCTCGGATCCCTGCGACCGCGATGATCTCCTCCTCCGTTCCCGAGCGCGTCCCGTCCATCGCAGGATCGCCCGGACTCCTACAACGGTCCACCACGCGGACCCAGACGCCTAACACCGATCAGCAGACCGCCGACCGCGGCGTCACTCGGAGTCCCATCGCAAGCGGACCGGACGGTACCGGCGGCAGAGCTCAATCAGAGGGCAGCAGCTCCTCTGGAACTCGAGGCGGCAGCTCAATCGACGCACAGAGGGCAACAGCGAGCGACTCGGGCAGCGGTAGTACAGGCGACGCGACCGACGATGTCGGGAGAGACGGATACCGGTTATCCTCCGGCTTCGACGACGAGACCGGGACGGCGGACAAGAGCCGGCAGTAAGCCGGGTGAAGGCCCCGCCGCGACGACGTGCGACGCGATCTAGCTGCCGCTCAGCCGGAACAGGAGTCTCTGGAGGGCTGTAGTCTCCGGTCGAGGAATCGCCTCGGCGGGCCGCGAACCCTGATCGAGCAGAAGGCGGACCGGTACACACTCGCGGATCTCTCGGCAGAAACGTTGGCCATCGCGCCACAAGGTAGGCTCGATAACCAGCCACGTGCCATCGCGCCCTACGAGGCATACACCGCCGTCGCGGAACGAGAGCGCGGCTTCAAGCTGCGCGTAGCGCACGGTCGCGTGCAGTCCGTCGGGTCCCCTGACGGTCACCCCATCCCGCCCAACCACCAGCCGGTCGGCGACGACCGGGGCGTCCGCGCTCGCCGCCTCGCGCCCTTCCACCGGGGCCTCGTGCGACAGCGGCGCCCGCACACCCATGCACGGCGCGGGATCGACGTCGCTCGACAGCGCGAACAAGGCATTGCCGAGGGCCAGCTCGCCGAACGCCACCACCTCCGCGGTGGTGACGGCCGCCACTTCCGCCGCGGCCGCCGCCATCGGCTCGAACGCGCGACCGGCGATCCAATCGAGCGCCGCCCGCTCGAGCTCCTGGAGCACCAGCACATCCGGCGGCGGCGCGAGAGGGCCCGTCCATCCGTCGAGCAGCACCTTCCGCGCCGTCTCGACCTCGGCATCGTCGACTTCGTCCAGACCAGTCAAGACGTCGGCGAATGCGCTGACCAGCTCCGCGCGGCGCTCCTCCCCCGAATCGGCGTACAGGATCACGTGCCCCGTCTCCGCATCCAGAGGCTCGTAGCCGACGTCGGGCGAGTAGCTCACCGCCCGCTCGGTACGCAAGCGCTCGCGCAGGCGTCTGTTCACGATCTCGCAGAAGAGCGAAACCGCGGGCTCCCTGGGCACCGTCGCTCCAACCGCGACGCCGCCGAGCTCATCGGTCGTGAACCAGCACGGGAGGGTCGACAGAACGGGGGCGAGCGGTGGGGCGGGCAGCCTCACTCCTTGGGGCAGCGGCAGGCGAAGACCAGCCGGCGGCGGGCCGGAGAGCCAGAGGACAGCGTTCTCTCGCGTGAACCGCTGAGCACTGTAGGTCTGCAGTTCATCCAGCGTAGCGCTCGCGATGCCGAGCTCAGGCATGCCGATCAGACCGTACCCCGCGGCGCCGTAGCGCCACGCTAGGAGCTCCCCGATTACCTCGGGGGAACGCGTCGCGGCCTCCGCCTCGAGCACGCTCTTCTCGGCCTCGAGGCGCTCGCTCGGAAGCGCGGCCAGCGCATCGCACACCCTGCCGAGGTAGGTCGCGACTTCCTCGGGACGACCCATGGTGGCAAACCCCGTGGTCAAGGCGCCGACGAAGCCTTCGTGGCGCCGTTCCACATCCGGTATGGTCGCGAGCGCCATGTGTTCGATGAGGTGCGTGCGCCCCGAAGTAGCGAGCGTTTCGTCGCAACGGCCGGCACGGAACAGGAGGCCGCAGCACAGCGGCCCCTGGGATTCGGCCCACACGGTCGTCACACCGTCTACCTGAGTCCAGTGGAGCTCGCTCATATCCCCCTCAGTCCCATCGTCAGGAGTACCCCGCACGTCCCCTGCACCTCGCCCCAGGTCGAACGCCTCCCAGACGCGCGCGAAGGAGGTGAGCCCCATGCCCCCGGGTCCTTCGACAATGGCTCGAGCCCCAGCGCGTCAGCCCTCTCGACCACGACCTCCTCGGCTATGCGTCAGCCAGCGGGTCGTTCTGCTGCGACGATCCAGCGGATTCATGGAGCAGTATACGTGTGGCCGCCGGTCGCGATGAGAACGTCGGAGCGCTGCGAAGCTGTCTGCCTGCGGCCTCTTCCGCCGGCGACAGTGCCATACCCGGCAGCGAACTCCGTCAGTGACAACCTTGACCACGTAGGCTCTGTAATGGTCCACGCCAACAGGCGCACTGACCATTGACCACAGCACTCCCTCACAGGCTGGCGATCTCGTTCGTGGCGGCGCCACGTCAGCGGCCATGGCGAAGGTATCGGCGCCGCTGCCGGCGGACGCCAGAGTCACCGCGACAACGAGCACCACGATCTGCAGCACGACGAGGATCATCCATACAAGCAGCCCCGCCTCAGTGCTCACTCGTGCACGCTCCTTTCGTCGCTTCGCGGCCCTTCGCACTCTCGCATCCAGCGCCGGCACTCCTGCCAGCTATCCGCGACCAGAGTTCCGTCGTCACGCCGCATCCCTGATGACACTACGCAACAATCCTGGTGAAGGGTCCCCTCGTTCCTACGTACAGAGTGGAGGTTCCGATCTCCAAGGACAAGGGAAATCTGGAAGCCAACGGTGGAGAACCCAGCCGTATGCGTCGAGAAGGAGGTACGCCAGGCATGGCAGAGAGCGCGATCGGATGTGCTCGTCCAACAGGTTCGGTCGTCGGGGCGGAGCCGGCGAGGAAGGACGATGCACCAGCAACCGGGCAGAGGGAGGCGAGCGTGAGCAGCATGATGGTCGGCCGCAAGGCACCGGATTTTACGGCACCCGCCTATCACCAGGGTGGTTTCACCCAGGTTAAGCTCTCCGACTACCTGGGCAAATGGGTCGTTCTGTGCTTCTACCCGGGCGATTTTACCTTTGTCTGACCGACCGAGATCTCGGCGGTCGCCGAGAAGTATGGCGAGTTCCAGGCCCTGGGCGTAGAGGTGTTCTCCGCCAGTGTCGACTCGCAGTTCGTGCACAAAATGTGGGATGAGTACGAGCTCTCGAAGATGGTCGAGGGCGGCGTACCCTTCCCGATGCTCGCCGACGCGGCGGGTCGCGTCGGCACCGCCTACGGGGTGTACGACGAGGACGCCGGCGTCAACGTGCGTGGCCGCTTCATCATCGACCCCGACGGCGTGATCCAAGCCATGGAGGTGCTCACCCCGCCGGTGGGCCGCAGGGTCGCCGAGACCCTCCGGCAGATCAAGGCGTACCAGCACGTGCGCGCCACCGGAGGCAAAGAGGTTACGCCCTCGGGCTGGGAGCCGGGCAAGAAGGTGCTCAAGCCCGGCCCCGACCTGGTGGGCCGCGTGTGGGAGGTCTGGCAGCCCAAGGAAGACGAGTAGCTGGATCGCCGCTGACCTGGGAGAACACCTGGGCTAGATCTCCGTGGCGGCGGGCGCCCGGCGGGCATGCCCGCCGGGCGCCCGCCGCCACACCACTCCCTACAACGGCTTGACCGGCACGCAGATGCTCACCACGTGCTTGTGCTCTGGATGCTGCTCTGGGTCGTTGTGGTACTGCTCGTAGCAGACGCCGTCCGTGGGCTGGTAGCCGCTCTCGGGCAGCCAGCCGCTGAACACGGCGTCCCACGCGGCGCCGTACTCATCCGGTGCCAGCTCGAACTTCGCGACCGCCCACGTACCCCCGGGGATGACCATGGTGCCGATCTCTCCATCCACCTGCGTGTCCTCCGGCACGCTGACCCCTACGCTCACCCGCAGCTTGTCTGCGTCGGTGAGGCCCGGGTCGTCGTGGTAGACGCTCACTACTCTGGTCTCCGGGCCGAGGAGCCCACGCGGCCCCGCCCACTGCATGATCCTGCCGAAGAGTCTGCCGAACAGTTCCGTGTCGCCCGCGTACGGTCCGGTATGCCGGACGTAGGCCAGTGTGAAGGTGGGGAGTTCTTTTACCTCGACCTGAGCCTCGAGCTTGCCTTCCTGGTTCATGGTAACCCTCCATGTATACCAACGCTGTGCCGCATCACTGTAGACAGGAGTCACTTCCCAAGCTTTGCGCAGGTTGTTCAACGCTTGACGATCCTTGCGGTGTTGCGCGCCGGCGCCTTCGTCGGGCGCGCCCGGTACGGGCGCGCCCACGCTCCCGTCCCCGGACGGACGGCCCGCCGCCGCGCGCCGCCACTCCGTGGCGCTCATGCCGAAAGCGTCTCTGAAGGCGCGCGCGAACGGCGCCGAACCAGAGAAGCCGCAGTCCAGAGCGATCGTCGTGATCGAGGTGCGCGGGTTGGCCGCCAGCTGCTGGGCGGCTCGCTCAACGCGCAGCCTGCGGATGTACTGGCCGGGAGTCTCGCCCACGATCGCGCCGAAGATGCGGTGGAGGTAGAACGGCGAGAAGGCGGCGACCCGCGCCAGCTCCGCGAGCGTTAGCGGGTCGCCGAGATGGGCGTCGATATAGTCCCGCACCCGATTGATGCGGGCGACGTACTCCGCGCGGGGAGCGTTGTTCACGGAGCCAGCTCCTGTCACGTGGCTATCGGCGGCAGTCTACGCGATCAGCACGGACTCTGCCGGCCCCGGTAACCCCCTCGTCGAGGACCGGCGAAAACCCGCTCAGAGCTCCGCCAGATGCTGAATGGCCACCGCGGCGTACTCCGGAACACGCTGCGCCAGACGGTCCGACAGCCCGGCACCGCTCGTCATATCGCAGGGCTGGATACCCATGATGGCGATCGGCGGAATGACGTAGCCAGCCTCACGGGCCATTCCCAGCACCTTGAGCACATCCCCCTCATGCGTCGTGAAACCGCTGAGATCCTTCTGCGTCCGCACCTGATCTGGCGAGAAGATGAGGAAGTCGCCGGGGGTCACGCCTATGTGCGCCGCGTCGACCACCAGTATGGCCTCGGTCTCCTCGCCCAAATAGGCCACCAGGCTCAACGCGTCGGTGGAGAGGTCAACGGCCTCGAACCCATGGTCGAGGCCGTTGACCACAATGTACTCGACGACGAGCGGACCGACCGCGTCGTCGCCACCGAAGTAGTTGCCTACTCCGACCAGATAGCGCACCCCGCTCAGCGCACGAACTTCACATCCAGGGCGTGCGTGGAGCACGAGATGCACGGATCGTAGGCACGCACCAGCATGGAGAGCGCCAGCTCCATCTCGTCCTCGCTCTTGCCCGCCCCAAGCATCTGCGGCACGAGTACGTCGAAATCGTGCTGGATGTTGTTATGGTTCTGGTTGGTCGGGATGATGCAGTTGCCGCTTTGGCAGATGCCGTCGGCGTCGTACTCGTACTCGTGGAACAGGATCCCACGCGGCACCTCAACGGACTGAGCTCCGGACCCGTGTTTCGTAGGCTGAGCGAGCGGCTCTAGGCGCACGCCGGCATCCAGTAGCTCATCGATGAGGCGCAGGGAGTCGTACACGCTGTGTGCGACCTCGACGACCTGCGCCACCGTGTTCATGTAGGGATTCGTGCAGATCGGCCGCAGGCCCAGGGCCTCGGCAACCTGCTTTGCCTCGGGCACCAGCATGTCGTAGTTGTTGTTGAACCGCGCCAGTGCGCCGGCGGCATAGGCGTCCAGCTTGTTCCTGGTGTACTTGGCCGTCGACTGCGGCACGAGAAACTCGTTGGTAACCGTCTTGTAGTCGGCCACCGGGTAGCGCTGCTTGGTACCGTCGGGGAGAGTCGACTGGATCTCGCCGTCGTACAACGCGTAGTTCTGGTCGCTGGAGAGCGCGATGTACTCGGTGGGCCGATCGAACGCCGGGATGCTCGGCGCCAATGCCGCGACGGTCTCGACTGTGGCCTCCAGGTCGGGGACGGCCGCCGCGAGTTTCTGCTTGAGCTCGCGGAGGTCCTTATCCGTGGGCACTTCCGCAAGGCCACCCGGCACGACCGTCGTGGGATGGGTAGTGCGGCCACCGATCAGGGACCCCCACTCGTGGCACAGCCGCTTTAGGCGCAGCGCCCGGGCGACCACGTCGGGCATGGTCTCCACGAGCGGGAACACCGAGGGGGCACCGGCGAGATCCGGCGCTACCAGGATGTAGGCGTGCAGGATATGGGAGTCGGCGTTCTCAGCGTGCTTGAGCAGTTCGCGCAACTTCCGGCTCTGCTCGCTGATCTCGATACCCAGTGCGTTCTCGGTGGCCTTGACGGCCGTCAGCGTGTGGCCCACAGCGCAGATGCCGCAGATGCGGCTGGTGATGCGGGCCACCTCGGAGTAGTGACGCCCGCGGACCATAGACTCGAAGAAGCGTGGTGCCTCGGGGACCTGCCACTCGCACTTCTCGATCGCGCCGTCGGTCACGTTCACGACGATGTTGCCGTGACCCTCAACGCGGGTGAGATGGTGAACATCAATATGGACAGTCGAGGTCATGACGCCTCCAGAGCGTTGGCGGTGAACATGCGCCCCTTTTCGGCGGCTCGCTGCGGAGTGAAGCCGGCGCGCTCTACCAGAACCTTCTCGAGCGCTGGCAGATTGGGATCGTCGACGAACCCGCGGCAGGCCTCACAGGGAATACCCGCGGCCGGGCATGGCGCACTGCAGCCGGCCCGAGCCACCATGCCCATGCAGTGGTCGCCCTCGTCGAAGCGGCAGACGGTCTCTCGGCGCTTGCACTCGACGCAGACCGGATGGTTCGGGATTACCGGCTCCTTGCCGTGCAGCAGGTGAGAGACGATCTGCAGAACCTCGTACTTGTTGACCGGGCAACCGTAGGCGTAGTAGTCGACCTTGATGACATGATCTACGCCGTACGCCTTCTGGGAGTCGAGGTGCGGCATGCTCGCGTCGGCGCCGTACACCGCCTGTTTGTAGTCGTCCTGGTGGTTCTTGAGCGCGTTGATGCCGCCGGTGCAGGCGCACTGGCCGTATGCGATCACGATCCGGGCACGCCTGCGGATCTCCTCGAGGCGCGCGCGGTCGGCCTCACGCGTAAAGCTACCCTCGATGAAAGCGATGTCGATGGGGTCTGCCGTCTTCTCCGTCATCGCCTCGCGAAACTCGACGATGTCGACGTGGTTGAGGAGCTCGAGGAATGGCTCGGCGCCGTAATTCGTCATCTCGATTTGGCAGCCCTCGCAGCTGGCGAAGTCGAAGAATGCAACCGTGGGCTTGCTCATCTCAGAACGCCTCCTCGAGGTCCTGGACGTCGGCAAACGAGAACACCGGGCCGTCGACGCAGACGTACTTGTCGTTGATCTGACAGTGGCCGCACTTTCCCACACCGCACTTCATACGGCGCTCGAGATCGACGAAGATATTCTCGCGGGGAATGCCGATCTGATCGAGCTCGCGCACCACAAAGCGATAGAAGATCGGCGGGCCGCAGATGACCGCCCGCGTCTCTGGCGTGAGCTCGACCTTCGGGAACAGCGTCGTTATGACGCCCACATTGCCCGTCCAGGTTGGGTCGGCAACGTCGACGGTCTCAAAGTACTCGACGTCCTCTGCCTCGCGCCAGCACGCGAGATCGGAATGGAAGAGCTGCAGGCATGGTTCTCGCGTACCGTAGAACAGCACGAAGCGCTCGAACTCGTCTCGACGATCCAGGATGTACTGGATCAGGCTCCGCGTCGGGCAGAGGCCGATGCCGCCGGCCACGATGAGCACATCGTGGCCACGGAGCTGGGCGAGGTCGAAGCCGTGCCCGAGCGGCCCACGAACGTGAACCGTGTCGCCCGCGGCCAGACGATTGACTGCCTTGGATACGCGTCCAACGGAACGCACCACGATGTCGAAGCTCTCGGTCCGCGTGGGCGAGCTGGCAAAGCCGAGGGGTATTTCCCCGTACCCGAAGAGCCCGAGCTCGACGATCTGGCCAGGCTCGAACTCCATCGGGCGCCCGTCTTTCATCTTAAGCGTGAAGTGCTTCTCTGTCGCAGTCGGCTGCTCAACCCGAACGATGGTCGCCTCGCGAGGCAGGAAGATGTTCTCCACTTCGGTCCAGTGGCACTGGTGTTCCATCGCTGCGCTCCTCACGAGGCCAAGATTCGATTGATGACCCGTACGGGGTCGGCGATATCGGCCGTGCAGGCAGCCGAACAACGGCCGCAGCCGACACACGCGGGGCCGCCCAATTTCGGATTCAGGTACACCGCCTTGCGCATGATGCGGTGGCGGAAGCGCGCCCCCCGCGTCTCGCGGAAGTTCTCGGTGGCCCCCTCGCCGAGGGAGACCTTCGCGAAATCCTCGGTTAGGCACGCGTCCCAGTATCGGGTGCGCTGCCCCGAAGTCTGGTCGACATTCCAGGTGTCCTGCACGTCGAAGCAGTAGCAGGTCGGGCAGACCGTATTGCACGAGCCGCAGGAGAAGCAGTCGGTAGCCAGATCCGACCACAGCTCGTCGTCGCCGAAGGCGTCCCGTACCTTAGTGGCGATAGCCTCGGTGCCTTGCTCCAGCTTCTCCGCACACTGCTCGAGCGCTGTCGCATTCACCCGAGCCGCTTCTTCGATCTGAGCGTCGGTGGCTGGCTGGAACGCGCCGAACTTCAGCAGCGCCTCGCCGCGCTCTGTCCTCGTCTCGAACACGTAGCCCCCGGCAACCGCTGTGAGAAAAGCGTCGTGACCCGTGGGCTGCACACCTGTGCCGACGGAGGCGAAGAACGCGCGTTGGGAGACCGTCTGGATGTTGGAGGCGACGATCGTCGTGGTCTGGCGATGCGCCATGTAGTTGACGTCGAAGTTGCGTTCGGAGAACAAGAGGTCGGTTTGATCGATCGCCTTGACGTCGTAGAAATGAACTCCGAAGAGAACCTTCTCGGTGGGTTCCAGGGCGGCCCTGGCCCCGGCTTCGTCGAACCGAATCAGGTCCTGCGCTGGGGGAAAGAAGAGCTTCTTCGGCGGCAGAATAGTGACGTCGTAGTCGAGCCGCAGCTCCTCTGGTGCCTCCAGGCGCTCGAAAACGAAGCGTGAACGTTTGGCCACCGGTGCATAGACCGGTAACGCTTCGATCAGAGCGCCTACGAATACGGCAAAGTCCTCGTTCCTGATGAATGATTCAGCCATCGAACCTCGCTAGGTTGAACAGGTGCCGCTCTCGCGCCAAGCGAGCGGTAGAGCACAACAGACTGACCCGCACCATGGGATCGTGGGGACACCCGACGCGGGAACTGCCGTCCCTTGCGCGCAAGCGCGAGAGACGGCAGCGCCGAGGGAGCAGCTTGTGGTGCTCCGCAGCAAAGCACGCTAGCCGGTTGCCAACCTGGCACGGTCCCCCTTCCGGCATGGCAGTTCGACGAGTCTCTGACAGGCTAACTGATTCCGGCAGCTACGGAAACCCAGCAACGTCAGCGGTGACCGACGGCGAAGTCCCTACCGCTGTCGGCATGGCCACAGCAGAGACCGAGGCTGCCGGTGCCGGGAGGGCGTCCTCGACGTACGGCAGAGCGGAGTCAACCGTGGGATGATGAACGGCACCTCGCGCTTGTATGCCACGTAGATCTCGCCAAATCGCTCGACCAATTCCCCCTCCTCGAAGCGCTTGAGGTAGGCGAGCAGACAGGCGCCAAGGCCGAGCACAAAGATCGTGCCGGTGATCGTCCCCACACCGACCGCGACACCCAGGTAGGCCAAGATGGTTCCCAGAGTCATTGGGTTACGGCAGTAGCGGAACGGACCCGCGGTCAGCAGCTCCCGAGTGGGCATCACCGGCAACGGTGTGCCCCTGCCTCGAGTCACCTGCAGGACACCGGACCAAAAACCGGCTGAGATTCCCAGCGCGAACAGGAGGCTGCCTAACACGCGGTTGATCCTCCCAACCTTGAGGGACAGCAAGGTAAGCCGACGATCGGCCCGCGTGCCGATCGCGGCCACAAGGTACGGAAGCACCCCTACAAAGAAGACGCCTGCCAGGATTGTGACCGCGATCCTCGTGGAAGCGCCACGCTCTCTCTGGGCCCATTTGGCGTAGCGGGACATGCTCCTCCCAGCGCTCCTCGTGGCCACAGTGGCATGTATTCCCGAGCGATCGGAATGCGGCGCTCAAGACTCGACCACAAAGGAGCCTACCACCGCGTTGGGCGAGCACACGCAGCGTTGAGCGTTGGCCCCAGAGACGCGATCGAAGGGGCTCACTGTTCCCTGCGACACGGGCACCCTTCCTCGTCCGCCTCGCCAGGACGCTATCCTTGTCAAGGGTCCGGTCCCAGCGCATTTCGGCGTCCTCGGCACTTGTGAGAACCGGACAGAAGATCACGAACTGACAGCTACGAGAATACGAGGGGAGCATCGTATGTATTCGACAAGTGAGCAGAGACTCGGCGGCGCGGGCCGAACGGAGACTGGCGGAAAGCTGCCTTACCAGATCTCCATCGCTCTGGCCGCAGTGGCAGGGGGCACTTCGGCGGCGAGCTTCTTCTTCTGGGGAGTCTTCCACAGGGACACGCCCATGGGAGTCGGGAACATGAGGGGCACGGCACTGGCCATGCTGGCTATGGCCGTGCCCCTCGTCATCATCTCGATGATCTCGGCATCACGCGGCTCGCTGCGCGCCCGATTCGTCTGGTTGGGGGCCCTCGCCTACATCGCGTACAACGCTCTGCTGTTCTGCTTCGGAGCACACTTCAACTCGTACTTCCTTCTCTTCGCCGCCGTACTGGCACTGTCGTTTTGGGCACTGGTGACGCTGCTCCGTGCCACCGAGCTCGCAGCGGTGCAGAAGGCCAGCTCGCGGGTTCCTACTCGTACGGTCGCCGTCTACCTGCTGGTGATCCTGGTCCTCTTCGCGGCCATGTGGCTGCGTGACATCATGCCAGCCACCATCAACAACACGACGCCGGCGAGCTTTGAGGGCACCGGGCTCACGCAGAACCCGATCTATGTCCTGGACTTCGCCTTCACGTTCCCGCTGCTGGCGATCGCCGCCGTCTGGCTTTGGCAACGCCGTGCATGGGGCTACGTCCTCGGCGGGACGATGCTGATCATGCTAACCCTCGAGACGGCGGGCATCGCCATCGACCAGACGTTCGGCCACCTGCACGACCCAGCGCAGTCACTGGGCGCCGTGCCGATCATGGCAGCATTCACCGGCATCGGCACGGTGTTCTCGGTGCTGTTCCTGCGCGGAGTACATGACTGAGACGACCGGGGTACGGCGCCCACACCTCGCGAGGCGGTCCGCTGACAAATCCGTCGCTGCTGCTCAGCCGGTGAGCGCTTGGCGACCCCTGCTGGCATTCCACGCGGAAACCCAAGACTCAGTTGCGTGCGGCCTAACCGGGAGCGCATACTATGGACGCGCTTCATCCATGACATAACCCACAACAGCAGACACACATGCAGGTCACGATCCACAACTTCCATGGTCTCGAACAGGTGGTGGCAATCACCGCCTAGAGAGCCCACGCCTTCATAGTCTTCGACCGACCAAGACGGCGCTCTCACGGGCGCCGTCCTTTTCTTATGCCCTCACCACCAGGAAGAAAGGACCAGGGCGGTGATAACGACACAGGACATCAAGCACCTACGCGAGAGGACCGGGGCAGGTATCCTCGATTGCCGAGAGGCCCTCATCGAGAGCGAGGGCGATCTCGACCGCGCCCTGAGGGCGCTGCGAGCGAAGGCCGCGCTCGTGACCGAGAAGCGAGCCGACCGCACGACCCATGAAGGGTACCTCGCGACCTATACTCACGCCGGTCGCATAGGGGTGGTCGTCGAACTGCGGTGCGAGACCGACTTCGTCTCGGGGAACCGAGGATTCCGCGAGCTCGCTCACGAGATCGCCCTTCAGGTCGCGGCACAGAAGCCACGCTGGATCTCGCGCGACGATGTTCCAGCGGAGGTCATCGCGGGACTCGCCGCCGAGGAGCGTATGACTGCCGTGGAGATGGGCAAGAGCGCACCGATCGTCGAGCGGATCGTGGCGGGGAAGGTCGAGCGCTTCTACCGCGACAACTGCCTCCTCGAGCAGCCGTACATTCGCAACGACAAGGAGACGATAGGCGACCTCGTCCGAGACAAGATCCTCGCCTTCGGCGAGAAGCTCTCCGTGAGCCGCTTCGTGCGCTTGGAGCTGGGCGAGTAGCTGTGAGCTGGGGCGCCCCGGGCAGAACCGAACGGGGCGCCCCCAGCAAGCACCCGCGATCGGGCAGCAAGGCAGCCAGTCACCGTCTTCCATCGAGGGTACTCACTGAGGACGTGTCGCGGGCCACGACGGTGGGTAAGTAGCCAGTCATCTCTGTCGCAATCGTGACGACGGGGGACCTGAGAGATGCGCTAAATGCGCTGATACTCGTTGCGATACACGCCAAAGTAAGGGAGCGCCCCATGAGCTCGACTTCCCCAACCGACTCCGCTTCGGCCTCCACTATCCGGGAGACAACCCCCGAGCGGGAACGCCGCCTCAATCGCCTGCGGCCGTGGAACATCGGTGTGGGTCTGGTCCTCGCCGTGGAGGCCGTAGTTATCGCGCTGCTCACCAACGACTTCACCCTTCCGGTGACGGCAAACTGGATGAGCGGCCCACCCGGCACAGATCCAAAGCTCACCAAGCTGTTCGACGTGCCACTCGGCTGGGGTGTCTTTGCCTTCGTGGCGATCTCCGCCCTGGCGCTGCTCACTATCGCCTCGCCGGGTGTCTTCGCGTGGTATAAGCGTAACTTGCTGCAGGATCGCAACTACGGACGCTGGATCGAGTACTTCTTCAGCTCCAGCCTGATGATCGTGCTCATCGCCATGGTCACCGGAGTAACAGACTACGGCGCCATCCTCGCCATCTTCGCCACCAACGCCAGCATGATCCTGTTCGGCCTACTCATGGAGAAGTACGAGACGCCCGGAAAAGCTAGTTGGCTGAGCTTCTGGTTCGGCTGTTTCGCCGGCATCGTCCCTTGGATCATCGTCGCCATCAACATCTTCAGCCCGGACTCCGACACCCCTTCGCCACCGACCTTTGTCTACGGCATCATCATCAGCTACTTCATCTTCTTCAACAGCTTCGCGGTGAACATGTGGCTGCAGTACCGCAAAGTCGGGAGATGGCGCGACTACCTGTTCGGCGAGAAGGCCTACATAATCCTGAGCCTCAGCGCCAAGTCGCTGCTGGCTTGGTGGGTGTTCGCCTCTGTCCTCGCCGGCTGAGGCTCGGCGCGAGCGCTTCGCCGAGCCGAGGAAGCAAGACGGCGGCCGCTCGAGGCGAAACATCCAGTTTAAGCTAGAGCTACCACCGAGTTGCGACTTTCCGCCCCCCGCCCCGGGAGGCTGCAGCACCCGCGGCCGGTCTCCCCTCAACGGGGGGAGAAGGAAAGCCTGGGAGGCGGTGGGAAGCAAGCGCTTGGGTAAAAGAGGCATCTCCTCCTCATCCTTGCCTTGCTTCCCACCGCTTAGCTTGCGAGGGGTCCCCCGGC